>ERZ761607.137-NODE-137-length-154362-cov-44.915739_pt1 | contig 154362 bp, 144 predicted proteins | sample MGYA00511164_ERZ761607 | MGnify/ENA primary metagenome ERZ761607 (study PRJEB28899, sample SAMN02445080) | bioreactor sludge metagenome | biome: EBPR sludge | place: Australia: Brisbane, Thorneside Wastewater Treatment Plant | collected 2011-06-22 ... | reverse complement strand
GCCGTTATATCAGGACTATGCAAATTCGTCAGTAGTTAAGCAGAGGTTTCAGAATGAAAACTTGCGCTTCATCCATTCAGGACAAAGACGCCGCTTCCCATTACAGGGGCATGGCCATGACGTGTAAATTGGTGTGATTCCTGTCGATTTACGTATGAACCCGCGATCAAATAAGGGAAATCCCTTGGTGCAGGATTCCCGATTCTGTGATCGCCGTTCATGCAGCGGACAAGCCGGATGCCGGTGATCGGGCCAGGAAGCGACAGAACTGCGCGGCTGCCCGTTGAAACGCTTGCGTAACGTCACCCGGATGGCGGCATACCTCCTCCACCGGGCCGATCGTCTTTCGGATGGTCAAGGCCGATCGGGCTCGGTCACAAACCCGATACGGGTGAGGCCGGCCTGCGCAGCCAGCGACATGACTTTCGCAACCGGTTCGTATTCGGCATGCCGGTCGGCGCGGATATGCAGTTCAGGTTGCGGCTGCTTTTTTGCGGCCTCGGCAAAACGCGGCGCGAACTGATCCATCGCAACCCGTTCGCCGTTCCAGTAGAGATCGCCGTTTTCACGGATGCCGAGTTCAATATGATCCGGCTTGGTGACATTGGGTGCGCTGCTTGCCTTGGGCAGGTCGATCTTGACCGCGTTGGTGAGCAATGGGGTGGTGATGATGAAAATCACCAGAAGTACCAGCATCACGTCCACTAGCGGCACCACGTTGATATCGGCCATCGGCCCCGGCCCCCGGCGCGGGTCAAAGCTTCCCATTGCCATGGCTCAGGCCTCCTTCACGATATGCAGCGGACGAGGTTCGCCGGCGGAACTGTTGGCCTTTTCGCCCACGGTGATGATGGCGTACAGATCGTGCGCGAACGCATCCAGCCTGGCGAGCCACACCCGGTTCCGCCGGTTGAACGCATTGAAGGCAAGCACGGCGGGGATCGCCACGGCCAGTCCCATCGCCGTCATGATGAGTGCTTCGCCTACCGGGCCGGAGACCTTGTCGAGCGTGCCCTGCCCCGACAGGCCGATATTGACGAGTGCGTGATAGATCCCCCATACAGTGCCGAACAAGCCGATATAGGGTGCGGCCGATCCCGCCGAGGCCAGGATGGTCAGGCCATGCTCGACACGCGTCGCCTCCTGGTCGATGCCGTTTCTGAGCAGACGCGTGAGAAATTCACCCAGGCCGCCTGCGGCCGCCAGCTTGTGCAGGCCATGCTTTTCGCTGTCGCTGGCGGCTTCCAGTGCATCATGCGCCAGTTCGGCAAAAGCATGATCGCGCGGCTGTCTGTGCAAGGCGGTGCGGATTTCCTGCAGCGAATCGGCTGCCCAGAATTGTTCGAGAAAGCTTTCGACGCGTCGCTTCGCCAGGTAGTTGGCGATCGTCTTGGTCACGATCAGGTACCAGCTCGCAACCGACAGTGCCAGCAGCAGAAACAACACCGTTTTCCCGAGCGCATCGGCCTGGGCCAGGAAATGGGCAAAGCCTATGTTCGTATCCATGTCATCGTCCTTCGAGTACAAAATTAAACGGCTGAGTGGCGACGGCGCGCACGGCTGCGCCATCGCGGCTGGCCGGTCTGCAGCGCCAGCGTTTGACGGCGGCCAGTGCGGCCCCGTCAAGGCGTGCGTAGCCGGAGCTGATTTTGATCGTCGCCCGATCGACCTGTCCCGTTTCGTCGAGCTCCACACGCAGCACCACCTTGCCCTCTTCCCCGAGACGGCGGGAAATCGCGGGATAGGACGGCGGCGCACGGTCCGGGCAGGTCAGCGCGAGTTCACTGCTCAACATGGCCGGGCCCACGGGCTTTGGCGGCGGCGCAGGCGGCACCGGTTCGGCCGGCGCCTCGATTCTGGGAGGCGGCGGTGGGGGCGACGACGGCACGACCGGATCGGACGGTGACACGACCGGCGTTTGCGCGGCCAGTTGCTGCGGAGGCGGCGGTTGAACGGGCTGTTCGCGTTTGACTGGTTTGACTTTGGGCTTGGGCGGGTCCGGCTTCGGCAGCTCGACCTTGGGCGCATCCGTCAGCAGGTCGACAAACAGTGTTGCCGCCTCGGTGGGCGGCGGCAGGACACGGTAGTGCCACAGGCTATAGAACAGCGCGCCGTGCAGGGCAAGCACGACGGACAGACCTGCCAGGCGCGCTTTCAGTTCTTTTTGCCGTGGGCCATGCATGCTCAGTAATCCATGCGCAACTCGGCCTGGTAGGTGCGCTGCGGGAAGGGATGGGGTCCGATGAAATAGTTTTCATTGGTCAGGTTGTCGATCCCGAACGAGGCACGAATCAGTTTCGAGAAACGGTAGCCAAGCTTCACGTCGACGGTGGTGTATTGGCTCAGGCTGCCGGTGTCGTTGTGATTGGTGTCCGAGTTGTCCAGGTTGCCGAACTGAAGTCCGCTGTAAAGCAGGCCGAGGGAACCGATCCAGTGTTCGTCGAAGCGATAGGAAGCGAAGATCGAGGCGCGCCAGTCGGGGATGCGCGGCACCTTCTTGCCAACGAGGGCGGGATTGCCCGGATCGGACAGGGTCTCCGAGTCGGTGTAGGTCAGGCTGCCATTGATATCCAGTCCAGGCATCATGAAGTCCACCGCTTCATACGCCGCCTCGGCACCTGTGATGCGGGTGCGGCCGATGTTCTGGACGCGGTTGACGAGGGTGGTCAGGTTCAGCTGGCTGGTGAGGAAATTGTCGGTGTGCTGGTCGAACAGCGACAGCCGCAGGTTGCCATTCCTGAGTGCATGCTCCGCGGTGAGGTCGGTCGCCAGGATTTTTTCCGGGTTCAGATTGGGATCGCTGATATAGGTGGTTCCGCTTTTTTTCTCGGTCTGGAACAGTTCCGTGACGGTCGGCATGCGGTAGGCGCGGGCAACCGAACCCCGGATCAGCCAGTCTCCAGCCGCCCGCCAGGCAAGCGACGCCTTGGGCGAGTGGTAGGTGTCGTCGCGGCTGGCAATCGGCGCATAGCCGCTGATGAAGCCGTTGAAGGCCTGCCAGCGCTCGGTTCGCCAGCCGAGCGTCAGCGTCAGGCGCGGATCGAGCTTCCACGCATCCTGCGCAAAAACGGCATCGGTGCGGGTGTCGCCCATGGTGGCGCTGACGGGGGAGGCGCCGATGCTGCTGTCGTCGGTCCAGCTGGACGCGGCGTATTTGGCGCTGCTGTAGGTGTAATGGTCGTAATGGTAGCCGAAGGTGACGGTGTGGTTTTTCCTGTCCTGGCCGGGTTTCCAGATTGCACGGGCGTCCAGGGTCTTCCAGCCGCTCTCGTCGCCGAACGTGATCGTGCCTGCCCCGCCTGCCGAACCCGGCTGGCCGAGGCCGCCTGCAACCGCAGTGGTCGGCGTCCGTGTGATGTCGCGGGGGGTGGAATAATCCGAGGCGCTCAGTTCGATCGACCAGTCTGGCGACAGGCGACTGTCCAGGCTCAGGCCCAGCAACTGGTTCTGCGTATTGCTGTCCGACGGGGCGAGCGCACTCGTGCTGACGGTGTAGCTCTTGTTGTCGATATTGACGTTGCCGCTCCATATGGGCTGGCCCGCTGCATTGCGCAGGTAGGTCCGGGTATCGCTGAAGCTGTCGTTCTGCCAGTAGGCATAAGTGAGCGCCGCGCGCGTGTCGGGCGTGAAGTCGTACGCCAGCCGGATTTTCATCGTGTCCTGCACCGAATGGTCCAGGCTGGTCGCGCCGAACATCATGCTGGGGACGTTCGTCGGGTTGGTGTAGGGCACGCCGCCGGAGACCGGCGTGCCTGCGGGGCTGGTGGATGCGGGGACGGCGGCCGTGGCGAAGTTGATCGGCTGCGAATGCGTATCGAGATGGTTGAACAGGAACGACCAGCTCAGGCTGCCGTTCACCCGCGCACCCAGCGCAAGCTGTTCCTGGTGGCCCCGGTAGGTATCGTCCGTGGCGTAATGCTTGTAGTCTTGGGACCATCCCTGGACCCGTGCATGGGCCTCGAACTGCTGCGGCTTGCGCGTATTGATCAGAATGGTGGCGCCGGCCGAATTGCCGGGCAGCAGCGCCGAGAACGGCCCGTACAGCACTTCGATGTTCTCGATTTCCTCGCTGCCGACGATATTCCAGCGCGGCGGAAAATTGTAGGAATTGCCCAGCAGGTTGGACAGCAGCAGGCCATCCGCATAGACCAGCGACCACGCACTCTGCAGACTGCCCGCCGTGCGGCTGGCGATGATGCCGTTGCGGTCGCCGACATAGCGCTTGCGTATGAAGAGGCTCGGTGTGTACTTGAGCGAATCCTCAACGTTGATGACGTTCATTTCGCGTATCTGGTCCTGGCTCACTTCGGCCGAGGGCGAGGGATTGTTCGTCACCACGGCAGGGCGCGGCAGGCTGACGATCATTTCCGGCAAGGCCTGCTCTTCAGCCCGGGCAGCAGGATGACCCAGCATGCTGGCGAGAACCAGCACCAAAGTTTTACGTTTCATGATTCTCCCTTGTTGGTTTTCTATTTGGCGGTGCCGGATCGCTGGCCCTGTTGTTCCAGCCAGGACTTCAGCCTGGCCTCATCGAGCGTGCCCACTGCTGCCTGGCGCCGGTGAGTCTTGTCGTACAGATACGAACGCGGCAGTTCGCCCTGCCATGCGGGATCGATGGATGCGCGCAGGCGTTCCGGAATGGGATCGTCGAAAACCCAGGACTCGACGTGGCTCAATCCGAGCTTGCGCAGGGTTTTCCGGATCGCGTCGCGATCCTCCGGGCTGTCGACCGCGACCAGTACCAGGGGCAGGTTCTTCTCGTTTTTCGACAGTTTTCCCAGCATGGTCAGTTCGTCGATGCAGTGCCCGCACCAGTTGACCGACCACAGGCTCAGGATGAACGGCTTGCCCGCATACCGCGCTTCGATCTTAGCCAAGCTGCCCGAATCGAAGCGCGCAGGCTCGGCTGCCGATGCGGGCCATGCGGCCAGACACACGAGAAGAAGACACAGACGGCGCAACATGATCACTCGACCTCCATGATCCGGACGCCTTCGCGGAGCGTGTTCCACACGACCTGCATCCGGCCGTCGTGGATGAGAGGCATCGGATAGTCCGCGGCATCGGCAGTCGTCGCGATACGGCGCGGCGCGCTCCAGCTGGTACCCCCATCCTTCGACAGCAATGCCATCGCGCCGTAAGCCTGGCCGTCGAACTCGCGCCAGGTGATCAGCACGGTCTGCCCGTCAGCCGCCACGGTGGCGTGGCCGGCCTGGGCCTGCGCATTGCCGAATGCCATGGGCGCCGACATCCGGTCACCTTTCACCTGCCGGTAAAACAGCCCCTGGCGGTTCTTGCCGTGGGTATACCAGACTGCGTGCAGCGTGCCGTCGCCGCCGGTTGCAATCCCGCCGCCATGGTGCGGGCAGGCATCGATGTTCCATTCGTCATCGGCCAGCCGCTGCACCTTGCCCGTGTCGAGGTAGGAAAATGCGAAGTCGCGCGTATTGGATCCGTACAGGTTGCGCCATAGGGCGACGGGGCCATCCGCTGTCCAGGCCAGCGCTGTCCGGCAGCATTCGCAGGTATGCTCGGCCAACTTGCGGTTGGCATGGAAGCTGGCACCGTCATCGTCGGAGCGTGCCACATACACCGATGTACCAGCGTATGCCACGCCCTGCTCTTTCGCGGCATCACGGTCACGGCCATCCAGCCAGACGATGGCCAGCCGGTCGCCGCCGTCCGAAACCAGCGAATCGAAACGGTGGCTGGTCAGGCGCTTGTCGTCGTTGATCGTGATGGGCGCCGAGTAGGTCTTGCCGCCATCGGTCGAGCGCGCGTAACGAATCTCGCCGGTGTAGGGTTGCGACAGCAGCAGCGTCCAGGTCAGGTGCAGCGTGCCATTGCGGGTGACGGCGATCTTGGGCCGGTTTTCACCTTCCGCCCCGATGTTTTCCGGCTCGGCGTTGACGGCGACCGGAGCAGAAAAATGCTTGCCCTCGTCGGCCGAATGCGAAACCAGGAGTGTTCGGTTTTCGACCCTGGCGAGCCATATCCGGCCCTGCGCGTCGACGGTGGCCCCGATCGCCAGCGTGGGTTTTGCCGGTCGGGACGCGACGGCCTGTCCCGGATTGGTCGGCGGCATGTGTCCATGCGGCAAGGCCGCGCCCGCATACCCCGACAGCAATAGCGCAGCTGCGGCCTGCGCCAGGCTCCAGCGGCCGGGAGCCGTTTCCATAATGCCCATCATGACGTCTCTCGTCCCCCTGGCCGGATACGAGCGAATACGCGGTAGTGGCTACCGCACATTCGCCCGGCAATCCGTGCCGGCCTGAAAACATTCAGGAAATTTATTGGTTTCTATTCGTGACGAGTGTAGGGTGCGCGACGTGCCGCGACAATGTGGCAAATTGCCGCAGCGTCGCAGCGGTCAATGGCGAGGCGAGACGGCATCCAGCGTGATGTCGATGTTTTCCTGTTTGCCCTGGCTGTCCCTGAAGGTCAAGGTCATGGGCACTTTCTCGCCCGCCGCGACCTGCGATGTGAGACCGATGAGCATGGCATGCAGTCCGCCCGGCTCCAGGCTGACCGTTTTGCCTTTCGGCAGCTTGATCGATTCAAGCTCGCGCATTTCCATCACGCCATCGTCCATGCGCATGAAATGCAGTTCGACATGATCTGCGCGGGGGGTCGTTCCCGCAACGAGTTCCATGTCCCGGTCGGCTGTGATCGCCATGAACGCGCCCGCTACTTTCTGGCCAGGTGCCGTGGCACGCACCCAGGCATGGTCGATCTTCACATCGCCGGCCCAGGACCAGATGGGGCAAGCGAGGGCAGCCAGCAATAGAAAAGCATGGGGATGGCGACGTGAGCGCATGAGAGAAAACTCCTGAGGTTGAAAAGGATTACCGGGATTCCATGCCCAATGCATGCAGGACCTTCAGGGCATCGACCGTGGCCGCGACATCGTGAACGCGCACGATCGCCGCACCTTTCAGTGCAGCCAGCGTGGCCGCCGTAATACTGGCGACCAGCCGTTCCGGCGCCGGCCGGCCGGTGAGCGTGCCGAACAATGATTTGCGCGAGATGCCCACCAGGGTCGGCGACGCCAATGTAAAACGGTCCAGTGCCTGAAACAGGGCGATATTGTGCGCGGGCGTCTTGCCGAAGCCGAAGCCGGGGTCCCACAGCAGGCGTTCCCGGGCGATGCCCGCCCGCGTCGCCGCCTCCGTACGCAGGTGCAGATATTCCAGCACCTCCGCGACGACGTCGCCGTATCGCGGCTGCTGTTGCATGGTCTGCGGCGTGCCCTGCATGTGCATCAGGCAGGCGCCGCATTGCGAAGCCGCCACAACCTCAAGCGCACCGGGCGCGCGCAAGGCATTGACGTCGTTGATCATGTCGGCCCCTGCGTGCAGGGTGGCCGCCATCACCGGCGTCTTCATGGTGTCGATCGACAGTGCAGCGCCGCAGTCGCGCAGGCCCTCAAGCACCGGCAGCACTCGCCTCAATTCCTCCTCGGCTTCCACCGGGGCCGCGCCGGGCCGGGTGGATTCGCCGCCGATATCAAGGATGTCGGCCCCCTCTTCGCGCAGACGCAACCCATGCTCGATGGCACGCTCGCGGGCTGCATAAAGCCCGCCGTCTGAAAACGAATCGGGCGTCGCATTGACAATGCCCATGACCAGGGGACGAGCCAGCGTAAAGTGGAAACGGCCGCAAATGAATGCCGTCATGCCGGGTCGAATTCCAGTACTTCGCAGTGATCCACCCAGACATTCCACATCTCGGGCAGGCTCAGCTTCCGGAAATGCCCCGTCACGGCCTGCAGGACCTCGTGGTGCGCCACCACCAGCACCGCGGACGCGTCTTCATGTTTGATTTCTTCCAGGAAGCCGTGCACGCGTCTGACCATCTCCGCATAGGACTCGCCTGCAGGCGCCTTCCATGAAAACGGATCGGCTGCACCGCGCATGGCCGACAGATACTGCGCAACCGGCTGGCCTTCGTAGCCGGTGTTGCGGTCGTCGAGCCGCCCATCCACATAGATGTCGGCGCAATGGGACGCGTTGACGATGGCCGCGGTTTCGTGGGCGCGCTTCAGGCGCGACACATACACGCGCCGGATCGGCACATCCCGCAAGCGTTGTGCGGCAGCCGCCGCCTGCAACCGGCCCTTCGGCGTCAGCGACACCGGAACGGCCGGATCGGCATTGCACAGGCCGCGCAGGTTGTACTCGGATTCGCCGTGGCGCAGACACACCATTTTCATGCCAGCACCAGTATCTCCCCTTTGCCGCCGAAGGCCAGATCGCCCATGTAGCGGTGTGCTTGCGTGGAAGCCGGCAGCAGCCCGGGCAGGAAGCTTTCCGCATGGCGATGCAGCAATCCCAGGTAACTCAGGTCGACCCGGCCCGAATCATTGAAGCTCAGTGGGATGGCTTCGGGGCGGCGGCCCAGGATCAGGCTTCCGCGTCGTAGGCCGGATCCCGGCAGGGTGCCGCAGCCACCCGCCACCACGAGCGTGCCGGCGAGGAGCCGCGCACCGCAGGCGTCCCCCGCCTGGCCGCGTACGAGAATCAACCCGCGCCGCATGCGATCGCCGAGACGATCGCCAGCATTGCCTTCGACCGCCACCACACCGCCCGCCATGCCGGTACGGTCGCCAATCAATGCGGCACCGAGCCAGTCGCCGGCATTGCCCCGAATGCGCAACAGGCCACCCATCATGCCGTTGGCGGCGCCATCTCCGGCATCGCCGTGGATATCGAGTTCGCCGCCGCGCATCCCCTGCGCGGCGTAATGTCCTGCCGGTCCTTCGATCCGCACGCTGCCCGTGCTCATGCCCTTGCCCAGGCAATCGAGTCGATCGCTATCGGTACGGATCACCAGCATGTCGGTTTCGTCCGCGTCCACCTCGAACAGGTCGCCCAGCATCATGGGGCTGCCTGCCAGATGGATGATCTGCTTCGCGATGTCGTCCGCACTCCGTCCGGCGAGCGTTTCCGGCAGTACGCCGGTCATGTCGACACGCCCGTTCGGCACGGCGCGCAAGCTTAGTGTCGTCATGCCAGAATCTCCCGCAACCGATAGTGGAACTGGCCCAGCTTTCCGCCGTAGTTGCCGGCCGACAAACGCACGATGCCGCCTGCCGCGCCAATCCCGCAGACCGCATCCATGCCGGCCTTCATCGCCACGCGCATGTCGGCGTCGGTGACGGCATCGATCACGATCTCGAGCACGGCGTCCACGCCCGGACTGAGCTCGGTTTTCGCCACGCCGCGCAGGGTCGGACAGAAGGCATCGTTGGTGGAGGCAGGCAGCGCCTTGTACTTGGAGCCCACCTTGGAGCCCGAGCGAACCACGCCGCCCGGAAACGGCGCGATGGCGCCGGGGACACGCGCAATGGCGTCCACTGCAGCTTCGCAGGCGGCCAGCGCCCGGCTGCGCGAACGTGCCAGTACCAGGAAATTGCCGCCGCCGACCGAACGCATCAGGCCGGTCATTTCCTCGGCCAGGAACTCGCCATCCATCACCGGGATGCGCCAATAGCGCCGTCCGGCAATGAGTTTGGACATCTGCCAGCCGTCACCGAAATAGCGCAGGTTCTTGCCCAGCGGCAGCGACTCTTCGCCTTCGCAGCCGGCGAATACGGCCGTGGTGGGACAGGTCAGCACGCATTGGCCGACGCGACGCTCCAGCTGCTTGGCCAGTTCCTTGGTGGAGACGGCAAACAGCAGGCCGGCCACGCCGGGACGGCCGTCCGGCGTTTCCGTCGGAGAGAGTTCGCACTCGATGCCTGCCTCGCAGCCGCACGCGATGACCGAGGTGGCAAAACCGAAGGCGGCGTTGGCCGCATGCCTTGCCCAGGTCAGATTGTCCGCGGTGATGACAATACGGGTTGCCTTCATGCCGAAGGCCTCCGCATAGGTATCGTCGATGAACACGCCATTGATGATCACGCCGCCCTCCCCTTGCACACATGGGGAATCAATTTGCTGGCGCCGCACGTGCAGACCTCTTCGTTGCTTACGCGAACATGTTCCATCCTGACTGTCATGTAACGATCGAAATAATCCTTCAGGGGTTTCTCAATACCCTTGTCGTACTCGGGCTTCACCACGTGCAGTGCACCATTGACCACGTTCACCACCTTGCCGTCGCGCACGATGAGCTGGCCGTCCTTGAACACATATTCGGGCTTCGCAAACATGGCCTCGCGGTCGGCATCGTCGCGGTAGACCACGATGTCGGCCGCAGCCCTTTCGCCCAGATGGCCGCGATCGGTCAGGCCGAGGGAACGGGCCGGTGCCGCGCGCGTCATGATGGCGATCTCGTAGAGGCTGTATTCCCGATCCAGGCTGCGCAACTGGCTGTGCGCAGCCGCCTCGGCGTTGATCTCGTCCAGCTTCGAATCGCGGAAGCGCTTGTCCATCAGCAGGCGAATCAGGTGCGGATAACTGGTGAAGGGCGCACCGTTTGGATGATCGGTGGTCAGGAAGATGCGCCAGGGATCGCCGACCCGAAGGAACAGTTCCAGGCCGATCGCCCATTGCAGGGCGTTGACGAAATTCTTGTCGCGGTACTTGAACGGAACCACGCCGCAGCCCGAGTCGCATTCGATGTCCATGACCACCCATTTGTCCGGGCTGGCGTGGCGATGGTTGCCATACTGCTTCATGCTGTCGCCCGAGACGGTCACCGTCTGGCCGAACAGGACTTGCCCGACGTCGGCCGACACATTGCTCATGCGATTGATGGCATCGGCGATGCGCTCGGCTTCGGAGGAAAACTTGCGCTCGCCTTCGGTGCCATAACTATGGAACTGGATGTGCGTCAGATGGATGGGCAGGCCCTCCGCCGCGGCCATGGTCGCCAAGGTGGTGTCGGCATTGCCGGGAACGCCCAGGTTGCTCGCGTGCACGTGCAGCGGATGCGCCACACCGAGGTCGTGGACGGCCCGTGCGAGTGCCTGCACCACCTGTCGGGGCGTCACGCGGTAATAGGGATGGGCCTCGTCCAGGTCCAGGCTGCGGGCATTGAACTTGAAGGCAGAGATGCCGCCCGGATTCACGACCTTGATGGCCATGGCCTGGCTCGCATCCAGCGTCCAGCCCACGTAGTCGTTGATCAGGCGCTGATCCGCCCCGCTGGCCAGCATGCGCAGGAAGAAATCGTCGCTGCCGAGCATGGCGTAGGCGCCCTTGTCCACCATGGGCGTATCGCCCATCTCGAGGTGAGTATGGCGCGCGTTGATCGGCTGCATGGCAGGTTCGAAGCAGGCGGTATAGCCCATTTCGGCATAGCGGTAGCCGGTGGTCCAGGTGGAGGGCGCGGCGTGGCCGCAGCCGGCGTGCATGCCGCCGCTGGTCGGGACTGGATCCTGGCGGTGGTCTTCCGGCAACAGTGCCCGCGCGATGTTCATCTTGCCGCCGCCGATGTGCGTATGCAGGTCGATGGCACCGCCCATCACCACGCGGCCGGCGAGATCGATGTCGCGATCGATTCTCGCACCCGGCCCTGGTGCGGCCACGATGCGGCCATCCTCGATATAGAGATCGCGCACCTCGCCGTCGACGCCGTGCGCGGGATCGTAGATCCGGCCATTCTTAAGCCGCAGCATGATTCGTCTCCCCCTGGATGATGGCAAGGACCTGGGCCACGCTCGGTAGGCTGGACGATGCGGGCGCCGTCAAGGGCAAGGCCACCACCGCATCCATGCGATGCAGGAAGCCAACATGCTGCACGCCCGGAACGGCCACCGGGATGAACACATCCGGCGCCCGGGCAAACCGCATGTCGGCCCGACCCAGCACCACGATCGGACAATCCGCGGCGGGTGGCGTGCGTTCGGGATCGAACGCCGATATCCAGACCAGCGCATCCACCTCCCCTGTTTTCAGCAGACGGTCGCTCTCGAACAGCAGCGGTTCATAGTGAGGGCCGGCGATTTCGTATGCGGTGCGCAAGGGGTAGCCGGTCTGCCAGGTGCAGGTTTGTGCGGCTGAGGTGCCGCCATCGTCGCCCCCCAGGGGCAACCCGGACCATCGCGTCGCCTGGTTGAGGTCCTTGACCAGATTCACGGCCGACTGGATGGTCAGATCGGCATGCGGAAAATCCAGTTCCGCCGCGTTCCAGACCAGCACCCCGTAGCGGGCCGCACGCATATCGGCCAACAGGGCCTCGATCTGCTCGATCGGCACGCCCGCCACGTCTGCGGCACGCGCAGGCATCCCTGCCAACCGGGCACGCATGACGGCAAATAACTCACCCAGGCGGCCCGCATCGATCGGGATGGAGGAAACGGATATACCGTCCATGGCGGGAATGGACAGCGCCGGACCCAGAACCACCACCTTGCGCGTCAACTCGCCAAACTGGGAAGCCGGGGCAAGACAGCGTTCGAAGAACCGCGGATAGCGCGAGGCATCCGTGCCGGCCAGCACGATCAGGTCGGCACGATTGCGCACCTCGGACAGGGTGGTCGTCACCCAGCCGCCATCCTGGAAAGCCCGAACATTACGGAACTGTGCACGGCCATGCATGTGATCGACCACCCCCCCCAGCTTTTCCGCCAGCGACAGGGCAGCGCGATGGCCCATGACATCGCATCCCAGTCCGCCGATCAGCGGACGGCGCGAACCTGACAGGATGATCGCCGCCGACCGGCAAGCTTCATCCAGGCTGATGGGCAAGCCGGCAATCATGGCCTGGCCAGGGTCCGGGATGGAAAACAACCGCGATGCGCGGGGACACGCGGGGCGCTCGAGCCGCACGCCGTCCCCCTCGCGCACGATTTCCAGATCGTCACACAGCAAACCGCAAAAAGGACAACAAACCGAAGGACTGGACACTGAGATAGAGGACTCAAAAAGACTGAAGTGCAAGGTATTTAGCAGGATCCATGCCATGCGTGTCGCGATCGCGCCTATGTGTCTGGCCAGGCAGGCAGTTTCCCGTCGACGCATGCCGCCTCCATCCATAAAAGATGTCACGCGGCCGATGCGAGCGGCGTGACAGTCTGTCACATCGGCGCTCTGAGCATGCAAAGCTAGACGATTGATTATTTATGCATTTTCCCATTGGCATAGCAATTGCTTCCTGAGGCTTACACGTTTTGCACCACTCAATACACATGCCACATACCGCCACGATCAGCGTTACCGTACGAGCCTCCGCACGGCTTCACATGGGGTTTCTCGACCTCAATGGCGGGCTGGGGCGGCGCTTCGGCAGCCTGGGCCTGTCGTTGGACGAACTGGCCACGACGCTGACCGCCTATCCGGCCGAACAGGTTTCGGCGGAAGGTCCGCAATCCGAGCGGGTGGAATCATTCGCGCGCCAATCGCTCGCGGCCATGGGCATTACGGATGGCACCTATATCCAGGTCCATCAGGCCATCCCCGATCACGCCGGCCTCGGCTCGGGTACCCAACTCGCCCTGGCCGTCGGCACGGCGCTTGCCCGGCTGTATGACGTGGATTGGCCGGTCCACGACATGGCCAGGAAATTGAACCGGGGCGCGCGTTCAGGCATCGGCCTGGGCCTGTTTACGCAGGGCGGGTTCGTGGTGGATGGCGGACGCAAGGACGAAGGCGACCCGCCCCTGGTGATTTCGCGCATCGAGTTTCCCGCGCAGTGGCGCGTGATCCTGGTGATGGACAAGACCTACAAGGGCTTGCACGGCGAGCAGGAAAAGCGGGCCTTCGCCGCCCTGCCAAAATTTCCCGAGGCGCGAGCCGCGCACCTGTGCCGGCTCGCGCTGATGCAGGCCATGCCGTCTCTGGTCGAGCAGGATCTTCCGGGATTCGGCGCCGCCATCCACGCCATCCAGCAGACGGTGGGCGATCATTTCGCGCCGGCCCAGGGTGGACGGTTCGCCAGCCACCACGTGGCCAGCGCGCTGGCCTGGCTGGCACGGAACGGCGCCGAAGGCATCGGGCAAAGCTCGTGGGGACCCACCGGTTTTGCATTGATCGACTCGGAAATTCAGGCGCGTTCCCTGGCACGTGCCGCGTACAACGAGTTCGGTACCGAAGGGCTGGAATTCATGGTGTGCTCCGGCCGCAACCGCGGCGCGGAAATCCGTACCGAAGCATACCGAGCCCAGGCGCATTCCTGAATAACAACAGCTGGAGAAAACAATGGAAAAACCCTATTTGCTGCACTTTGCCACGCCCGGCACACGGGTCAGCCCGTTTGACGTGAACATGGCCTACGATGCCGGCTGGAACGCCGTGATCCCGTATTCGGGCGTAGGGCTGGAAGACATCGCAGGCTTTACCCAGGACGCCATTTTTTCCAGGGGTCCAAAAGGCGTGAAGCACACCGGCATCTTCATCGGCGGGCGCGATCCCATGCTCGCCGCCGGCATGCTCGACGCCGCCCGCAAGGCGATGGTGCCGCCCTTCGAAATATCGGTCTTTGCCGATCCGAGCGGCGCCTTCACCACTGCTGCGGCCATGATCGCCGCTGTGGAAAAAGCCCTGGCCGCTACCCATGGCAGCACGCTTGCCGGCCGCCGCGTCACCGTTTTCGGCGGCACCGGCCCGGTCGGCATGGTTGCAGCCGTGCTCGCCGCCCAGGCGGGCGCCGAGGTCACGATTCCCGGCCACGATGGCTTGTTCCGGGCACAGTCCGCTGCCGAGGCCATCCAGGCCCGCTTCGGCGTGACGATACGCCCCATCGATGCCAGTTCCGACGATGCCAAGGCGGCGCTCATCGCGGACACTGAAGTCGCGCTCGCCACGGCGAAGGCCGGCGTCCAGGTGATGGGCCCCGCGCATCTCGCACACGCGGCGCGGTTGCTGGTGGCGGCCGACATCAATGCAGTCCCGCCGGCCGGGATCGAAGGGATCGGCGTCATGGACGATGGCAAGCCGCTTGCAGCAGCGTCCGGGCATGCCGTGGGAATCGGGCCGCTCGCCATCGGCAACATCAAATACAAGGTTCAGCAAGGCCTGCTGCAGGCCATGCTGCGCACGGACAGCCCGCTTTATCTGGGCTTTGCCGACTGCTTGCGCGAGGCCAGGTTGCATGCCGCCTAAGGCCTTTCTGCTCACCTCACTATCCGGGCGCATACTGGCCAAGGCAGCGGCGCGCGCGCAGCGCTCGGTGGTCGGGATCGACGCCTTCGCCGACCAGGATACCTGCGGGATGGCCTTGCAATGGACACGCTCGCCCCTGGACCGCAACGGCGAATTCGACGCGACCGCCATGCTGGATGCGGCCGACCTGGTCTGTCCGCCTGCCGCCTGTCTCGGCCTGGTCTACGGATCGGGGCTCGAAGCCCAGCCGGCTCTGCTGCGCGGGCTGTCCGAGGGGCGGATCGTGCTGGGCAATTCGCCGGAGGTCCTGGAAACCGTCGCGGATCCGGAACGCTTCAGCAACCTGCTCGCGGCGCTCGGCATTCCCCATCCCGCAACCCGCATGTCACGCCCTGCAGAAGTCGCCGGTTGGCTGTCCAAACAGGCCGGTGCATGCGGCGGCACGCATGTACGCCTCGCATCCGTCTTGCCCGAACGCGATGCGGGACGCTATTTCCAGCGACAGGTCGCCGGCGAGGAATGGTCCTTCCTGTTTCTGGCCAATGGACGCGACATCTGCTCAATCGGTTTCAACCAGCCCCTGACGACTCCGCCCCAGGCATCCGGACGTTGGAGCTATGCCGGTGCGACACGCATGGATGCAGGCCCGGCCGGGGTCGACGAAGCCGTCATGCATGCGGCACGCGCGCTCACCGCCCGGCTCGGCCTGGTTGGCCTCAACGGCCTCGATTTCATTGTCACCCACTCCGGCTGGGTATTGCTGGAACTGAATCCGCGTCCGCCCGCCACGCTGGAATTATGGGATGTGCCGCTGCTGCCCTGCCTGTTCGATCTGCACGTCGAAGCCTGCAAGGGCCGACTGCCGGCCCGCCTGCCCCAGCCGGGCGGCAGCATGGCCGTGGCGGTGGTCTACGCCGAAACCCGCTTGCTGATCCCGGCCGATTTCGCTTGGCCTTCCTGGTGTGCTGATCTGCCTTGGGCGGACAGCGTGATCGAGGCCGGCGACCCTGTCTGCACGGTCCGTGCGGACGGCCCGGATGCGGCCACCGCCCGGCACCAGGCGCTCGGCCGGCGCCAGGAAATCCTCCAGTGGCTGGATCGTTTCGCCTCCCCCTCAGCCGGCTGGAATGACCATGCCGTCGCGCAATCCACCCAGATGTTCCCTGCCTGATGACACATCCGATGAATCACGTTCCCAGCGTCAACCAGCTCGCATCCCCCTTGGTCGAATACCTGGTGGACCACGCCGCGGAACTGCGCCTGGCGGTTTCGCGGCAAGACAATGGCGTACGCATCGTCGATGCCGGCATCCGGGTGGCGGGCGGCATCGAGGCAGGCCGGCGCATCGCCGAAATCTGCCTCGGCGGCCTCGGACGCGTCACGCTCGTTCCGGCCGCCGCCCAGGCCGCCTGGCCATGGGAGTTGTCCGTTTCCACAGCGCAGCCGGTGCTGGCCTGTCTGGGCAGCCAGTACGCCGGATGGAGCCTGTCGCACGGCGAGGGCAAGGGCAGTTTCTTCGCATTGGGATCGGGTCCCGGCCGCGCACTGGCCGGCAAGGAAGAACTCTTCGGTGAACTCGCTTATCGCGATCGCGCGGACTCGGCCTGCCTCGTCCTGGAAACCGACAAGATCCCGCCGCTGCCCTTGCTGGACAAGATCGCCGGCCAGTGCGACGTCTCCCCCGACCGGCTGACCTTGATCCTGACGCCCACCACCAGCCTGGCCGGCAGCGTACAGGTAGTGGCCCGCGTACTCGAAGTGGCCCTGCACAAGGCGCACTTCCTGGGCTTCCCGCTCGATCACATCGTCGACGGCATGGGCACGGCCCCGGTCTGTCCGCCCTCGCCGGATTTCCTGACTGCCATGGGCCGTACCAACGATGCGATTCTCTTCGGCGGCCGCGTCCAGTTGTTTGTCGCCGGCGAGGAAGCGGCAGCCGAGGCGCTTGCGCAGCGTATGCCGAGCGAGGCTTCCAAGGACTATGGCCAGCCTTTCGCACAGGTTTTCAAGAATGCCGGACACGACTTCTACAAGATCGACCCGCTGTTGTTCGCACCGGCACAGATCATCGTGACCAGCCTCAAAACAGGCCGCAGTTTCCGCGCCGGACAACTCAACGCAGACCTGCTGGAGCGTTCTTTCTCATGACACGCCGCATCGCGATCTTTACCGACGATCCGGGCTGGCACGGCAAGCAGCTCAAGCGTGCGTTCGCGCGCAGAGGCTACGCGGCCAACTACCTGTCGCTGACGGATTGCCGGGTGGATCTGGGGCTGAGCGGCGGCGTGGCGATACCCGGTTTCGAGCATGAACTGCCCGACGGCGTGTTCGTTCGCGGCGTGCCGGGCGGAACCCTGGAACAGGTCATCCTGCGTCTCGATTTTCTGCACGTGTTGCCGTTGCTGGGCGTGCCCGTCTACAACTCGGTCCGCGCCATCGAAAAAAGCGTGGACAAGGCCATGACCAGCCTGCTGCTGCATCGCGCAGGTATTCCGACGCCGCCCACGTGGGTGACGGAGTCCGAATCCCAGGCGCGCACCCTGATCATGCGAGAAATTGCACTGGGGCACGAACTGGTGTTGAAGCCGCTGTTCGGTTCCCAGGGAGCAGGCCTCAAGCGCCTGGCTTCGCCCGCCGATCTCCCGCCGGGTGAGGCATACCAGGGGGTGTATTACCTGCAGCGCTACATCGGCGGCGTGACGGGTTCATGGGAGGACTACCGGGTGCTCGTGGTCGGCGGTCGCAGCCGTGCCGCCATGACGCGCCAAGGCACCAGCTGGATCAACAACGTGGCCCAGGGCGCCGCCTGCCGGCCTGCCCCCATCGACCCTGAGTTGTTCAGACTGGCCGAGGATGCCGCCCGTGCGCTCGACATGGATTATGCGGGGGTCGACCTGATACGCGATCCCGAGGGCCGCCTCAGCGTACTGGAAGTGAACAGCATTCCGGCCTGGCGGGGCCTGCAAAGCGTCGTCAAGGACAACATCGCCGCCATGCTGGTGGATGATTTTCTCGACCGTCACGTGGTCAGGGAAGCTCGGGAGCAATGCGCATGAACGCCCTGCTGCAAATGCCCGTCGCCCAGCCGATGTCCGACCTGTTTCTTGCCGCCTGCGAGATGGATGTGGTCGCCTTCAAGCCTGGCAACGTGAGCTGGGAATCCCCGGGACACGGCATGACCGCCGAAGATTTCCTGATCAGCGCCAAGGCAGCCGCGCCGCATGTCGCCGATCCCGACCTTGAGATCGGCGAACGGATCTACCGCGCGGTCGAGGCCACCCGGGAAGCGGTCGGCTGCAATACCAATCTCGGCATCGTGCTGCTGGCCGTGCCGCTCATTCATGCCGCCCAGCACTGCATGCCGGGAGATATCCTGGCGCACCGGCTCCAGCGCAGCCTGGCTGCACTCACCCGCGATGACGCGGAATGGGTCTACCGGGCCATCCGGCTGGCCGCACCTGGCGGACTCGGCGAAAGCCCCCGCCACGATGTCCGGGAAACGCCGGTCGTCACGCTGCTGGAAGCCATGCGGGAAGCGGCTGCCCGAGATCGTATCGCCTATCAGTACACCCATTGCTATGCCGACATCCTCGGTCCCGGACTGATTTCTCTGCATCAGGGACGCATGCACTGGGGCAGCGAGACAGCGGCGGTCACGACCGCCTATCTCGGATTCCTGGCCAGTTTTTCCGACAGCCACATCTGGCGCAAACACGGCAGCAGTGCAGCGGGCGCCGTGCGAACAATGGCCTTCGACTGCATTGCCCGCTTGGGCCAATGCGCCGACTGGACTTGCGCCAAAACCCATTTGACGGGTCTGGACACGACCCTCAAATCCACAGGTTTCAACCCGGGCACGAGTGCCGATCTGACCGTGGCAGCATGGCTGGCAGATCAGCTTCTGCACGGGGAAGGAACCTGTATTCCAAACCATACCCAGGGGGATTCTCAGTTTGTTTGATCTACTGAAACACCTGGTTGGTCATGCAACAAGTGGTCAGCCGACGGACGACTCGGCGCTGGCGAGCCGCTATAACCCAACCGAGTCTGTTCAACTTAAGGAGTAAATGATGGCGAAAATCAATAGCGTAATGGTCGGTGAATCCCTGGTTGGCGAAGGCAACGAAGTAGCCCATATCGATCTGATCATGGGCCCGCGCGGCAGCGCCGTTGAAGCGGCGTTCTGCAATGGCCTCGTCAACAACAAAGACGGCTTCACGTCCCTGCTGGCTGTCGTGGCGCCCAATCTGCCATGCAAACCCAACACCATGATGTTCAACAAAGTGACCATCAAGGGCGCCAAGCAGGCCGTTCAGATGTTCGGCCCGGCCCAGCGCGGCGTGGCGATGGCCGTCGCGGATTGCGTGGAAGACGGCACCATCCCGGCCAATGAAGCGGACGATCTGTTCATCTGCGTGGGCGTGTTCATCCACTGGGAAGCCGAGGACGACGCCAAGATCCAGGACTACAACTACGAAGCCACCAAGCAATCCATCAAGCGTGCCATTACTGGCACACCCAAGGCGGCTGAGGTGGTTGCCCAGAAAGCGAAGGCAGGTCATCCCTTCGCTGCGCATATCTAATCGGGAGAACGGGCGTGATTTGCAAGGAATGCGGGGCCATGGTGAGCGAACTCGACAACGAGCACCTGCTCGCCTGTAGCGGCCTGACCTTGCAGGAGTATGCATTACGTCACGCCTTGCCGCTCGACCTGCTGGTATCGCCGGACAGGATCGAGGCAGGCGCCGCGCAGGCGGAGCTCCCGCTCATGCCTGTCGCCGTGCCTGATGAGACGGCACGGGCCGTGCTGGCCGGCTTACGTCTGGCTGGCAAGGTCCATGATGCCGGATCGGTCTGTTTCGTCGAGGGCGAGGTCTCCTGGCTGGATCTGTTGTTCTGCGATCTGGCGCAACTCGCTCCCTACGGCTTCCGGTTTCACCAGGAATATCACTACGCACCCGGCACCCATCGGGTCGTGGCAAAGAACCGCCTGGTGACGCAAAAGCGCAATCTGGTCGGCCCCTGGCTCCCTGCCAGGGTGCCTCCACCGGAGCAACGCCTGAAATATGCAACCTATCTGGCCCATGCAGCCGAACTGCATGCCGGATTTTTATTCCTGCCTTTCGCTTCGAACGACGAAGCCGAAGCGGCAACCGAATTCCTGTCGCGCGAATTGAACGTGCGTACCCGCCATCTGGCTGCCGGCACGCCGCTGCTGCGCACGCTGACCAAGGCCGATACGACGCGCCTGCTGGACAGCCTGCGCGGCGAGCTCGAAGCCATGCCCGGCGTCTGGTCGCGCTTCCATCCGGATACCCCGGAGGTCACGGTGAGCAAGGAGGTCGTGTTCGATTCCGCCCACTTCCTCACCGACCATCCCGCCAAATGCAGCAACCTGCATGGCGGACGCTACGTCCTGCACGTCAAGGTACGCGGGCAGATCGACCCGATCACCGGCTGCGTGCTGGATTACGGCTATCTCAAGCGCGTGGTCAACACCCGCGTGGTGGAACGCTTCGACCACCACACCCTCAACTACGCCGGGCCGGAACTGGCCTGGCGCTCCACCACGGAATTGCTGAGCGTGTACATCTGGGAACAGCTCATCGATTTCCTGCCCGAACTGATCGAGCTGACCCTGTACGAAACGCCGCAGTCATGGTGCCAGTACAGCGGCCCCGATCTGGAAACCTGGCAACGCCAGGGCAGCCAGCCGCTGCTGGGTCGATTTACCGATCCGGCGCTGGGACATTCGCCCTGGCGTCACTGGCTGCGGACGTGGGATGGGCAGCATGAAAAGCGTCAAGCTCAGGGCGACTGAGCCTGCCGTCGTGCAGGGCCGATGCCAGCAGGACACCGGCCGCCCCGGCCTGGGCCAATGCGGCCAAATCGTCAACGTGGCGTACGCCGCCTGCCGCATATATGCGGCAGGCGGCGTTCAGGCGCTGTATGTGCGCCAGCCGAGCCAGATCGGGGCCGGCATTCAGGCCAACCCGCGCCAGGGTCATGACGATCACCTCGGCCGGCCAGCGTTCGGGATGGCTCAACAGGGTAGCAGGGCCAAGAAACGCGTCTCCCCGGAAATCCAGCGACAGCACGCCCTGCGCCGGCCATGCGTCGCGTTCCGGCAGAACCGCCAGACTCTCGCTGCCCAGCACCGGCCGTCCCCGACCCGTCGCCTGCCAGGCTCGGGCCGCCGCTGTATCGGAAAAGCCGCCGTCCACCCAGAATTCGAGATCCGGATACGAGCGCTGCAGCCCCTCCACTACACTTCCGTGATTGCCCCGTCCCAGGATGGCATCCAGATCGGCGATATAAATCCGTTGGAACGGATACAGCGCAAGCAGTCCCGCCACCACGGCCTCGGGACGGCTGGAATCGCACAAGGCCGATTCCAGTGGCTGATATGCTTCGCGTCGGCCGCCAAAAGCGCGCACGACCTGCCCGTCCATCAGGTCGAGTACGGGGATGAGCGCTAGGGAGGTGGGCATGAAAGTATTTGTTTTCGAGTATGTCACAGGAGGAGGGTTCGCCAGTATGGCGCTGCCTGAGTTTTTACACGATGGCGAAGTCATGTGGCAAGCACTGGTCGACGACCTGCGCGCGCTCGATGGCGTGGACGTGCTGACGCTGCGGGACTGTCGCCTGCCCCGGCCTGCCATGGACAAGGTGGAGATCATCGATACGGAGGCCCATCGCTTCAGTGAGGATTACCGGCATTGCCTCGCCCGGTCGGATGCGGTGTGGCCGGTCGCGCCGGAAGAGGCTGGGATACTCGAATCCCTGAACCAGGAAATCCTGGCCGCAGGCAAGCGCCTCCTGGGCTGCCAGCCCGACGCCGTGCGTATTGCGGCCAGCAAACATGCCACCGCGCAGCGACTGGGCCGCACGGGGATACCCGTGGTTCCCACGTACACCTCACCCTTCGTGATGTCGACGAAAGGCCCGGTGGTAGCCAAGCCTGACGAGGGTGCCGGCTGCCAGGACACCCTGTATTTCTATAACCAGGCGTCAGCCGAGGCATGGGCGCTGGACGAAGGAGGCGCAGGATTTGTTTTTCAGCCGTTTCTTTCGGGCGACCCGTTATCCCTGTCCGTGCTGTGTCAGCCGGGCGAATGCCAACTGCTGTCGGTCAACAGGCAACACATCCGGCTGGAAGATGGCCAGCTGCATTTCCATGGCGTGACGCCCCACGCCCTGCCCGATCCGGACGAACGCTATGCCGGCCTGGCTCAGCGTGTGCTCTCCGCCATCCCCGGCCTGTGGGGGTATGTAGGGATCGACCTGATCGATACGGAAAACGGGCCGGTGGTTCTGGAAGTGAATCCCCGCCTCACTGTCTCCTATGCCGGTCTGCACTCGGTGCTGGGATTCAATCCTGCCGGGAAAATCCTGGCCTTGCCTGACCACCCGCCCATGAGCGCATTGCCGCCGGCCAACCTGATGAACGATACGCGCGTATCGCGCTCCCTATGAACGCGCCGGCACGCATACCGCCCATGGATGAAGCCGTGATCGGATGGGATGTCGGCGGCGCGCATCTGAAGACCGCGCGGATCGAGCGTGACGGCAAGGTCTCCGGCGTCTGGCTCGTGCCCTGCGCGCTATGGCGCGGTCTCGATCAGCTGCACCAGGCCATCGACCGGATCGAGGCCACGATGCAGGCAGGCGATGCCTGCGTGCATGCCGTCACCATGACCGGGGAAATGGTCGACCTGTTCGAAACGCGGCAAGCCGGTGTGCAGGCCCTGGCCACCCTGATGAGCCAGCGTCTGGGCGCCGACCGGGTCCGCTTTTATGCCGGCGGTCAGGGCTGGTACGATGCCGGCCAGGCCTTCCAGTACGCCGGGCGCGTTGCCTCCGCCAACTGGCATGCCACGGCCCACCTGGTTTCGACCTGCGTCAGCGAGGCCCTGCTGGTCGATATCGGCAGCACCACTACGGACCTGATTCCCATCCGGGACGGATTGGTAGCCACACCCAGCAGCAGCGACCGCGATCGCCTGTCCGCCGGCGAACTGGTCTATACCGGCGTGGCCCGTACGCCGCTCATGGCCTTGGCTAGCGAAGCCCCGGTGGCCGGGCATTTCACGCCGCTGATGGCAGAGCATTTCGCGACCAGTGCGGATATCTACCGGATCCTCGGCCTGCTCCCCGAACAAGCCGATCTGCATGACGCCGCGGACGGCGGTGCCAAGACCCCGTCAGCCAGCCGGGTGCGCCTCGCCCGCATGGTGGGGCGCGATGCCTGGGAGTTGCCCGACAAGGCCTGGGCCGAACTCGCGGCCTGGTTTGCAGATGCCCAGATGACCCGGATCGGGCGCGCGGTGCGGCAGGTATTGTCGCGCGAGATGCTGGCCGCAGAGGCCCCGCTGGTCATCGCAGGCGTCGGCGGATTCCTCGGCCCGCGGCTCGCCGCCCGGATCGAGCGACCGGTGATCAATTTCTCGCAGATTCTGGCCGCCCGCGCCCATCAGGATATGATTGACGGATGTGCCCCTGCCGTCGCGGTGGGACGGCTGCTCGCAACCCACCGCCACCCTCCAGGCCTTACGCCTGCGGACTTACCATGCGGATAAGCGCTCTTCCTTATTGCCCCGACAGTGCCGAACGCTTCGAGGCCATCGCCGACGAACCCTGGTCGGTATTCCTCGACAGCGGACGGCCGCGTTCCACCATGGGACGCTTCGACATCCTGGCGGCGCGCCCCTATGTCACGCTGGTGACCCGGGGCGGCATGACCGAAATTCGTGAACGCGACCGGCCGACACTCTCTCCGGCGGACCCGTTCGAGCTGCTGCGCCGTTATCTCGCGGCGGACGGACACCCCACGGCCCTCCCGTTCGCAGGCGGTGCGATCGGCTATTTCGGCTACGACCTCGCTCGCCGCATCGAGCAACTGCCCGACCACGCGCGTGACGCCGAAGCCATCCCCGACATGGCAATCGGCATCTACGACTGGGCCGTCATCGTCGATCATGCGCAACGTGCCAGCTGGCTCGTCGGCTCCGGGCGCGACGCCCGGACCGACGCCAGCTGGAACGAACTGATCGCTCTGTTCAGCGATACACCGCACATCACGGCACGGCGTCCTTTCCAGGTCGGGCCCGTCAGCTGCAACTTCACGCCCGACAGCTACCGCCAGGCATTCTCACGCATCCAGCATTACATCCGCGCCGGCGACTGCTACCAGGTCAACCTGGCCCAGCGCTTTGCTGCCGAGGTCAACGGCGACCACTGGCTGGGATACCAGACGCTGCGCCGCCTCAACCCGGCGCCCTATTCGGCCTATCTCAATTTCCCGGGTGCACGCATCCTCTCCTCCTCGCCGGAGCGTTTTCTGGAAGTGAAGCAGGGACGGGTGGAGACCAAGCCGATCAAGGGCACGCGCCCCCGTGCTGCCGCGCCCGAAGCCGATTCGGCACTGGCCCGCGAACTGCGCGACAGCACCAAGGACCGCGCCGAGAACCTGATGATCGTCGACCTGCTGCGCAACGATCTGGGCAAGGTATGCGAAGCGGGTTCGGTGGCCGTGCCCAGGTTGTTCGAGGTCGAGAGTTTCGCGACCGTGCACCATCTGGTCAGCACGGTCACCGGCCGTCTCGGCAGGGACATCGACGCAGTGGGCCTGCTGCGCGCGGCCTTTCCAGGCGGCTCCATCACCGGCGCGCCAAAAATCCGTGCCATGGAAATCATCGAGGAGCTCGAGCCGAACCGTCGCGGCGTCTACTGCGGCGCCGTCGGCTGGCTGGGATTCAATGGCGACATGGATACCAATATCGCCATCCGCACGATGGTCAGCTCGGATCATTCGCTGCGTTTCTGGGCAGGCGGCGGCTTGGTCGCCGATTCCCGCGCAGACGACGAATACCAGGAATGCCTCGACAAGGCATCGGCCATGTTGAAACTGATGCGGGAATGCGGAGGCCATCTGGAAGACGGACAATGCTCCGGGTTGTGAAGCTGGGCGGCAGTCTGTATCGCGTGCCCGAGCTCGCCCAGTGCCTCGCCGCGCTGGCCGCCGCGGGGGGTGAAACCGTGCTGGTACCCGGCGGCGGCCCTTTTGCCGACGTCGTGCGCACGGTCCAGACACATTCCGGGATCAGCGATGCCGCCGCGCACCACATGGCCATCCTGGCCATGGAGCAGTATGGCCTGATGCTGTGCGACCTGAACCCCAGCCTGGTTCCTGCCGACAGTCTGGGAAACATCGGCCATGCGTTGCGACAGGGATTCACGCCCGTCTGGATGCCGGGCGAGATGTGCCGGCATGCGGCCGAGCTCCCGCAAAACTGGTCCGTCACATCCGATAGCCTGGCTGCGTGGCTGGCGATCCAGCTGTCCGCCGACAATCTCACGCTGGTCAAGTATGGACAGCCCACCGATACCGATCCCCTTGCGATGGCCGCGTCGGGCTGGGTGGACCAGGGCTTTCCCGCCTTTGCGAACGCATTCGACGGAAGCCTCCGGGTACTGGATTTCCATGGGGCCAGCACGATCTCGGCCTGGCTGCTCGAGCCGACCTGATCAGGGAGACACCGATGCTCAAGACACGCAACGGACTGGAACAGGGCAGCGTCAGGAACCTGCTGTATTTCCTCTGCGCTTTGCCTGTCTGGGCGATTACCGCCGGGGCGACCGAGACGAGCCGCGATCCTGAAACCGGTCTGGAAAGCTGGCAGGTCGAGACACGCGGCATCCAGGTTCGGCTGACGCAGATCAGCCCCGATCAGGCGCGGGCCTTCTATCAGGCGCGCGGCTTCACCCCGGAACAGGCGGAAGAGTATGCGTCCAGCTGCGTCTTCATGACGGTCGTCCGCAATATCGGCACCCTCCCGATCGAACACCGCCTGGCCGACTGGCGCTACGTCGCTGGCGACGGCAAGGCTCGCGCCCTCCGCAGCAAGGCTGAATGGGATGCGACATGGGTCGACCGCGGGGTCTCCGAGCCTGCCCGAATCGCATTTGCCTGGGCTCAGTTTCCCGCGACCCAGACTTTTCACGCAGGGGACTGGAATCAGGGCATGACGACCTACCAGCTTCCGCGCGGCAGCCGCTTCAACCTGATCGTCAACTGGCGCGCAGGTGACGCAGGGCGCAAAACAACACTCGAAAATGTGAGGTGTACGGATGAAATTCAGTAGCATGATGGGCGCCCTGCTCATGACAATGGGCATGACGACCTTCGCGGCGGATTTGCCGGCCTTGTCCCACAGCCTGACCGAGCAGGCCGCGAAAGCGCCGGCCCCGGTGCTGGCCCTGAAGGATCTCGATGGACAGTTGCACGACCTCGCCAGCCTCAAGGGCAAGGTCGTCCTGGTCAATTTCTGGGCGACCTGGTGCCCGCCCTGCCGCCGCGAAATGCCGTCCATGGATCGCCTTGCGCGCAAGCTGGCCGGTACATCGTTCGTCGTGCTGGCGGTGGACATCGGCGAAGATGCCGATACCATTCACACCTTCATCAGCCAGCTGGACGCGACGCCCGCGTTTCCCATCCTGCTCGATCCGCATGCCCGGATCATGCAAACCTGGAAAATCTCCGGTCTGCCCACGACCTACCTGATCGACTCGCAGGGCCGTATCGCCTACAGTGCGGTAGGCGGCCGCGAATTCGACCATCCGGAAATCGAACGCCAGGTGCGTGCCCTGCTCAAACCCTAGGAGCCCCATGCCATTCGACCGGGAAAGCCTGGCCCTGCTGGACGAAGCCCTGGCCGTACTGGCGGACGGCTTCCGGCATCTTCCCGACGTTCCGCAGACCCTCGACCTCGCCCAACTGCGCGAACCGCTGCTCGCCGCGGCCCGCCGGCTGCAGGACAACGCGCCCTACCATCATCCGCTCTACGTCGGGCACATGCAGAAGCCGCCGCATCCCGTCGCGCGGCTGGCCTACACGCTGACCCTCTGGCTCAACCCGAACAACCACGCCTACGACGGCGGCCGCGCCAGTTCGATCATGGAGCAGGAAGCCATCGGCGAAATCGCGCGCATGGTCGGCTGGCCGGACAGCCAGGGGCATTTGTGCGGCGGTGGCACACTGGCCAATTTCGAAGCGCTCTGGGTCGCGCGCGAGCAGCACCCCGGCATGGCCATTGCCGCGTCCAGCCAGGCGCACTACACCCACGAACGCCTGTCCGGCGTGCTTGGCGTTCCGTTCCGTTCCATCGCGGCCGATGCGCGCGGACGCATGGATGCAAGCGCCCTGGAAGACGCCTTGCGGGACGGCACGATCGGCACGGTGGTCGTCACCCTGGGCACGACGGCAACCGGCGCCGTCGATCCGCTCGAGCAGATCCTTGCCCTGCGCGCGCGCCACACGTTCCGGATTCATGTCGACGCCGCCTATGGCGGTTACTTCACGCTGGCCGACAACCTGGATGCCGACACCCGACAGGCGTTCGACTGCGTTGCGCAGGCCGACTCCCTGGCCATCGACCCCCACAAGCACGGGCTCCAGCCCTATGGCTGCGGCTGCGTGCTGTTCCGCGATCCCGCCGTCAGGCACCACTACCGCCACGACTCGCCCTACACCTACCTGAGCTCGGACGACCCGCATCTGGGCGAAATCTCCCTGGAATGCTCCCGTCCAGGTGCCGTGGCCGTCGCGCTGTGGGCCACCCAGCGCCTGCTGCCGCTGGTGCCCGGCGGAACCTTCGCGCAAGACCTGGCGGCTGGCCGCATGGCCGCCCTGACCCTGCATGGTGCCCTGGCTGGCGACGCGCGTTTCGCCCCGCTCTTTCCGCCCCAGCTCGACATCGTCGTCTGGGCCGTCCGGGCCGACACCGCCAGCCAGGCATCCCTGCGCGCGCGCGCCTTGTATGCCGCCGCCAGGGAACACGACCTGCATCTGGCGCTCGTCACCCTGCCCAAGGCCATGCTGGAAGCCTGTACACCGGTACGAACCTGGGATGCAGACACGTTGACCTGTCTGCGCGCCTGCGTGATGAAACCAGAACACCGTGAATGGATGGACAAGATATTGGCACGCCTGGATACGGCTGCTGAGCTTGCCGGGTAAACGCGTTATCGGCTTCGGCTCTCCGGTCGCCGCTTTCGAACCGCCAATGAGCCCGTCACATTCGTACATGCGAAGGTCCACAACTAACGAGACGAGTCATTTCCAGCGCGTGAATCGACTTGAGTCGCCCGTCTGATCCCCGCTTTTTCAAATCACCTGTTTCGCTTGGGTGATTGGGATCCCCTGCAGATTTCATTCAGGCATGCGCACTTTCAAGAATCCGCATGGTCAGGCTTAATATATCGCTCATTTAAGGATCGGGTATGACCCTCGTCAAGACAGCCCTATTTTTGCTAATACTCGCCATCTTTGGCGCCGGCGTATTCATATGGTCAGGCACCTACAATCCTGGCGCCGACAGTCCTCACTGGAAAATCACCTACGCGCTGATGCAAACCGCGCGCGAGCGTTCCGTCGAACGCCATGCCTCCGCCATCGCGCTACCCACCAACCTCGATGATCCGGACGTAATCCTAAAAGGCGCGGGCCAATATGCCGCAATGTGCACCAGTTGCCATCTGGCGCCAGGAATGAGGGATACCGAACTGCGTCCCGGCTTGTATCCCAAACCGCCCAATCTGAGCAAAGGCAGCGTAGAACCCCGGGAGGCCTTCTGGGTCATCAAGCACGGCCTCAAGATGAGCGCGATGCCGGCCTGGGGAATGAGTCATGACGATCCGACGATCTGGAGCATGGTTGCCTTCCTGAGGAAACTACCCGCCATGACCCCGGCGCAATACAAGGAGATGGTCGCCAAGGCCCCGCCAGACGATGATATGGAGTCGGGCGGGGACGGCTCCGATGGTCACGCCCATGGCGACCACTCGCATGTCCCCGAGTGAGCGATCCGGCTCACGTGCCTGCTAACGCCTGGTCGAGCCGTGGTTTCTGTTGGGCGAATGTTCCATAAAAAAACGACGCGCCAATGACCGTGATGGGGGCGACCCGAACCCCATAGCGTGACTTGGCTTCATCGGCCACGCCCGGAGCGGTAATGTCCCGCTCTTCAAACGGGACGCCGCGATCCGCGAGATAGCGCTTGACCGCGGCACAATCGGGGCATCCCGGGCTGGTGTAGACGATGACTTGCCCGTTGCCGGAGCGAGTGCCGGTCATGGCCTGGTCGACACGGACAGGCCCATGATCAGCCGGGCAAGCTGTGTTGCCTGAGCATCGCTGGCAAACCCCGGCGGCATGCGGCCAAAACCGTGCGCAATGTGCATGGCGAGCAGGTTTTCCGCATCCGCCCGACTCGAATAGTTTGCCGCGATCGACTCGAATGATGGACCGAAGCCCGCCCCCGAAATGGAATGGCATTGCAGGCAGGCCGGATCGTGTTCATGAATGTAGCTCAGCAGCGCCTTGGCGCGGGTCGGGTTCACCTGGCCGGACGAAGCCTCCTCGGGACTGCCTGGAGATCCCATCATGCCTGGCCCCATCATGCCTACGCCCATGCCACCCGCTTCGGCCAGCCTCGGGCCGGCAAGGCATGTCAAGCCGAATGCCGCAGCCAAGCCAAAAACCATTGCTTCACGTGAATAGCGCATGAAACCTCCTCATCGAGAATCGTATTGCAATAACGACCCAACGGCCTGCCAAAGGCAGCGCACCAGGATCAGGCATGGGCCCTTGGGATGCCAAGGGTACGCTCAAACCGACTGGCGTGCCCGCAGCACCTTGATCTGGAACAGCGTGTTGCGTTCGTCCTCTTCCAGCGCGGCACGGATGTGTTGTACGGTCGCCTGATAGCGCGGGATGATGTTGTATTTCAAGGCATTGACCCGTTTCTGCGTCTTGCGGCTGGCGGCGAGCAACCGCCACAGTGCGTTTTCAGCCTCACCCAGCCGCGCCAGTGTCACCGTCAGTTCGCGCAGGCGGATACGCGCTTCGTCGAAGCTGACGTCGGTCCACATCAAGCCGACCGGCTGCAAGGGCAACGGCTCGGCCGACACGCTGGGATATTCCACGCCGACGCTGGAACGCGCCACCACCTTGATCGCCACCGCCGGCTTCAATCCGACCGACGCCTGGCGCAGCATTTGCTCGCCCATGCGCATCTGCACGATACCGAGCCAGCGGTAGGCTTCGGCAAGTTCGCGCTGGGTCTGCGCGCGCAACTCGCGATATTGCGCCAGCCGTTCATAGACCAGCCGGGTCAGCAGATCGCGTTTCTTTTCCAGCATCTGCCGGCCCTGCTCCAGGAAACGCGCCTGCCTGCCGACCTGCAGCAACGCGCTTTTCGTGGGCGGGACGGGAAGGCGTTTTTTCATTATGGATGAGCAGTAAGCGGTGAACGGTGAGCGGTGAGGGTGGCAGCGAGACGGGGGTTTCCGCTCACCGCTACTCGCTTACTGCTCCCCCGTTTCATCACGCTGCCCCCTTGTGATATTTCGTCAATTCTTCCTCCGATACCCGGATCAGCGATTCCGGCGGCAGCATGGAAAGCAGATCCCAGGCGAGGTTGAGCGTTTCATGGATGCTGCGGTCTTCGTCCTCGCCCTGGTTGATGAAGCGTCGCTCGAAGGCGTCGGCGAACGCCAGGGTGCGGCGATCGGCGTCGGAGAGTTCTTCGGCACCGATGATGGCGGCCAGTCCCCGCACTTCCAATGCCTTGGCGTAGCTGGCGAACAGCTGGCTGGCGACATGCGGATGATCCTCGCGGGTGAAGTTCTTGCCGATGCCGTCCTTCATCAATCGCGACAACGACGGCAGCACGGTCACCGGCGGGTAGACGCCCTGGTTGGACAGCTCGCGCCCGAGCACGATCTGGCCTTCCGTGATGTAGCCGGTGAGGTCGGGAATCGGATGGGTGATGTCGTCCGACGGCATCGACAGCACCGGAATCATGGTGATCGAGCCGCGCCGGTTCTTGATGCGTCCCGCGCGTTCGTAGAGCTCGGCGAGATCGGAATACAGATAGCCGGGATAGCCCTTGCGCGCCGGCACGTCGCCGCGCAGCACCGCGACTTCCCTCAACGCTTCCGCATAGGCGGTCATGTCGGTCATCACCACCAGCACGTGATAGTCGAGGTCGAAGGCGAGGTATTCCGCGGCGGTGAGCGCCGCGCGCGGCGTCAGCAGGCGTTCGATCACCGGCTCGTCGGCGAGGTTGAGGAACATCACCACCTTGTTGAGCACCCCGCTTTCCTCGAAGCTTTCCTGGAAGAAGCGGGCGTCGGCATGCGAGGCGCCGAAGGCGGCGAACACCACCACGAACTCGGCGGCTTCCTCGCCCAGCAGTTTGGCCTGGCGTACGATCTGCGCCGCCACCCGGTTGTGCGGCAAGCCGCCGCCGGAAAAGATCGGCAGCTTCTGCCCGCGCGTCAGCGAATTCATGCCGTCGATGGCGGAGATGCCGGTCTGGATGAATTCGCGCGGGTAGGCACGCGCCGCCGGGTTGAGCGGCTCGCCGTTGATGTCGCGACGGTCGGCGGAAATGACGGGCGGGCGCCCGTCGCATGGCCGGCCGGAGCCGTTGAACACGCGGCCGAGCATGTCGCGCGACACGGGCAACTTGTAGGGTTCCTCCAGGAAACGTACCCAGGTTCGTTCCAGATCGAGTGCATCGGTCCCCTCGAACACCTCCACCAGCACGGCATCGTTGGCGCTGCGGATGACCAGGCCGGAACGTACACGGCCGGCGTGGTCGCGCAGTTGCACGCGCGAGCCGGCCGCCACGCCGGGCACGCCGGCCATGACGACGAGCCCACCCTGGGCGGATGCGGCGGTGCGGAATTCGATGTTCTTCATGGCCGGATCTCTTCCATCGCCGAAGACGGGGCAGCAGGCGCGTATTCCAGCAACAATGGCTCGAAGGCCGCCGGGATCGCAGCGATCTTCGCCTTCAATGCTTCGAGGTCGTCCGAGCTGTGCTGACTCTTCCAGCGTCGCGCCTGGGCGAGCAGCGGCATCTGGATCAGGCGCCGGGCCGGCGCGCCGAGCTTCACCAGTTTCATGCCCTGACGATAGATATCGAGCAATGCCGTCAGCAGCGCGAACTGCTTTTCAGGCGAGGCGAAGCTGTCGACCTCGTCGGTGGCGGCCTGCTGCAGCAAGCCTTCCTTGATCAAACTGGCGGCTTCCAGCGTCCAGCGCTGCTCGGACGACAGCGCCTCGACACCGACCAGGTTGACGATGCGTTGCAGCTCCTCGGATGCGGCGAGCAGATCCAGCGCGGCGGCACGCGAGGCTTCCCAACCCGGATCGATGTTGTCCGCCCACCACTTCGCAGCGGAGCTTACATAGCCCGAAAAGCTTTCCAGCCAGTCCACGGCCGGGTAATGGCGGGCATCGGCCAGCTCCTTCGACAGCGCCCAGAAGGTCTGGATGATTTCCTTGGTATGGCTGGTCACCGGTTCCGAGAAGTCACCGCCCGGCGGCGACACCGCACCGATCAGCGTAACCGAGCCGTGGTCGCCGGCGAGGGTTTCCACGCGTCCGGCACGCTCGTAAAAAGCCGCCAGGCGCGAACCGAGGTAGGCCGGGTAGCCCTCTTCGACCGGCATCTGGCCCAGCCGGCCGGCAACCTCGCGCAATGCTTCGGCCCAGCGGCTGGTGGAATCGGCCACCATCACCACGTCGTAGCCCTGGTCGCGGAAATATTCCGCCAGCGTGATGCCGACATAGATCGAGGCCTCGCGCGCCACCACCGGCATGTTGGAGGTGTTGGCCACCAGCAGGGTGCGTTCCATCAGCGGGCGGCCGGTGTGCGGGTCCGTCAGCGTGGGCATGGATTCGAGCACGTCGGTCAGTTCGTTGCCGCGTTCGCCGCAGCCGACATAGATGACGATCTGGGCGTTGCACCAGCGTGCGACCTGGTGCTGCAGCATGGTCTTGCCGGCACCGAACGGACCCGGAATCGCCGCCTTGCCGCCTTTCAGCAAGGGATAGAAAGTATCGAGGATGCGCTGTCCCGTGATCAGCGGCGCGACGGCATGGTCGCGTTGCCTGAACGGGCGCGGCGTGCGTACCGGCCAGCGATGGAACAGGTGCAGTTTCTCGATGCGGCCGTCGGCGAGTCTCACCCGGCCGATCACGTCCTCCACGGTGTGCTCGCCTTCCGGCGCCAGTTCAAGCAATTCGCCCTGAACCCGCGGCGGGACCAGGATGCGGTGCTGGATCGACTCGGTCTCCTGCACCGTGCCCAGCACCTCGCCACCGACCAATGGCATGCCGGCAAGACACCGGGGATCCGGCGCAAAATGCCAGCGCCGGTCGCGTGGCAATGACGCCACCGCGACGCCGCGGGCGATGCGATCGCCACTCTGTTCCCACATCGCCTGCAAGGGGCGCTGCACGCCGTCGAAAATGCCGCCCAGCAAGCCTGGCCCGAGTTCCACCGACAGCGGCCAACCCAGGCCTTCAGCTTCTTCGCCCGGGCACAGCCCGGCAGTGTCTTCGTACAACTGTGCCAGCGCCGTATTGCCGTCGCGGCTGATGACTTCGCCTACCAGGCCCAGGCGGCCGACCCGCACCTGCTCGCCGAGCACCGTCTGCGGCAGGTCGAGTTTGACCAGGGGGCCGTTGATCTCGAGAATTTTGCCCATATTCGCTACCCGTGAATCAGCGTGCCAAGGTCGGGCGCGCTGGCGAACAGGCGTTCCATCGTCACGCGTGCCAGTTCGTCGGCCAGGCGCGCGCGGCGGGCTTCGACCGTCTGGTCGTATTGGGCGCGATTGTCGGCCAGCCGTACCCGGATGCCGCCTTCGCTGGGTTGTCCGTGCGTGGCGAGCGTGACGCTACGCCCCGGCGCTGCGCGTGCGCGCATTTCATTCCACCGCGGCGCCAGGCGCTTTTCGTCCTCGGGCCGGACTTCCGCCACCAGATCGCCCGGCGGCAGGGCCTGTGCCGCCGCCGCCAGCCAGGCTTCCAGCACGCCCAGATAACGCGTCTCGTCCTGCACCAGATGCCGGAAAGCCATCCTGACCTCCGCCAACGCGGACTCCGTGAGCGCCCAGCGCAGCCGGTCGAGTTCGGCTGCCAGCCGCGTTTCCGCCGCCTGGCCTTGCCGCCGCACCAATCGCTCAGCCTCGACCTTGGCGCCCAGCACTTCGTGCTCGCCGGCCAGTTTCAGCTTCTCGGCCGACTCGGCGAGCATGCGCGCGCGTGCCGATTCGGCATTCTGCAAAAGTTCGCGCGCCAGCGTCCCGGCCTGCTGCTGCAGCGCCTGCTCGAGTTGGGAGACCTGTGTATCCGATCCCATTTATGCTCCACAATCAGTAGCTTGCATGGAAAAATTCAAGTCATTTCTTTCGTGAAAAGTCTCGGCATCCATGCATATATCGTCTCTTGCATCCACATGTTTCATCTATTTCAGCGCGTCCGGCCCGAGGACAGCCCGCACCACGTCGTCGACCGCCGGCGCATAATCCTGGGGCGAGGGCAAGGGCGGCAGCTCGGTAATGACGATGCGCCCGCCTTCGTTGCGCAAGCGATTGAGCCAAGGGCCGCCGGCATGGGCCAGCGGTGTCTCCAGCAGTACCAATGCCGCCTCGCCGCTGCGCACCAGCTGCTCCAGCACCGTTTCCACGGTGGCCGGTTCGGCATCGGCGTACACGTCGGCGCCGATCAGGCTGAAGCCGTCGGCGAGGCCGGCGCTGCCCAATACAACCAGACGCGCGCTATCAGGCGGGCTGCCGGTTACTGGCGGCATCGGCTCAGAGCTTGCCAAGCAGCAGGATCGACATGACCAGGCCGTAAATCGCGATCCCTTCGGCCAGCCCCATGTAAACCAGGGTGCGGCCGAACATTTCCGGCTTTTCGGCGATCACCGCTAGCGATGCGGAACCGATCGGCCCCAGTGCCATCGCCGCGGCAATGGCAGCCAGGCCCGTCGGCAGGCCGATGCCGAGCAGGGCCAGCCCCTGCCCCAAGGTGATCTCGCGCGCGGCCGTCGCAGCCGTTTCGGCCGCCATGACTTCCTGCACGCCCGTCAGCAGGACGCCTGCAACGCCCAGGCCGAACAGCGCCAGGTTGGCCAGCAGCCCACCCTTGAGCCAGCCCGCGGATACGCGGCGCGGCTTCAGCATCAACCAGATTCCCACGCCCAGCGTGGCCGCCACCGGCACCCCCATCAATGCAATCAACCAGGTCATGTTTTCTCCTTACTTATGGTGAACGGTGAGCGGTAAGCAGCGGGGCGGATACAACCCACTCGCTGCTCACGGCTTACCCCTCACGCCTTCTCGATTCGCAACGGCACGAACGCCCTTCCATCTCCGCTGAAGAAGCGCGAGAACCCCTCGTAATACATCAGGCGCAGCGCCTGGATCGCAACTATGCCGCCTTCTAGCACGATGATGACGACATTACCCAGTACAAGCGTGATCCCGTGACCGACCATGCCGAGGCCGTGCGCCAGGGTGAAGACCGCCAGCGCCAGCGCCACATGGTTGAGGCTGAAGGCCGCCACGCGCATGAACGACAGCGTATTCGAAAACAGGTTGATCGCGGTTTCCAGCGTTTCGATGAACGTGACCAGCATGCGCTCGCCCAGCCCCGCCCGGGTTTCATGCCACTTGAACGCCGCCACCCCGGCGATTCCCAGCCCGGCCAGTATCCAGGCTGTCTGCGCGACATCCGCCACGCCGACCAGGCTCGCCAGGATGCCGACGGCACCGAGATAGAACGCCAGGCCGGCGAGGCCGCTGGAATCGAACAAAGCCTCGCCACCCCGTCCGGCCGCCCATTTGTTGCGTACGTTGACCAGCAGCGTGAACACGATGAACCCGACGCCGAACGTCACCGCTATCGTCAGCACGCGGATCGGATCGTGCAGCGGCGACAACCAGCGCGGCGAGACGATGTCCTCGTAGCCGAAGACGCTGCCGTAGAAAAAACCGAACAGCATCGACACGGCGCCGGCGGCCACGCCTATCCAGGCCATCTGGCCGAGGCGCCGCGCGAATGCCAACGCCAGCAGCAGAATCGCCGCACCGTGGCCGATGTCGCCGAACATGGCGCCGAACAGCAGCAGGTAAGTGACGGCGAACGGCAACGCCGGGTCGAACTCGCCGTAGCGCGGGACCCCGTAGCTTTTCACCAGTGGCACGAAGGGCTTGAGCCAGCCCGGATAGCGCACCAGCGACGGCACCTCGGCCGCGTCGCCGGCAGCGAGTTCGCGCGGGTCGAGCCAGTAGCGGCCATGCAGGCGCGCGTCCAGCGTTTCTCGCAATTCATCCAGCTGTCGGCGCGGGATCCAGCCCGACAAGGCAGCCAATCCACCGCGGCCGAGTATGCCTGCCTGTGCGGCCTCGGCCAATGGACGCGCCAGGGCCAGGCGCAAGCGTGCTTCATGCAGGCGCGGACCGAATTGTTCGCGCAGTCCGTCCCGGACCTGGCAGGCCGCGCCGGTTTGCGCGTTCAAGCGGATGCGTTCGGCCTCCAGCCAGGCGCGTGCCGCCTGCGGATGGGTACGTAGTTCGTCCGGTACCGGCAGTTCGCGCCAGCCCGCCTGAGCCAGCAGGCCGCGCACTTCGTTCCGGCGGGTGCGCGGTCCGGCAATCACCGCGAACACCTGTTCGCCTGCCTGATCGAAACGCGACACCAGGTACCCGGTCATGGACAAGGCTTCGGTCACGCGTTTGAGTTCCGCCGCCGGCAAACTGCCGATGCTCGCCGACAGCAGACTGTCGGGACGCAGCAGGTATGCCAGGTTCACATTCAGCCCTTCCAGCTTGGCCAGCGTGTCCTCCAGCGCACCAAGATGGCTGCGCTCATCCTCGATCCTCGCCTCGTTCTCATGGCAATCGAGGCAGTCTTTCCACACGTCTTTCAGCCAATGGTTCAGTTCCTGCAGATCGGCGAGCGACGGCGCTTCGGCATCCGCCGGCGGATTCAGGGGGCCGGTGTCGCCGCATTCCTCCTGCAGCTTGGACAGGCGGGCCTCCGCCTCGAGCCAGGCTTCGCGATACGCAGCCGCAGGCGATTCCGCAAACGCGGTCTCCTTGCACGGCGCCGGATTGAACACGCCGAAGCGGGCCAGCGCCAGGGCGGCATCCTGCGCTTCGGACGCCAACATCAGCAATTGAATCCTGAGCAGGGGTTCGGCGCGCAGCATCAGTTGAACTCGACAGGCTCGCGGCGCAGTGCCAGACGGATATCGTCGTCTGGCAGCCCGAGGTGACGCCCGCGCAGCACCGCCCGGACGGCGCGCAGGTCGCGTTCGCGCAGGATCAGATAGGCGAACGCGCGGGCGATGCCGGGGGCGCGGGAACGAAGCACCCGCAAGGCCTGTTCGGCGGCGACGTGCTCCATGCGCGCGAAGACATCGGGCACATCCGTTACGCCCGCCAGCCGGGCCTGCCATGCCGCAGGCAGCGCAGCCAGCACGGCCTCCAGGCTGTCTTGCGCAGCGAGATCCCGCAGCCGCGCGCCGGACAGGGCGTAATGCGACGCCACCAACAGGTAATACACCTCGGCAGGCGGCAATCCGTAATTGAAGCGGTAGCGCAACAGCCAGACCAGGTTGATGCGGTCGATGAGATTGGCCATGAGGCTGCGGAACGGCGCACCCACCGCTTCTTCAAGCGGCTGGGCGCGCTGGACCAGACCTTCGTAGTAGCCGCGATCGAGCGCGGCATCGAGGCTGAACGGATCGTGGCTCTGTTCGAACGCACGCCGCGCGCGGCGCACGATGCCGGCATAGGGGCCGGCTTCCAGGCGACGCAACAGTTCGCCGATATCCTCGGCGTGCGCCAGATCCTGATTGTCCAGACGGCCGAACGTCCCCATCGGGATCAGCCGGGTGAGGACGGCCGCGGGACGCTCGTTGGTCATCTTGCTGCGCAGCAGCGTCTTGACATTGGACATCTCGAAACGCGCCGTCCAGAAGGTCAGGAACGCGCGCGCTTCCCCGGACTGGGGCCGGATCAGCACGCGCGTCTCGTCCAGGATCTGGGCGATGATGCGTTGTTCCAGCGAGCGGGAACCCTGGGCTCCCCCGGTCCGGTCGTAACCCGTTGCCAGTTGCGGCAATCCGTGTCCGATCAGCCTTTCCGCCACTGCGCCAGCCGGCGCGTCGATCAGCGCCGCCAGGACATCGTCCGGCCACAGGCGGCCGGCGTACAGGCTGACTCGGGTATCGAGGTAGGCGGACATGGCAGCGGGCCGGCGTATTCAGGCAGCCCTGTCCGACCAGGGCCAGGAGGCCTTCATAAGGTCGGGTCGAGCAGCAGGGCCAGCGCCGCATCCACGGCTTCGGACTCGTGGCGGGCGGCCAGTTCGCGCAGCATGCGCTGACGCTCGCCGTATTTGCGCGTCAGCTCGGCCACCATCTGGTCGGCGCGCCCCTGCGCTTCGTGCAGGTAAGGTGTCCGCAACTCGGCTCTCCCGGCGTCGAAACGCGCCTCGGCCCCACGCACGGCAGCCAGCGCCTCATCCATCATGCGCTGGCGTTCCCGGCTGGCGTCATCGATGACCGCTTGCGCGCGGGCCTCGGCGTCGAGCAGTCTTTGCAGCGAATCATCCACCCGATTGGCTTCCTTCAGTCCGGTTCAGAAATAGCCCGGCGCACACCATCCAATCACGCCAGAACCAGCAAGGCTGCACCGGTAGCCGCGATGCCGATGCCGGCCATCCGCATCGCGCGTCGGCCCAGCAGGCCGCCAGCGATGCCCACGCCATGCAGGCAAGCCGTGGCCAGCACGAAACCCAGGGCATACAGCACGGGCGACGTGGCCTGCGGCATTTCCATGCCGTGCGCATAGCCGTGGAAGAGTGCGAACGTGCCGGCGATCCCCATGCCGACGATGACGGAGGCGCGCCGCTGCGTGGCGACCAGCAACCCCAGCAACAACACCGACAGCGCGATGGCCATCTCGACATGCGGCAGCGCCCCTCCTGTCCAGGCCAGCACGCCACCCAAACCCATCGCGCCGACAAACGCGGCGGGCACCGCCCACAGCGCCCGCCCGCCTTGCTGCGCGGCCCACAGGCCGACCGCGATCATGGCGAACAGGTGATCCACGCCCAGAAACGGATGCGCGAAGCCGCCGGCGAAACCGGTCGGAGGATGGCCGGGGTGCGCGTATGCCGTGCCCGCAAACAGGCAGAGGACAGTCAGGACGATTGGGCGCGAGTAGTTCATCGGTTTCATTGCATGCTCTCCACGTTCAGAATCTCTTCGGCAAGTCACTTGATTTTCACCTGCACCAGCTCCTCGCCATCCGGGTCGGTCACGTGGACGGCACAGGCAATGCAGGGATCGAAGGAATGGATGGTGCGCAGGATCTCGATCGGCTGCTTCGGGTCCTGCATGACATGGTTGTCCTGCAGCGCCGCCTCATAGGCGCCCGGCTGGCCTTGCGCGTCGCGCGGGCCGGCGTTCCAGGTGCTCGGCACCACCGCCTGGTAATTGCTGATCTTGCCGTCGTCGATGACGATCCAGTGCGAAAGGCCGCCGCGCGGCGCTTCCATCAGGCCGACGCCCTGCATGTGCTTGGGCCAGGTCGACGGCTCCCAGTACTGCTCGTTGAAAGTTCGGATGTCGCCGGCCTTGATGTTGGCGATCAGCTGGTCATACCATCCTTGCATGGCGTCGGCGAGGATCTTCGATTCCAGCGTGCGCGCGGCGGTACGGCCCAGCGTCGAGAACAGCGCATCGACCGGCACGTCGAGCGTCTTCAGCGTGTAGCCCACCAGTTCCTTCGCCTGGGCGTTGCCGGTGGCATAGAGCATCAGCACGCGGGCAAGCGGGCCGACTTCCATGGATTTGCCCTGCCAGCGCGGCGACTTCAGCCAGGAATATTTCTTGTCGACGTCGAGTTGTTCGTAAGGCGGTTTCGGCCCGGTGTAGTGGAGTTCGGTCTCACCCTTGAACGGATGCAGGCCCTGTGCGTCGCCCTGGCTGTACTTGTACCAGGAATGGCTGACGAATTCCTGGATCTCGCTGTCCGCATCCAGATCGATGGGATGGATCTTGGAGAGGTCGCGATTGAGGATGACGCCGCGCGGGATGAGATAGGAATCGGTATCCCAGAAGCCTTTCGACGGCAGGTCGCCGAACGACAGGAAGTTGCCCAGGCCTTCGCCCCGCCCGGCCCAGTCCTTGTAGAAACCGGCGATGGCGAGCGTGTCGGGCACGTAGACCTGGTCGACGAACTCGCGCATCTGCCGGATGACGTTCTGGATCGTCTCCAGACCCACCACGTTGAGCGCGGTGGCGTCCTGGCCGCCGCGATAATGCGGCCCGCCCTGGCCCGCGCCGGGCTGGACGGAAATGGCCGAGGGCACGCCGCCGACCACGAAGTTGGGATGCGGATTCTTGCCGCCGAAGATGGTGTGCAGCTTGACCACGTCGCGCTGCCAGGCGAGCGCGTCGAGGTAGTGCGCCACCGCCATCAGGTTGGCCTCCGGCGGCAGCTTGTAGGCCGGATGGCCCCAGTAGGCGTTGGCGAAGATGCCGAGCTGGCCTTGCTCGACGAAGGTCTTCACCCGCTTCTGCACGTCGGCGAAATAGCCCGGCGACGATTTTGAATAGCCGGAAATCGACTGCGCCAGCGTGGAGGTGGCCTTGGGATCGGCCTTGAGCGCCGACACCACGTCGACCCAGTCGAGCGCATGCAAATGGTAGAAGTGCATGACGTGGTCGTGCACGTATTGCGCCGCGATCATCAGGTTGCGGATCAGCTCGGCATTGTGCGGAATACTGTAGCTGGGGATGGCGCGGTGCAGCGCATCCTCGACCGAGCGCACCGAGGCGATGCCGTGCACCAGGGTGCAGACGCCGCAGATGCGCTGGGCAAACGCCCAGGCATCGCGCGGGTCGCGCCCGCGCAGGATGATCTCGATGCCGCGCACCATGGTTCCGGCGGAATATGCGTGGGTGATCTTGCCGCTTGCGTCGGTTTCGGCCTCGATGCGCAGATGCCCCTCGATGCGGGTGATGGGGTCGACGACGACGCGCTGTGCTGTGGTCATGTATTCAGTCCTCCAGGTGTTCCGCCAGCAGCTCGGTCAGGCCGAGCAGTTTGGTATTCATCTCATAGTGGTCGAACCCTTCCTCGATCGTGATGCGGCAATTGGCGCAGAACGTCACCATGGTGTCGACGCCCGCCTCCTCGATCTGGCGCTTCTTGATGCGGAAGGCCTTGGCGCGCAGCGCTTCCGCCGCCTCGGTGTGGATCGCCGACGCGCCGCCACCACCGCCGCAGCACCAGTTCAGCTTCTGCTTGTCGGCGATCGGGATGTAGTTCTCCGCGACCTGCTGGATCAGCGGCTCGGGCGCCTGCAGCACGCCGCCCCGGCGTACGATCTGGCAGGGGTCGTGCAGGATGAGCGGATCCTTCAGCTTGTCCTTCATCTTCAGCACGCCCTTCTGGCGCAGTTCGTCGAGCAGTTCCAGCACGTGCACGACCTTGAAGCCGAAGGGACGGCCGACCAGATTGGGACCTTCCCAGCGGATCGCCATGTAGGCATGGCCGCATTCGGGCGACAGCACATTCTTCACCTTCAGCTTCTCGGCGGCGTCGACGATGCGCGAGACGATTACCTTGGCCAGGTCGGAACTGCCGATCTGGATGCCGGCGTTGGTCGCCTCGTAAGCGTCGGACGCGAGGGTGAAGCTGATGCCCGCCTTGCGGAAGATCTTGGCCAGCGCCTCGATGTATTCCGGGTAGTTGACGATCTCCATCGACGACAGCAGCACCAGATAGTCGGCACCGGCCTGGTCGACGGGGACCTTCAAGCCGGTGTTTTCTTCGACGTGCTTGAGTACATTGGCGACCGCCGGCCACTTCAGGCCCATCGGTCCCCCGAGTTCGACCGTACGCTTGGTCGCGCTCCGGATGCCGTCGGGGACGTGGCCCGACACCGCCATGCCTTCGCGGAACTTGCGCACCATGTAGACGATGTCGTTGCCCACCGGGCAGACCAGCGAGCAACGTCCGCACAACGTGCAACTGTCGTAGACCAGTTCCTGCCACTGGTCGAGCTCGGCGTCGGTCACCGGTTTCGACAGGCCGACCATTTTCTTCAGCCGCCCGAGCAGCGTGTATTCCTGCTCGTAAACGCGGCGCAGCGGCTCCAGCTTGTGGATCGGCGTGTATTTCGGATCGCCGGTCTCGGTGTGGAACAGACAGGCCTCGGCGCACAGGCCGCAGTGCACGCAGCTTTCGAAATAGCTGGCGATAGGCGCGTCGATGACTTCCTTGAGGGCGTGGATGCCTTTTTCGAGTGAGGCGCTCATACCGCTTCCTCCTTGATGGCGCTTGTCAGCAGGTCATGGATGTCGTGTCTCATACATACGCCCTCCGTCGCGATGTCGCTTATGCTGAGGCTGGTGCGTCGGGCGTGGCCGGTATTGGCTTCGGCCGCCACTACGTGGCTTAACTTGCCTAAGCAAGTTAGCCTGCGCCGAAACTTCGTTTTCGCGGGCGCTCGCATCCCCGCAAAGCGGGGCCCCTGCTCCCTGCTCATACCGGCACCCCCTTATGCGCATTGACCCGGCCGTTGTACCAGCGCGAACCGAACAGCGTGAAACCATGGAACAGCTTGCTGAATGGCAGCACCACGAGGAGGATTTCCGCGGAGAGGATGTGCAGCGCCAGCATCTGGGTGTAGGGCAGCAACAGGTGCTGCGTCGCCATCCAGCCCGTCAGCACCGGCAGGAAGGTTACCGCCCAGGTGAACCAGTCCTCGAAGGTGCTGAGGAAGCGCTTGACCGGCTTGTTGATGCGGTCGGCCAGCATCACCACCATCGCCGCCATCGTCACCACGGCCGTCAGGCCGATGAACTGCGAGGGCAGCGAGGGCCACGACAGCCCGACAAGGTTCTGGATCAGCAGGATGTGCGGGGCGCCCAGGAACACGATGATCGCCAGCCCGATGTGGAAGATATAGCCGCCGATATAGCTGACCGGCGAACGCTTCAGCATGCCGGGTGGCGGCAGCGAACGCCGGAACACCGTATGGAGGCCGGACGCCCCGGCAGCGTGGCGCGGTGCGGCGAGGTCCTTCTTGCGGCCGAGCGTGTAGATTTCGATCAGACGCCACAGCACACCCAGGAGGAAGATGCCGACGGCGATGTCGAGGCCCGGACCCCGGGTCCAGGTCAGAAACTCCAGTTCGTTCATGCTCATTTCTCCAGGTCGGCCAGCGTGGTGGTCTCATGCGTCGCCTTGGCGGCGCTTTTCTTGACCCGGTTGGCGACGCTGACCGCCACCCCGGCACCGGCGCCCACGACCGCGGCGGCAGCGGCGAACTTGAGCGGGTCGGCCGGCGCCGACAGCGCCTTGTAGAAGCCACCGCCGTCCCAGAAATCCGGTTCGGAACAACCGAGGCAGCCATGCCCGGATTCCACCGGCCACGACGTACCGCCGTTCCATTTCACCGTGGCGCAGGCGTTGTGCGTCACCGGCCCCTTGCAGCCGAGTTCGAACAGGCACCAGCCCTGGCGTGCGCCTTCATCGTCGAAGGTCTTGGCGAACTTGCCCTGGTCGTAGAACGGCCGGCGGTAGCAGCGGTCGTGGATGGTCTCGCCGAAGAAGGATTTGGGCCGACCCTTGTCGTCGAGCTCGGGCAGGCTGCCGAAGGTGAGGTAGTGCGCCAGCACGCCGGTCATCACCACCGGGATGGGGGGGCAGCCGGGAATGTTGACAATGGGTTTGTCCTTGACGAGGTCGGACACCGAGACCGCGCCGGTCGGGTTCGGGTTGGCCTTCGGGATGCCGCCGAAGGACGCGCAGGAGCCGACGGCAATGACGGCAGCCGCCCCCTGCGCCGCCTCCTTCAGGATGTCCACGTTGGAGCGTCCGCCGATGCAGGAGTAGGCGCCGTCCTGCCCCAGCGGGATCGAGCCGTCGACGATCAGCAGATACTTGCCTGCGTTGTCCTGCATCGCGGCATGCAGGGCTTCCTCGGCCTGGTGGCCGGCGGCGGCCATCAGCGTTTCCTGGTAGTCCAGCGAGATCATGTCGAAGATCATGCCCTCGATGGTCGGCGAGTGCGAACGCGTAATCGATTCGGTGCAGCCGGTACATTCCTGGAACGGCAGCCAGATCACCGATGGCCGTCGCGCCGCCGCCATCGCCTCGGCCATGGCACGGCCTGCCGTCGGCGGCAGGGCCATCATCGAGGCCAGCGTCGCGCAATACTTGAGAAAGGTACGGCGTGTCACTCCCCGCCGCGCAAGCGTATCGATCAACGGACCCTGCATGATGCGTGCCTCCTGACAAGAAACATTCCCGCGCTCCCCTACACCTTAGAGGTCGGATACCAGCAGTTCAAGATATCCCGATCCAATTTCCACATCCTGGGGATGGGCCTTGACCAGATCGGGAACGAATGCCACTTCGATGAATTGCGACGTCACCGCGCCTTGTTCGTTGTGATGCGTCACCCACCACACACCGGGGCATGCCGTTTCATTCAGTGTCGATTCGCCATTGGCCTGCAGGGTGACGCTGATTTCCCCGGCGCCGAGCTTGTCGCGCAGCCAGTCCAGGTCGGCCGGCGTCAGCGGCAGTGCAGACAGATCGATGGCGGACGGCTCGCCGGTCTCGAGCAGACGCCGCACCATCTCGAGCAATTCGCGCAGGAGGGGCGGCGCATTGCCGGTCAGGCCGGGCTCGCCCGGTGGAACGACGTGTATGGGAATGGAATCAAGCGACATGGCGCCATGCCCGAATCAGGTCACGGATCGCCGCACAGGCGGGGGAAATGGCGGCGGCGACGGCAGCGGTGGGATGCTCGCCCCAGTCGATGGTCTGCGGCTGGATGGCCAACATGGCACGTTTCTCGGGCCAGTGCCCCGCCAGGATGGCGATGGCGCGCAGATCGGTCAGCCCCACCTCGTGCACCGAGGCCTTGCGATTGCTCATCAGGAATGCGTCCATCTCCTCCCCCTCCAGCAATGTCCAGTCGCCTGGTTTCGATTTGATATTCGCGGCATCGACGACGATCAACGCATCGGCTTCCTCGATCGGTCCTGCCAGGGTGAACGAAAGCGTGCCGCCATCGAGCAGGGTCACATCGGACCAATTTGCCAGTTCGGGCTCGAGTGCCTGCAAAACATGAATGCCAATGCCTTCGTCGGTAAGCAGGGTGTTGCCGATCCCGAGCACGAGCGTTTTCATTGGTTCAATCTACCAGCCTAAAATTAGAATAACAACCAAGTAATTCGCTCAAGCTTCTGATTCTCCATCATTATTTTGTAATATTTCGGATCCGGCAGAGGGCCAGCAAATCACATATACTGGTTCGAGTGTAGATTTTGATTGCCACCCATGTGTCTCGCCATTCCGATGCAGATCGAATCGATCGAAGGCTTCACTGCCCGCTGTCAGGCCAAGGGCGTGTGGCGCGACGTCAGCCTGTTCATGATGCAGGACGAGCCGCCCGCAATCGGTGATTTCGTCATGGTGCACGTCGGCTATGCGATCCAGAAAATCGCCGAATCCGACGCCCGCACCACGTGGGAATTGCTCGACCAGATCCTGGAGGAAAGCGGTGCATGAACTGGCCGTCGCCCAGGCGCTCGTCGAACAGGTGGATGCCGTGATCGATCAGCATCAGGCGGGCCGAGCCATCCTGATCCGCGTGCGCATCGGCCCCCTGGCCGGCGTCGTGCCTGACCTGCTGGCCACGGCTTTTCCGCTCGCGGCGGCCGGCAGCCGCATGGAACACGCCGAACTCGAATTCACCCATGCGCCGATCCGGGTGCATTGCCAGACCTGCGGCGCCGAGACCGAGGCCGCGATGAACCGCCTGCTCTGCGGCGCCTGTGGCGACTGGCATACCCGGATCCTATCCGGCAACGAACTGCTGCTGGAAAGCGTCGAGCTCGAAACGGCGCCTGCCCTGCCCCTTGAAACCTGACTCCTGACCTCTGAAAAATGTGTGATACCTGCGGCTGCAACCTCACTCCCGGCAACCAGCACCTCGCGTTCAAGCCCGTAGCCAAGGGCGCGACTGCGGTCTCCGTGCTGAAAGGCCTCCTCGCGAAGAACGACGACCAGGCCGGGCATAACCGTGCACACTTCGACCAGCGCGGCATCCTCGCGATCAACCTGATGTCCTCGCCCGGCTCCGGCAAGACCGCGCTGCTCGAAGCCACGCTCACCGCACTGAAGGACGAGTTCACCTGCGCCGTGATCGAGGGCGACCTGGAAACCGAGAACGACGCCGAGCGCATCCGCGCCAAGGGCGTGCAGGCGCACCAGATCGTCACCGGCACCGCCTGTCATCTCGATGCCCATCTGGTGCACGACGCGCTGCATCACATGACGCTCGACGGCGTCGACATCCTGTTCATCGAGAACGTCGGCAACCTGGTGTGCCCGGCGAGCTTCGACCTCGGCCAGCACCTCAACGTCACCTTGCTCTCGGTCACCGAGGGGGACGACAAGCCGGCCAAGTATCCGGTGATGTTCCGCGCCGCCGATGCCATGTTGTTGACCAAGACCGATCTGCTGGCGGTACTCGACGATTTCGACCCGGACCAGGCCGAGACACACCTGCGCAATCTCGCCAATCCTGCGCCGGTCATGCGCCTGTCGGCACGCAAGGGCATGGGCATGGACGCCTGGCTGACCTGGTTGCACGAACAGCTCGCCGCCCAACGCGCCCGCGTCGCCATCGGACAGTCGCGCCGCCCGGCGATCCAGTCCGATGGCATGAAATATCACAGCGTGACCGCCTGATGATGGAAGCCCGCGCCTGGCTGGACAAGATCCACGCCTTCGAATTCGACCGCCCGATCAAGATCATGAATGTATGCGGCGGCCACGAACGCTCGATCACCCACGCCGGCATGCGCGGCGCCTTGCCGAAATGGCTCGAACTGGTGCCCGGCCCCGGCTGTCCGGTGTGCGTGTGCCCGGAAGAAGACGTCTACCAGGCGATCCAGCTGGCGCTCTTCGATAAGGTGATTCTGGTCGCCTTCGGCGACATGCTGCGCGTGCCGGTGAACGTGAAGAAGGGCGAGGTGCGCTCGCTGGCCGAAGCACAAGCCGCCGGCGCCGACGTGCGGCCGATTGCCAGCCCGCTCGATGCGCGCAGGATCGCGCAGGAGAATCCCGAGCGACCGGTGGTGTTCTTCGCCGCCGGCTTCGAGACCACCACCGCGCCGGTGGCGGCGATGCTGGCAGAAGGCATACCCGGCAATCTGTCCATCCTGTTGTCCGGACGGCTCACCTGGCCAGCGGTCGCGATGCTGCTTGATTCCGGCAGCCCCGGCTTCGACGCGCTGGTCGCGCCCGGCCATGTCTCCACGGTCATGGGGCCGGAGGAATGGTCTTTCGTCATCGACCGGCACGAGATTCCCGCCGCAGTGGCCGGCTTCGGCACGGAGTCGCTGCTCGCCTCGTTTTATTCGGTGCTGCGCCAGCTGAAGAGCGGCGAGCGCTTTCTCGACAACTGCTATCGCGAAGTCGCCCACCCGGGCGGCAATCCGACCGGCCGCCGCCTGCTCGATCACACGCTCGACATCGTCGACGCCAACTGGCGCGGCATCGGCATCATTCCAAACTCCGGCTACGCGCTGAAACCTGCCTTTGCACAACACGACGCGCGCCTGCTGTTCCCCGACCATACCGACCCCGACCGCCGCCGAGCCGGCGAAATGCCGCCCGGCTGCGATTGCGCGCAAGTGGTGCTGGGCAAGATCTATCCCAACCAGTGCCGCATCTACGGCAAGGCCTGCACCCCGCGCAATCCGGTTGGCCCTTGCATGGTGTCGGACGAAGGCGCCTGCCGCATCTGGTGGGCAGGCGGCGTGCGCGTAGCCGCCGATGCCTGAACGCGTCGCCCGCTTCATCACGATCAGCGGCAGGGTTCAGGGCGTAGGCTTCCGGCCCTTCGTCTATCGGCTCGCCTATCGGCATGGCATCACCGGCTGGGTGCGTAACGCCAACGGTGCAGTGGAAATCCATGCGGAGGGACAGCCCGCCCAACTCCAGCGATTCAGCGACGCCTTGCTGAACGATGCACCGCCCTTGTCGGCACCTGCCAAGCTGTCCAGTGAAAACTGCCCGCCCGAAGCAGCACACGCATTCTCCATCCTCGACAGTCAGTCCCGGAACGCGGCCGATATCCATGTGCCGGCCGATGGTTTTGTCTGTGCGGACTGCCTGGCCGAACTGCACGACCCGGCCAACCGCCGCCATCGCTACCCCTTCATCAACTGCACCCAGTGCGGGCCGCGCTACACGCTGATCACCGCCCTGCCCTACGACCGGCCCAATACGGCGATGCACGATTTCACGCTGTGCCCGGATTGCCGGCAGGAATACGAAAACCCGCTCGACCGCCGCTTTCATGCCGAACCCATCGCCTGCCCGGCGTGCGGTCCCCACCTGCAGTTCGTCTCAGAGGACAAGACAGCCGACGGCGACGAGGCCGCGCTGGCCGCAGCCGTCGCCGCGCTGCAGTCCGGAAAAACCGTCGCGGTGAAAGGTGTCGGCGGCTACCACTTGATGTGCGATGCCGCGAACGATGATGCCGTCGCTTCACTGCGTGCGCGCAAGTCACGCCCGAGCAAACCGCTGGCGGTGATGTTCCGCAATCCCGACGCCATGCGCCGTGCCGTGCACATGACACCGGAACGGGCGGATTTCGTGGCGTCGGCCCAACGCCCCATCGTGCTGCTACCGAAACGGGCTGAATCCGGCCTGAGCAATCTCATCGCCCCCGGCCTCGCGGAAATCGGCTGCCTGCTGCCCTACTCTCCGCTGCACGATCTGCTGCTGGCCGATTTCGGCGGGCCGCTGGTGGCGACGTCCGGCAATCTCTCCGGCGAGCCGGTGCTGACCGACAACCTGGAAGCGCAAACCCGGCTTGCCCACCTTGCCGACGCGTTCCTGCACCATGATCGTCCCATCGTACGGCCGGCCGACGATCCCGTGTACCGTCCCATCGCCGGCACGCCGCGGCCGCTGCGCCTGGGACGTGGCAATGCGCCGCTGGAACTCGGGCTGCCTGCTCCCTTGCCCGAACCCGTGCTGGCGCTTGGCAGCCATATGAAAAACACGCTCTGCCTCGCCTGGGGATCGCGCGCCGTCATCTCGCCGCATATCGGCGAACTCGGCACCGCACGCAGCCAGGACACCCTGGCGCAGGTGGCGTCCGATTTGCAAAACCTGTATCAGGTGCGGGCAACACGCCTGATCGTCGACCGCCATCCCGGCTACGGCACGCGCCGTTACGCCCGCGCTGGCGGCTTGCCGGTGTTCGAGGTCTGGCATCACCACGCCCATGCGTCGGCACTGGCCTGGGAATTTCCGGACGTCGCCGACTGGATCGTGTTTGCATGGGATGGCGTCGGCCTCGGCGAGGACGGCACGCTGTGGGGTGGCGAGGCCTTCACCGGCGCACCCGGACGCTGGCAGCGTGCCGCCTCGATACGGACATTTCGCCTGCCTGGCGGCGACAAGGCCGGGCGCGAACCGTGGCGCGCCGCGGCGGCACTGCTGTGGGAAACGGGACAGCCGGCACCCTTTGCGCCCGAACCCCTGCATCAGGCATGGTCGGCCCGGCTCAACAGCCCGCCCAGTTCCGCCGTCGGGCGCCTGTTCGATGCCGCTGCGGCCTTGTGCGGCGCCTGTACCCACGCCAGTTTCGAGGGCGAAGCGCCGATGCGGCTGGAAGCGGCCGCGGCCGCATCGGCCGGCAATGCCGTCGAACTGCCGCTCGCGCGCGACCCGCTCGGCCTATGGCGCACCGACTGGGCGCCGTTGCTGCCCATGCTCGGCGACACGACCCGGTCGCCCGCCGAGCGCGCAGCCGGCTTTCATCTGAGTCTGGCGCAGGCGCTGGTCGAACAGGCGCAACAGTTGCGCACGCAAACCGGCATCCGCTCGGTCGGCCTCACCGGCGGCGTGTTCCAGAACCGCGTGCTTGCGGAAGCCGCTATCGGCCTGCTTGAACGCGCAGGCTTCAGCGCTCATCTGCCCCAATGTGTCCCCGTCAACGATGCCGGGTTAAGCTTCGGCCAGGTCATCGAACTCCTCCACCAATAAAGACACGCCATGGACGACACCCGCATCCTTCTCGCACACGGCAACGGCGGCCGCCTGATGCGCGAACTCATCACCGACGTCTTTGCCCGCCATCTCGGCAACCCGCTGCTCGACACCGACGCCGATGCTGTCACGCTGCCGCACGTGGACGGCGAACTCATGGTCACCACCGATGGCTTCACCGTCGAGCCGCTTGAATTTCCCGGCGGCGACATCGGCTCGCTCGCCGTGCATGGCGTGGTCAACGACCTGGCGGTGGCCGGGGCCGATCCGCTTTATTTCACTGTGTCTGCACTCATCGAGGAAGGACTGGAAATCGGCGCGCTCGATCGCTATATCTCCAGCTTCGCGCGGGCTGCGCGACAGAACCATGTCGTCGTCGTGGCCGGCGACACCAAGGTGGTGCGCCGGGGAGAAGGCAGCGGCCTGTATCTGTCGGTCACCGGCATTGGCGTCCGGCGGTCTGCCGTCCGGCTGACGATCGATCGCATCGCGCCGGACGACGTGGTGCTGGTGTCCGGCCCGGTTGGCGATCACGGCATCGCGGTGATGCTGGCGCGCGAGCAGTTCGGCCTGTCCGGCGAGCTGCGCTCCGATTCGGCTTCGGTGCTGCCGCTGACGCGCGCCGTACGTGACTTCCCCGACCTCAAGTTCATGCGCGACCCGACGCGCGGCGGCCTCGCCACGGTGGCCCACGAAATCGCACGCGCCAGCGGCCACAGCGTGACGCTCGACCAGAACGCGGTACCGCTGCGCCCGGAAGTCGTGTCGGTCTGCGAAATGCTGGGCTACGACCCGTATTTCCTGGCCTGCGAAGGCCGGGTCGTCGCCGTCGTCGACCCCTTCGCAGCCGACGACGTACTCGCCCGTTGGCATGCCCTGCCGGAAGGACGGGACGCCTGCATCATCGGTCGCGTCGAAACAGGCGGCGGACGCGTGATTCTGGAAACCGGTCTTGGCGGTCGACGCGTGCTGGACGAGCTGGAAGACGATCCGCTACCGCGGATCTGCTGAACGGCGGCGTCGACACGTCACGCCAAATACAGTTTCAGCGCCTGTGTCGATTGCATTGACGGATAATGCCCGGCTTCGCTCACCCTCTGGAAACCAGGCCGCATGCAAAAAGAAGTCAAAGAAGCCCCTCAGTACGCCGTCGTGGCGTCGGTTCAGCTCCCGGGGGTGAGCGATATGGAGTTTGAAGCTTCGCTGGCCGAGCTGCGCGAGCTGGCCAAGACACTGGGCTTCACGGTTACCCGTACGTTCACGCAAAAACGATCCGGCTTCGACTCGACGGCCTATCTGGGCGTGGGCAAGCGGCGGGAGATCCACCATTTTGTCCAGGGCAAACCGGATAGCGAAACCGAGCCCGGCGTTCGTTCGCTGAACCCCTTGTATCGCCTCGACACGGTTGTCGAGGGAATGGACGACGAAGCGCCGGTCTCGCCCGACCCGATCGACGTCATCTTCGTCGACCACGAGATTTCCCCGTCGCAGGCGCGCCATCTCGAAAACGAAGTCGGCTGCCAGGTGATGGATCGCACCATGGTCATTCTCGAGATCTTTCACCGCAACGCACGTTCCCCCGCTGCGCGCGCGCAGGTGGAAATCGCGCGTCTGGGCTACCTGGCGCCGCGCCTGCGCGAGGCGGCGAAGCTCGCCGGACCACAAGGGCGGCAACGCAGCGGCGTCGGCGGACGCGGGGCCGGCGAGTCGCACACCGAACTGGACAAGCGCAAGATCCGCGACCGCATCGCCGAGCTGCAGAAGGAGATCGCGGCGATGGACGCCGACCGCAAGACGCAGCGCGCCCGGCGGCAAGCGCACCAGGGACTCGCCAGCGTGGCGCTGGTCGGCTACACCAACGCGGGCAAGTCCACCCTGATGCGCGCACTCACGGGCAGCGAGGTGCTGGTCGCCAACAAGCTCTTCGCCACGCTCGACACCACCGTTCGCACCCTGTTCCCTGAGAGCGTCCCGCGCGTGCTGGTCAGCGACACGGTCGGTTTCATCAAGAACCTGCCGCATGGACTGGTCGCCTCGTTCAAGTCCACGCTCGAAGAGGCGCTGGATGCTTCGCTGCTGCTTCACGTCGTCGACGCCAGCGACCCGGGGTTCGAACGGCAGATCGAAACCACCGAGCATGTGCTGGACGAGATCGAGGCGCAGGACGTGCCGCGCATCCGGATTTTCAACAAGATCGACCACGTCGGCGATGCGGCGGCACAGGCCGAGCGCGAAGCCGCGCTGCGCGCCGCGTATCCGGGCTGCATCGTGATGAGCGCGCGCCGTCCCGACGACGTCGCGAAACTACACCAGGCGATCGTTGCCTTTTTCCAGCGCGATCTGGTCGAGGCCGAGCTTTTCCTGCCTTGGTCGGCCCAGCAACTGCGCGGAAGCATATTCGCGCGCTGCGAGGTCCTGACCGAGCGTGCCGACGCTGAAGGTGCGTTCTTCAGCGTGCGGGGCGAGCAAGCCACCCTGGACAGCCTGCGCGAGCAACTTGGTCAGACGCATTGAGGGATCGCCGTATCGAGCCGCTCACCGTTTGCACACCCACACCGATCGCCCTCAAACCCGTCGCCTTCGGCTGAGGAAACCAACAGGTTGTCAGGATTTGGCCTGCCTGCGACAACGATCCGCCCACACGGCCGCCTCCACCCGTGAACGCAGGTTGAGCTTCTTCAACAGATGCTTGACGTGGACCTTCACCGTACCTTCGGCGATATTCATGTCGCGGGCGATCAATTTGTTGCTCTTGCCGCCGATCAGGTGATCGAGGATGCGGCTTTCCTGCTCGGTCAGGCCGGCTTCGGCAAGACTGGTCGGACGGCTTTTCTCGCGCAGCGAGGCGACCAGCAACTGGGTCAGACGCTCGCTGATGGTGATCTTGCCGTGCGCAGCCTCGACCAGCTTCTGCATCAGATCCTCCGGTTCCATGTCCTTCAGCAGATAGCCGTCGGCTCCGGCCTGCAGCGCCGCCATCAGATCGTCCGCCTGGTCGGACACAGTGAGCATGATGACGCGGGAATCGAGCCCTTCGTCCTTGATCGCCTTCAACACGTCGACACCGTTCATGTCCTTCATGTTGAGGTCGAGCAGGATCATGTCGGGATGCAGGTGCTGCGCGAGCTGGATACCTTCCTTGCCGCTAGGAGCTTCACCGACAAAGCGGAATTCGGGGGTGGCCTGGATCAGTTGGATCACGCCCTTGCGGAACAGAGGATGATCGTCAACGACCAGGATGGTGTAGGTATCGGACGGGTTCATAGGGATGGGGGCAATTGTTCGGTAGGCAAAGGAAGGGGCGGGCGCCGCGAGGTCGGCATGAAGTGCAGGGTGACACGGGTGCCGGCGGCAGGAAGGTTCTCGACGCTCAGCTGGCCGCCCAGGTTTCTGGCCCGCTCTTCCATGATCGTCATCCCGTAATGATGCGCCCCCGCTGCCTGGCGGACGCCGATGCCGTCGTCGGTCACAATCGCCGACACCGACCCGTCGCTGTTGCAGAGCACGCGGATCTCCGCCTGTTGCGCCCGGGCATGGTTGAGCACATTGGAAAGCGCCTCGCGCACGATCTGCAGGGCATGGATTTCTTCGTTGGGCGTGAGTGTACAGCCGGCCAGATGGACGTCCAGCGTGATCGGGATGCCGCCGCGGGCGGTGAATTCATTCACGGTGTCCTGCAGGGCGGCGCCCAGGCCTTCTCCTTCGATACGTAGGCGGAAGGTGGTGAGGAGTTCGCGCAACTGGCGGTAGGCGCTGTTGAGACCTTCTCGCAGCTCGGCCAGCACTTCGTTGGCTTCGCTGCCTGCGCCGGGCTGCGACGCCGGCAACAATGGCTTCAGCCGGCTGACCTGGATTTTCATGTAGGCGAGCGACTGCGCCAGCGAATCGTGCAGTTCGCGCGCCAGCGCGGCACGCTCTTCCAGCAGCGACAGCCGGCGACTCTGCTCGGTACGGCGCGCGGTGCCGATGGCGATGCCGATATGGCGCGACAGGGCCTCCAGTAACTGGGTCTGCCATTGCGCCAGTTCCTTGCCCGGGGGCATCTCCAGTTGCAGCACGCCATAATGATGCTCGGTATCCTTGAGCGGCAACGTCAGCATGCGACGGCCATCCGGCAGCGCATGGACGGCCAGCGTCCGGTGGGCGAGACATTCTGCGCAACTCGTCAGACCGCACTGACTGGGATCGCCGGCGTCCGGGTGCAGCGTGCTGGCGATCACGCGCGCACGCGTCTCGCCGGCCTCCACCAGACAGGCGAGCCCGTGCCCGACGCCGAGGACATTCTCCAGGTCGTTCAGCAGGATGGCATAGGTGCTCGCCGCCACCGGCCCGTTGTAGAGCCGGGCGATGGAGTGGTAGAGCAACTCCAGCGAACGGTTGGCGATGGTGAGCTCGGCGGTCTTTTCTTCCACCCGCGCTTCCAGGTTCTGATACATCCTGGAAAGATCCTCGGCCATGTGGTTGAAGGCCTGCCCCAGCCGTCCGAGCTCGTCGCTGCCGGTGTGTTCGGTACGCACCGCGAGGTTGCCCCGGCCGACATTGGCCGCAAACGACAGCAGGTCGCGCAGGGGCAGGATCAGGTCGTTGCGTGCCAGATACAGCGTGAGCGAGCCGACCAGCAGCGTCATCAGCAAGGCGGCGCCCAGCACCATGCGCAGGACCAGGATTTTCGCCTCGGTATCGCGTTCGATCTGCTTGACCAGGTGATCGATCTTGTCGACGAACCCATTGACCTCCGCGATCAGCGGGACCTGATTTGCCATTGCAGACGCGCTGCCCCCCACTTCCGCCCTGAAACGCGGTTTCATCTTCTGCCAGGCCTGTAGCACGGTCGCATAGCTGCGCGAGATCTCGGTTTCGGCCTGCCGCGGCATCAATTCCGTGATGCGGGAGTCGGTCAGGGTGGATTCGAACGTGTCGATCGCATCGCCGAGCTGGACGGCGGCATTCCCGTCTGCCGACTGCCTGGCCGAGAGTGCGAGGCTGCTCATCCTGTAGGTCTGCATGCGCAGGCTGCCCGCAAGGTTGATCGCTTCGCCGCTACCCTGCACGGATTCGGCGATGATTCCCGAGCTGGCCATGCCGAGGATGGCGAAACAGGCGATCAGCGCCAGGGCCCCGCCCAGTTTCAGCAGCAGCGAATGCTGCAGGAAGCCACGTTTTTCGCTCATATCCGCCTTGGGGCCGACCAGGCGCCCGAAAATAAAGAGGTACCTCGAAAGTACCATTTGTCCAAGATCATGCTAGCAACGATTTCCCGATTTGTTGTGAAAACATGGACTTAACAATCTTTCACCATACATCTTTTAGCCGACTCCATCGGCTGACAACACCGTGATTAAAATCAATATTTGCAGACCTAGAGATCGTATTTTCTTTATATGCTAGATTCCAAATGCGACATTTTGTCGCAGCGGCAAGCGACCGGGATGGTCGCCTGCCGGATTCGAGCGATCCGGATTGCCTTGCGCCAATCCGAGTGAACGTGCCGATTATTTTCAGGATGGGGAGCACCACGACATGACACAGGACCATACGCAGGACGATAGCAAACTATCTGACACCCAGCCCGATCTGGGTCGCCGAAAATTCATGAATACCGCCGCCCTGGTCGGGCTTTCCGGCGCAGGGCTTTCGCTGGGCCTGTCTGCATGCAACAAGAAATCGGCACCGGCGACGGGTGAAGGCGCTGGCGCAGGCGCCCCCGCGGCCCAGGCCGGGAGCGGTATCGATTACAGCAAATACGAAGTCCCGCCAGGGCAGCTCGACGAATACTACGCGTTTTCCAGCGGCGGCCATTCGGGCGAGTGCCGCATCTATGGCATCCCGTCCGGGCGAGAGTTGAAGCGCATCCCGGTCTACAACATGGACGCCCTGGTCGGCTGGGGCGTGACCAACGAATCGAAGGCGATCCTCGGCACCAAGCCCAACGGCACGCCCAAGTACACCACCGGCGACACGCACCACGTCCACCCGTCCTATACCGACGGCACCTACGACGGCAAGTACCTGTTCGTGAACGACAAGATCCACGGCCGTCTCGCGCGCATCCGCATGGACACCATGGAATGCGACAAGATCACCGAGCTGCCCAATGTCCAGGGCTTTCACGGCACCTTCCCCGACAAGCGCGACCCGGTCGACTCCAACGTCAACCACACCACCCGCGTGTTCTGCGGCGGCGAGTTCTCGATTCCGCTGCCCAACGACGGGCGCGACCTGGAGGACGGCAGCAAGTACAAATCGATATTTACCTGCGTCGATTCCAATTCCATGGAGGTGCGCTGGCAGGTGCTGATCGACGGCAACTGCGACCTGGTGGCCAGCTCCTATGACGGCAAGCTTGCCGCGACCAACCAGTACAACACCGAGATGGGGCTCCATTATGAAGACATGATGGCGTCGGAAATGGACGACTGCCTGTTCTTCAACGTGGCCCGCATCGAAGAGGCCGTGAAGGCCGGCAAGGTACGCTATATCGCCGGCTCAAAGGTCCCCGTCGTCGACGGCACCAAGGCGGCCAACCAGGACCCCAAGACGGCGCTGACCTGCTATGTACCGATCCCGAAGAACCCCCACGGTGTGAACATCAGCCCAGACGGCAAGTACTACGTCTGCTCCGGCAAGCTCTCGCCGACAGCTTCGGTCATCGAGCATGCCCTGGTGCTGAAGTGGTTCGACGGCGGCCTGGCCAATCCCCGCGACGCGGTGGTCGGCGAACCCGAGATCGGCCTCGGGCCGCTGCACACCGGTTTCGACAACAAGGGCAACGCCTACACCACCCTCTTCCTCGACAGCCAGATCGTGAAGTGGAACGTGGACGCCGCGATCAAGGCATACAAGGGCGACAAGAACGCCAAGGTGGTGCTCGACCGCATCGACGTCCACTACCAGCCGGGCCATGGCTTCACGTCGATGGGCGAAACCAAGGAATCGGATGGCCGCTTCTTCATTTCCGACAACAAGTTTTCCAAGGACCGTTTCCTGCCGGTTGGACCGCTGCATGCCGAGACCGCGCAGCTGATCGACATCAGCGGCGACAAGATGAAGCTGGTGGCCGACCACTCCGTGTATTCGGAACCGCACGACTCGATCATCATCCGCCGCGACATCATCAAGACGCGCCAGATCTACAACATGGACGAGTTCCCGCTGGCGGTGAAGGATCCCAAGGACTCGGGCGTCTTCCGCAACGGCAGGAAGGTGACCATCAAACTCACCAGCCAGGCGCCGACCTTCAGCCTACGGGAATTCAAGGTCAAGAAGGGCGACGAGGTGACCATCATCCTGACCAACCACGACAAGGTCGAGGATCTGACGCACGGCTTCGCCATTCCCAAGTACGACATCCAGTTCATCGTCAACCCGCAGGAGACCAAGTCGGTCACCTTCGTCGCCGACAAGCCGGGCGTCTATTGGTGCTACTGCACCAATTTCTGCCATGCGCTGCACCTGGAGATGCGCAGCCGCATGCTGGTCGAGGCGTGACCGGCTTCTCCGTTCCCTGGCGCAGGGGAACGGAGGAGCCCCATTCAGGTACCGTCGGCAAACCGGCGGCCAGGATGCGCGGCTGCACACAGGATGTAGGTGTTGCGCGTGTTCCAGTTGATGCTCTGACCTTTGCGGTGTATTAAATGAATTCTCTTGCCCGCCTGATCGCCCGTCTGCTGACCATGCTGTTTCTGTGCTGCTCGTACGGACCGGCCATCGGTAGCAGCTACGAGGCACCGTTGCCGGTGCAGTTGTCCACCGATCCCGATCTGTGCGCGTACGTTCCCTGCAAGGACGTCATGCCCGGCGCCGACTATTTTTCCAAACGCATGGGCAAGCCGGCCTATGTCGAGGCCTATCAGAGCCGAAAAGACGACCATGGCGGGAAGGACCATCACGACACGAACGCCAGAAGCGAGAAAAATGACCGCAAGCTGATCGGCTACGTATTCCTGTCCACCGACATCGTCGACATTCCGGCCTACTCGGGCAAGCCCGTGGTGACGCTGATCGGCATGGACACCAAGGGCATCATCACGGGTGTCCGGGTCCTGAAGCACTCCGAGCCGATCCTGCTGGTGGGTATTCCGGAGTCGCAACTCACCAAGTTCGTCAAGCAGTACCTCGGCAAGTTTGTCGGCGACAAGATCGAAGTAGGCTCGGCCCGGCCCGGCGAGGGCATGATCGGCGTCGACGCGATTTCCGGCGCCACCGTGACGGTGATCGCGGAGAACCAGGTCATCCTGCGCAGCGGCCTCGGCGTCGCCCGGCAGGTGGGCATCGTCAAGCCCACGATCAGGCCCCAGGCGAAGTTCAGGGACGTGCCGGGCACGCTCGACTGGCAGGCGCTGCTCGACGAAGGCAGTGTCCAGGAACTCAAGGTCAAGGCGGACGAAATCGGCCAGGGGCCCGGGGGACAGCCCTACATCGACATTTATTTCGGTTACCTCAACGACCCGACGATCGGACGCAGCGTGCTGGGCGAACACGGCTACGCCTCGCTCATGTCCAAGCTCAAGCCGGACGAACACGCGATTTTCCTGATCGCCAACGGCACGGGGTCCTTCAAGGGCTCGGGCTTCGTGCGCGGCGGCATCTATGATCGGGTTCTGGTGTCGCAGGACATCGATTCCTTCACCTTCCGCGATCTGGATTATCTCAACCTGTATGGCATCGAGGCCGCCGGTGCGCCGCGCTACAAGGAATCGGCCATCTTCATCATCCGCTCGCCGATCTTCAGTGCGGCCTATCCCTGGAGCCTGGTCTACCTGGCCAACAAGATAGACCGGCAAACCGGCACCAAGACCTTTACCAGCTTCGACCGGGAATACTGGTTGCCCGCCCGCTACCTCGAAGGCGGGCGTCCGGAAATCGTCAAGCCGGAGGCGACCTGGGTGAAAGTATGGAAATCGCGCAAGATCGAGGTCGTGCTGTTCCTGCTGTGGCTCGTCGCTGCGGGCACCGTCTACGCGTTGCGCGACAAGCTGGTCCGACGCTCGACGATGAAGGACACGCGCTGGAAGGAAATCCCGCGTTACCTGCTGTGGGTCTCGTCGATCGGCTTCGTCGGGTTTTACCTGCTGGCCGTGCCGTCCATCACCCAGGTGCTGACCTGGTTCCACGCCATCCTGTTCGAGTGGCGCTGGGAACTGTTCCTCTCCGACCCCTTCGTCTTCCTGTTCTGGATCTTCATCATCGTCACCACGTTCTTCTGGGGGCGCGGGATGTTTTGCGGCTGGATGTGCCCCTACGGCTCGCTCGCCGAGCTGGTCTACCATGTGGCCGGCAAGCTGGGACTGAAGCGCTACCAGCGCCACCTGCTGCCGCAGAATTGGCATGATCGGCTGAAATGGATCAAGTACGGCATTTTTACCATCCTGCTCGCCGTGTCCTTCTATTCCATGGGATTGGCGGAAAAGCTCGCCGAAGTCGAACCGTTCAAGACCACCTTCCTGGTCGGGGTGTGGAACCGCTCTTGGCCTTTCGTGACATTCTGGACCGTCCTGATCATCGCGTCGGCTTTCTTTGAACGCCCATTCTGCAAGTATCTGTGCCCGCTTGGCGCAGCGCTCGCGGTGCCTTCGACCTTCCGCTGGTGGGGACTCAAGCGCAAGCAGGAGTGCGGGCCGTGCGCGGCGTGCCAGGTGGGGTGCGGCTCGCAGGCGATCGACGACGCCGGCCGCATCGACCAGCGCGAATGCCTGCTGTGCCTCGACTGCCAAGTCCTCTATTACGACACCCATGCCTGCCCGCCGCTGGCGCAGGAACGCAAGCGCCGCACCCGGGCCGGCGAGCCGCTGACCGCGATCGGGGCGGACGGCTACTACATCCCCATCGTGCCGGCAGCCGCTGCCCCCTCGCCTGCCGCCGCCGTGCGCCCAAGCCTGCCTGCCTTCATCGGACAGGAATTCTTCGACCACCTGTTCCCCTGGAGCCGCAAGGTCTTCCAGCAACCCATCCTGCTGCAGGCAACCACATTTGCGCTGACCGTGCTGGTGACGTGGGTGTGGGTGCTTGGCGCCGCCGGCCAGATCGGCCCCGGCATCGTGCTCGGCTGGTGGCTGGGCTGGAGCGCCTACGAACTGGTGGTGCGCATGCGCTGCAAGCCCTACGTCAAGGACGGCCCGTGGTGGGGGCGCAACCTGCGCCCCGCCTCCTGGGCCGACATGGCCTCCTACGTGGCATTCAAGAACCTGCTGATTGCCGTCGTGTTGTTCCTGATCATGAAGGGCACGGGGATACTGGATTTCCTGCAAAGCCTGCCGTCGCTGCAATGGTTCTACTAGCCGCCAGGACGACCGCACGGTGGGTGCACGCCGCATGGCCAATCCGGCCGGCCGTGCTGCTCGCCCTGGCTAGCCTGCTGGCCTGTCTGACGGTCACGGGCCGGGCGCTCGCCGAGATACTGACGGTGCACCCGGGCCAGTCCATCGGCGCGGCCATCGCCCAGGCCCGCCCTGGCGACGAAGTCCGGGTGGAACGGGGCTTGTACCGGGAAAACCTGCTGATCGACAAGCCCCTGACGCTGAAGGGAATCGACCGGCCCACGCTGAGCGGCGGTCTCAAGGGTGACACGATCCGCATCACCGCCGAGGACGTCACCATCGACGGCCTGATCGTGCGCGATTCCGGCGACAGCCTGGTCGAGCAGAATGCCGGCATCTACATCCGGCCGGGTGCGAATCGCGCAATCGTGCGCAACTGCGACCTGACCTACAACCTTTTCGGCCTGTGGATCGAGTCGGTCCGGGATGTGAAGGTCATCGACAACGTGATCACCGGCAAACGCGATTACTCGTCCGCGCGGCGCGGCAACGGCATCGAGCTCTATCACACCGAAGGCGCGCAGATCGTCGGCAACAACATCAGCTTCGTCCGCGATGGCATCTACGTGGATGTGTCGAATCACGCGCTGTTCCGCAACAACCGCATCCACAATGCGCGCTACGGCACCCACTACATGAACTCCAACGACAACGTGTGGGAAGGCAACGACTCGTACCACAACCGCGGTGGCCTCGCATTGATGATGGCGCGCAACCAGGTGGTGCGGAACAATCGCGCCTGGGGGAATTCCGACCACGGCATCATGTTGCGCACCCTGCAGGATTCGGTGATCGAGGGCAACATCGTCGCCGGCAATGCCCGCGGTTTTTTCATCTACGACGCCGAGTACAACATCATCCGCAACAACCTGGTGATGGACAACACCGTCGGCGTGCATCTGTGGGCTGGCTCTTACCGCAACAAGGCGGAAGGCAACGATTTCATCCTCAACCGCACCCAGATCAAGTATGTGGCCAGCCGGGACGAGATCTGGCCCGGCAACTACTGGAGCAATTATGTCGGCTGGGACCGCAATGGCGACGGCATCGGGGATGTACCCTACGAAGCGAACGACATGGTCGACTACCTGTCCTGGCGCCACCCGATGATGAAGCTGCTGCTGGCCAGCCCGGCCGTGCAGACGCTGCGCATGGTCAGCCAGCAGTTCCCGCTGCTGCGCGCCACCAGCATCGTCGATCCCAAACCGCGGATGCAGCCGCACAACCCCGACTGGAGACAATGGCGTGGAATCTTCCCTTCCCACCCCCAATGACGCCGGCGCGCCCCTGATCGTCGCACAGGGGGTGCGCAAGCACTACGGCAACATCCACGCGGTCGACGGCGTCGACCTCGACATCCGCTCCGGCGAACTGTTCGGCCTCATCGGGCACAACGGCGCCGGCAAGAGCACGCTGTTCAAGATGATGCTCGGCCTGATCCCCGCCACCTCGGGCGACATCCGCATCGGCGGCGCGCTCGTCGCCGGTCGGGATTTCCGTGCCGTCAGGCGCACGGTCGGCTACCTGCCGGAGAACGTGGTGCTCTATGACAACCTCACCGGCCTCGAGACCCTATGGTTGTTCGCCAAGCTGAAAGGCGCTCCGCCGGCCGAAGCCGCTCCGACGCTCGAACGCGTGGGCCTTGCGCACGCGGCCAAACGGCGCGTGCGCGAATACTCCAAGGGCATGCGCCAGCGTCTCGGCTTTGCCCAGGCGCTGCTCGGCAAACCGCGCATCCTGTTTCTCGACGAACCCACCACAGGCCTGGACCCGGAGGCGATCCGCAGTTTTTACGCAACGCTCCGACAGCTCAGAAGCGAAGGCGTGACGACGGTCATCACCTCCCATATCCTCGCCGAGATCCAGGAACGGGTGGATCGCATTGCGATCATGACCGCCGGCAAGGTGCAGGCCCGCGGCACGGTCCAGGATTTGCGCGAGCAGGTGGACCTGCCGCTGTGGTTCAGCGTGCGCGTCTCGAAGGAGGATTTCGAGACGGTGCGCGCGGCACTCTCCCACCTGCAGGTGGAGGCGATCGAGGCGCACGACGACCACGTGAAGGTGCGGTGCCGGCGCGACGCGAAGATGGCGGTGATCGAGGCGCTCGCCCGGCTGGATGGCCGGGTCCGCGACCTCACGGTGCGCGAGCCCTCGCTTGAAGACGTGTTTTTCGGCTTTTCGGACTGAGAGGGCGGCATGGAAATCACACAGATCGCCACCATCGCGAGCAAGGAATTCTGGGACCGTATCCGCAATCGCTGGGTACTGGCCGTGGCGCTGGTATTCACCGCCTTCGCGCTGGTCATTGCCTATTTCGGCGCGGCGCAGCAAGGCACCGTCGGCTTCCGCTCGATCGATCTCACCATCGCCAGCCTGGTCAGCCTGGTCATCTACCTGATCCCCCTGATCGCGCTCGTCCTGGGTTTCGACGCCATCGTCGGCGAGCGCGAGCGGGGCTCGCTCGATCTCCTGCTCTCGATGCCGATCACGCGCCTGGAATTGCTGCTGGGAAAATACGTGGGGCTGGCGGCGGCGCTGACTTTCTCGACCATCGCCGGTTTCGGTCTGGTGGCGATCGTGCTGTCGGCCCGGCTCGATCTCAACGCCCTGTACCACTATGTCGGCTTCATGCTCAGTTCGGTACTGCTGGGCTGCGCCTTCCTGAGCCTGGCGGTGATGCTGTCGGTGTTCGCCGCCGACCGCACCCGCGCCTCGGGGCTCGCGATCGCCACGTGGTTCTTCTTCGTGCTGGTGTTCGACCTGCTTCTGCTCGGCGCGCTGGTCGTCACTGGCGGCCAGTGGGGCGGCGAGATCTTTCCCTACCTGCTGCTGGCGAACCCTGCCGACGTGTTCCGCATCCTCAATATCTTTTCCCTGGACGACGTCCGTACCCTGTACGGACTGGCGACCGTTTTTCCCTCGGCACTGGCCAATCCCTGGCTGCTCGGCCTGGTGATGCTCGCCTGGATCGTGGTGCCGCTGGGTATCGCAAGCTGGAGATTCCGCACATGACCTCAATCAGACGCACGCTCATCCTTGCCTCGCTCACAGCAACCCTGCTCGCGGCCTGCGGGCAATCGGCGGGCCCGGGCGCCGTGGCGCCGCTGGAAATCACCCGTGATACTTCCTGCTCCCTCGACGGCATGCTGCTCGCCGACTACCCTGGTCCCAAGGCGCAGATCTTCTACGCCGGGCAGGCGGAGCCGGATTTCTTCTGCGACACGATCGAGATGTTCCATGTCTACCTCACTCCGGAACAAGTCCGGGAGGTGCGCGGCATTTTCGTGCAGGACATGGGCAAGGCAGCCTGGGACGAACCGCACGGCCACTGGATCGACGCGAAATCCGCCTACTACGTCTACGGCAGCAAACGTGAAGGATCGATGGGGCCGACCATTGCCAGCTTTGCGCTGGAGCAGGACGCGACGAAATTCGCTGCCGAGTATGGCGGCAAGGTCTATCGCTTTGCCGATATCCAGCCCGACATGGTCGTGCTGGATGGCGGCGTGCTCAACGACAGCCACATGTAAGGACACCATGCCCGAATTCTTTGAAAGCGTCGCGTTCGAGACGGCAACCGAAATCGAACAACTGGCCCGGCTGGCCTACGAACTGCGCGAGAACCGCCAGGCCGTCCTGCAGTTCCACGAGGTCGCGGACGAGGCGGCGCTGCTGCAGAAAATCCAGTCCGGCGAGGTAGATGAGCATCCGGCCTATGAACACTATCTGGCGGCCCGGATTCTCGAGGATACCCGCGAAACGGCCCGGGCTGCGCTGGCCGAGCGCGTAAAAGAGGCCAACAGGACATGAGCCTGCATCTCGAACTCGGCAAGGCAATCGAGCACGCATTCCCGAACGATCTGGATGGAGTGATCGAACACCGGCAGGACGCACTCAGCGTCCGCCTGAGGAATGGCGTGACGCTGGAGGTACGTTATGCCGCGTCCGATGCCTATTCCTTGCGCTGGGTCTACGGCGAGGTCGAAGCCGGCATCGACACGGCGCCCTTGCACCCTGGCCTGGCGACCTTCCCCAACCATTTCCACGATGCGGCCAAGCGCATCGTGGCCGACCCGCTCACGCGTCCCGATGCCGCGCCGGAAGATAACCTGAGCCGATTGATCCGCGCCCTGCTCGACGACCCGATGCTCGGCGCCAGGGACATCGGCTGATGCCACGGCCATCCAGACTGTTGTCGTCGGGTGGCCTCACGATCGCCTTCACCACCTCGCTGCTGCTGTTCGCCGACGGGCAGCCGGCACGCGACTTCGATCTGTCCAACAACACGCTGTGCATCGTCGCCCCTGCCACCCCCTACGACCCGGCGTCGGGCCTGCCCATGTACACGCCGCGGCCGGTACCCGCCGATGCACGCTGCCCGGTGTGCGGCATGTATCCCGCCCGCCATCCGCGCTGGGCCGCCCAGATCATTTTCAAGGACGGGGCGGCCCATTACTTCGACTCGCCGGTCAACCTGTTCGACTTCCTCCACAAGGTCGATCGCTACGATCGGCGCTACACCCTCGACGACGTTGCCGCGAGCTATGTGCGCGACCTCGAGAGCGGACAATGGATCGAGGCCGGACAGGCCCATTTCGTCCACGGCTCCGCAGTCACCGGTCCGATGCGCACCGCCGACCTCCCCGCCTTCGCCAGCCGCACGGCTGCCGACGCCTTTGCCCGCCAGCACCACGGTACCGTGCTGACCGCTGCGGACATGACGCCCCGCCTGTTGGCATCCCTGAGCCGAAACGGCCGCCATCGCCACTGACACAGGGAATCGACTCAGCCAAACAGGCTCAAAAAAACGGGGGAGCTCGATGCTCCCCCGTTCTGCATTGCACAAGTCCGGCCATCGGACCCGGCATTTATTTGACTTTATCCACCATGTAGTCCACCGCCGCCTTCACTTCGTCATCCGTGAGCTTGGGGTTGCCGCCACGCGCGGGCATTGCGCCTTTTGTACCGTTGAAGCCTTCGAGCGCATGCTTGTACAGGACGTCCATGCCCTGGGCGATGCGCGGCTCCCAATCGGCCTTGTTGCCAAACACGGGGGCACCCGCCGCGCCTGACGCATGGCACAACGAACAGACGGCGCCGAACACCTTCTTGCCCACGTCATTTGCGGGTTCCTCATGCTTTCCTATGGCGGCTGGTGCCGGGGCAGCCGCCTCGGGCGCGGCCGGCGCAGCAGCCTCAGGCGCACTTTCCTGTTTTCCGCAGGCGCCCAATAGCGTTGCAAGTGAAAGGGCGAGGATGAGCGATGCTTTTTTCATTTGGGTTTCCTGTTGTGCTGGTAAAGGGGTGTGATTTCTTAAAGCGCCCGGCCCAGGCGGCCCACGCATCACATCGGACAGGCCACCTCGTTACGATTCAAAATATAGCACCTCACTTCCGGGCAGTCTCCACCGCTGAAGAGCTACTCCCAATATATCTATTGCCCTGTCCCACGCCAAACAATATCCAAAATACCTGTGATAAAACATTGAATTAGCTGAATACCCCCACTACCTCTTTGGAGGTAGAAAGCGTCCCAAAACATACAAATCCCGCTCTTTTCATCTACATCCATAGGCATACACTGCGGTCAACATTTCAGATAAACCAGTCTTGAAATCTCGGTAAAGGATGCGTCATGGCGACCCAGACCCAAAAGCAGATTTCCGTGCTCACGCTGAGCACGCTGGCGTTCACCACCTGCTTCGCCGTGTGGATGATGTTCGCGATCATCGGCATCCCCATCAAGAAAATGCTGAGCCTGAACGAGACCGAGTTCGGCATCCTGGTGGCCACGCCAGTGCTGACAGGCTCGCTCATCCGGTTGCCACTCGGCATGTGGACCGACAAGCTGGGCGGCCGCATCGTCTTTTTCGTATTGATGCTGGCGACGGTCGTGCCAATCTGGCTGATCGGCTACGCCACCGCATACTGGCATTTCCTGCTGCTGGCGCTGTTCGTCGGCGTGGCCGGGGGATCCTTCTCGGTCGGCATCGCTTACGTGGCCCGCTGGTTCCCGAAAAAGCGGCAGGGATTTGCCATGGGCATCTTCGGCGCCGGCAACTCGGGCGCGGCGCTGACCAAGTTCGTCGCGCCCTCCCTGGTGGTCGCCTACGGCTGGCAGTCCGTGCCGCACGTGTATGCGGTGGCCATGCTGATCGTGGCCATGCTCTTCTGGATATTCACCTATACCGACACGACGCATCACGTGTCCGGGCACATCACGTTCAGGCAACAGCTCGCCGCGCTGAAAGACCCCAACGTCTGGAAGCTCTCCCAGTATTACTCGATCGTGTTCGGCGGCTATGTGGCCCTATCGCTCTGGCTGACCAAATATTTCATCACCGAGTACGGCTTCTCCATCAAGACGGCTGCACTGATGGCAGCCTGCTTCTCGCTGCCAGGCGGCGTGATGCGCGCAGTGGGTGGATGGATCTCCGACAAGATCGGCGCGCACCGGCTCACCTGGTGGGTGATGTGGGTATCGTGGATCTGCCTGTTCCTGTTGTCTTACCCGCAGACCGACATGGTGGTCCAGACCACCAAGGGCGAATTCGCGCTGCACATCGGCCTCAACGTCTGGGTGTTCACCGCGCTGCTGTTCGTGCTGGGCCTGTGCTGGGCATTCGGCAAGGCCTCGGTATTCAAGTACATCTCCGACGAATACCCCGACAACATCGGCGTCATCTCCGGCATCGTCGGCCTGATGGGCGGCCTCGGTGGCTTTGTGCTGCCCATTCTGTTCGGCGCCATCGTCGATCTCACCGGCATCAACAGCGGCATCTTCATGCTGATGTACGGCATCACCTGGGTATCGCTGATCTGGATGTACCTGACCGAGGTCCGCAAGCTGCCGATGATCAGGACCGCAGGCGCCGACCCGCTCGAGTAATCCCCCCTTTCACGCCAGGAGCGATCTATGCCCACCAATATCAAAGAATGGAACCCGGAAGACGCCACCTTCTGGGAAACGACCGGCAGGAAGATTGCCTACCGCAACCTGTGGATATCGGTTCCGGCCCTGCTGTGCGGCTTCGCCGTGTGGCTGATGTGGGGAATCATCACCGTGCAGATGGCCAACCTGGGCTTTCCGTTCAGCAAGGACGAGCTGTTCACGTTGACCGCGATCTCTGGCCTGGCTGGCGCGACCATGCGCATTCCCTCCTCCTTCTTCATCCGATTGGCGGGCGGGCGCAACGTCATCTTCCTGACGACCTCAATGCTCCTGGCCCCCGCGATCGGCACCGGCATCGTCCTGCAGCATCCGGACTGGCCGCTGTGGTCGTTCCAGCTGATGGCGCTGTGGTCAGGCGTGGGCGGCGGCAACTTCGCCAGCTCGATGTCCAACATCAGCACCTTCTTTCCGAAGCGCCTCCAAGGCACCGCGCTGGGAATCAACGCCGGGCTCGGCAACTTCGGCGTCACCACCATGCAGATCCTGATTCCGCTGGTGATGACGGTCAGCGTGTTCGGCGCGCTGGGCGGCGAGCCGATGACACTGGTGAAGGACAGCGGCTGGATCTTCGGCAAGATCCTCGCCGGCACCCCCACCTACATCCAGAACGCCGGGCTCACCTGGGCGCTGTCTCTGGTACCGCTGGGCATCATCGCCTGGTTCGGCATGAACAACCTGTTGCCTGTATCTCCCGACATCGGCGGTACCGTGTTTGCCTTTATCAAGATCACCTGGCTCTATACCCTGGTCTTCGTGCCCGCCATCGGCGGCCTCTATCTCTACCTGCCCGCGCCGACCGGCCTGGGCGTGCTCAACATGTGGGTGGCGATGCCGCTCATCATCGTGGTCACCCTGCTGATCCTGAAGCTGGCAGCCTTCGGCACGATGAAGGAAAACATCGGCAAGCAGTTCGCCATCTTCAAGAACCGCCACACCTGGTCGATGACCGCGCTCTACCTCGTCACTTTCGGATCCTTCATCGGGTTCTCGATGGCGCTGCCGCTGTCGATCAAGGTGATCTTCGGCGACAGCCACACCCTGGATGCCGCCACGGGCATCTGGACGCACGTCAACAACCCCAATGGGCCATCCGCGCTGACCTATGCCTGGATCGGTCCCTTCGTCGGCGCGCTGATCCGTCCGGTCGGCGGCTGGATCGCCGACAAGGTGGGGGGCTCCATCGTCACCCAGATCATTTCTGCGGTGATGGTCGTCGCTTCGGCCTACGCCGGATGGGTCATGATGCAGGCGTATCACTCTGCCACCCCCGAGATGTATTTCACACAATTCCTGGTGGTGTTCGTCGTGCTGTTCGCCGCCACCGGGATCGGCAACGGCTCGACCTTCCGGACTGTCGGCGTGATCTTCGACCGCGTTCAGGCCGGCCCCGTTCTGGGTTGGACATCCGCCGTTGCCGCCTATGGTTCATTCATCGCCCCCGAGGTGATCAAGAACCAGATCAAGGCGGGCACACCGGAAATGGCGATGTACGGCTTCGCCGTCTTCTACGCCCTATGCCTGCTGATCAACTGGTGGTTCTACCTGCGCAAGAACGCGTACATCAAGAATCCGTAAGCAGGAAGCGGTGAGCAGGAAGCGGAAAAGCCGCAGTCTCACTCACCGCTCACTGCTAACCGCTTACCGCGAACAACTTTAGGAGCGAGCAAAAATGAGTCACTTCCTCGACCGACTGACGTTCTTCAAGAAGACCCTCGGCGAATTCTCCGACGGCCACGGCGCTATCAAGGATGAAGACCGCAGCTGGGAAAACGCCTACCGCAGCCGCTGGCAGCAGGACAAGGTGGTGCGTTCCACCCACGGGGTGAACTGCACCGGATCGTGCAGCTGGAAAATCTTCGTCAAGAACGGCCTCATCACCTGGGAAATCCAGCAGACCGACTACCCGCGTACCCGCCCCGACCTGCCCAACCACGAGCCGCGCGGCTGTCCGCGCGGGGCCAGCTATTCCTGGTATGTCTATTCGGCGCAACGGGTGAAGTATCCGCTGATCCGCGGCCGCCTGATGGAAATGTGGCGCGAGGCACGCAAGACCCTGGACCCGGTGGCGGCCTGGAAATCGATCAGCCAGGACCCCGAGAAGGCGAAGCGCTACAAGTCGGTACGCGGCCAGGGCGGCTTCGTGCGCGCCAAGTGGGACGAGGTGACGGAAATGATCGCCGCTTCCAACGTCTTCACCATCAAGGAATTCGGTCCCGACCGCATCTACGGCTTCTCGCCGATTCCCGCCATGTCGATGGTGAGCTACGCGGCCGGCTCGCGCTACATGTCGCTGATCGGCGGCGTCTGCGGTTCGTTCTACGACTGGTACTGCGACCTGCCGCCCTCGAGCCCGCAGGTGTGGGGCGAGCAGACCGACGTACCGGAATCGGCCGACTGGTACAACTCCACCTATCTGATGGTATGGGGCTCCAACGTGCCGCAGACCCGCACGCCGGACGCCCACTTCTACACCGAGGTGCGCTACAAGGGCACCAAGACGGTGGCGGTATCGAGCGACTTCGGCGAAATGGTGAAATTCGGCGACATCTGGCTGGCGCCGCGCCAGGGCACCGACGCCGCGCTGGCCCTGGCGATGGGCCACGTCATCCTCAGCGAATTCCACAACAAGAACAAAAGCCAATATTTCGATACCTACTGCCGCCAGTACAACGACATGCCGATGCTGGTCATGCTGAAGATGCACGAAGGCCAGCTGATCGCCGACCGCTATCTACGTGCCTCCGACCTCACCGGCCACATGGGGCAGGACAACAATCCCGAATGGAAAACCGTGGTGTACGACGAGAACACCGGTTACCTGGTCGCACCCAATGGATCGATCGGTTTCCGCTGGGGCCAGTCCGGCGCCTGGAACCTGGAAATGCGCGACGGCTATTCCAATAAAGAGGTGAAGCCGCAGCTGAGCCTGCTGAGCAACTACGACGACATCGTCGAGGTCGCCATGCCCTACTTCGGCGGCGACGATCACGACGAGCTGCTCGTCCGCAACCTGCCGGTCAAGCTCATCAGCGTCGGCGGCAAGGACGTGTATGTGGCCACCGTCTACGACCTGACGCTGGCCAACTATGGCGTCGACCGCGGCCTCGGCGGGCCAAACCTGCCCAAGAGCTACGACGACGATGTGCCCTACACCCCGGCCTGGGCCGAGAAGCACTGCGGCGTACCGCGCGCCGACATCATCACGGTGGCGCGCGAGTTCGCCGACAACGCGGACAAGACCCTGGGCAAGTCCATGGTCATCCTCGGCGCGGCGCTCAACCACTGGTACCACAACGACATGATCTACCGCGGCATCATGAACCTCCTGATGATGTGCGGCTGCATCGGCCAGTCGGGTGGCGGCTGGGCGCACTACGTCGGCCAGGAAAAACTGCGGCCGCAGACCGGCTGGGCGCCGCTGGCGTTCGGCCTCGACTGGCATCGTCCGCCGCGGCAGATGAATTCCACCTCCTTCTTCTACGCCCACACCAGCCAGTGGCGCCACGAGAAGCTGGCGGCGTCGGAGATCCTGTCGCCAACGGCGGACAAGAAAAACGGCGACTACCGGCTGATCGATTTCAACGTGCGCGCCGAACGCATGGGCTGGCTGCCTTCCGCGCCGCAGCTGGAGACCAACCCGCTCGACATCACCCGGGCGGCGGACGCTGCCGGCATCGACCCGATCAAGTATGCCGTCGAACAGATCAAGAGCGGCGCGCTCAGGTTCTCCTGCGAGGATCCGGACAACCCGAAGAACTTCCCGCGCAACCTGTTCGTGTGGCGTTCCAACCTGCTGGGTTCCTCAGGCAAGGGCCACGAGTATTTTCTCAAGTATCTGCTCGGCACCCAGAACGCGGTGCTGGGACCGGACCTCGGTGAATTGGGCGAGGCCAAGCCGAAGGAAGTCGTGTGGCACGACAAGGGCGCCGAAGGGAAACTGGACCTGCTGGTCACGCTGGATTTCCGCATGTCGACCACCTGCCTCTATTCCGACATCGTGCTGCCGTCGGCCACCTGGTACGAGAAGGACGACCTCAACACCTCGGACATGCATCCTTTCATCCATCCGCTATCCGAGGCGGTGCAGCCGCTATGGGAATCGAAGTCGGACTGGGAAATCTACAAGACCATCGCGAAGAAGTTCTCCGAGCTCGCCGCCACCCATCTTGGCACGCAGAAGGACCTGGTGCTGACGCCACTGATGCACGACACGCCGTCCGAACTGGGGCAAAGCCTGGGCGTGCGCGACTGGAAGAATGGCGAGGTCGATCCCATCCCCGGCAAGACCCTGCCGACGATGACCGTGGTGACGCGCGATTATGGCGACACCTACAAGAAATTCACCGCACTGGGCCCGCTGATGACCAAGGTCGGAAACGGCGGCAAGGGCATCAGCTGGAATACCGAAGTCGAAGTGCAGCAGCTCGCCGAACTGAACTACACCGTCACCGAGGAAGGTGTCAGCCAGGGGCTGCCGAAGATCGAATCGGCCATCGATGCCTGCGAAGTGGTCCTGATGCTGGCGCCGGAAACCAATGGCCATGTGGCGGTGAAGGCGTGGGAAGCGCTGTCGAAGATCACCGGCCGCGACCACACGCATCTGGCCAGTTCGCGCGAGGACGACAAGATCCGCTTCCGCGACATCCAGGTGCAGCCGCGCAAGATCATCTCCTCGCCGACCTGGTCGGGTCTGGAATCGGAGCACGTGTCGTACAACGCCTGTTTCACCAATGTGCACGAACTGATTCCATGGCGCACCCTCACCGGACGCCAGCAGTTCTACCAGGACCATCAGTGGATGCTGGATTTCGGCGAGGGCCTGTGTGTGTACAAGCCGCCGGTCGACACCAAGACGATCGCGCCGCTGCTGGGCAAGAAGCCGAACGGCCACCACGAGCTGGTGCTCAATTGGATCACCCCGCACCAGAAATGGGGCATCCACAGCACCTACACCGACAACCTGCGCATGCTCACGCTGTCGCGCGGCGGCCCGCACGTCTGGGTGTCCGAGATCGAGGCCAAGCAGGCCGGCCTGGTCGACAACGACTGGGTCGAGGTGTTCAACGTCAACGGCACGCTGACTGCGCGCGTCGTGGTCAGCCAGCGCGTGCCCAAGGGCATGTGCCTGATGTATCACGCGCAGGAAAAGATCATCAACGTGCCGGGAGCCGAGGTGAGCGGATTCCGTGGCGGCATCCACAACTCGGTGACGCGCACCATCACCAAGCCCACGCACATGATCGGCGGCTACGCGCAGCTGGCCTACGGCTTCAATTACTACGGCACGGTGGGTTCCAACCGCGACGAATACGTGATCGTGCGCAAGATGCAGAAGGTGGACTGGATGGAAGGTCCGCTGGTCGAGCACTGAAATGAAACGCTTCAAGAAGGGTGTCTCCCGCCCTTCTTACCCGCGCCACCTCTCTCCGGTGCGGGGTTTTTACAACGCACAGGGGCACGCCGCCCCTGTCAGGCAAGGAGTAACAACATGAAAGTGCGTGCGCAAATCGCGATGGTGCTGAACCTCGACAAGTGCATCGGCTGCCATACCTGCTCGGTCACCTGCAAGAACGTGTGGACCTCACGCGAAGGCATGGAATACGCCTGGTTCAACAACGTCGAGTCCAAGCCCGGTATCGGCTATCCCAAGCAGTGGGAGAACCAGGACGTATGGAACGGCGGCTGGAAGCTCAAGGGCGACGGCAAGCTCGAACCGCGCCAGGGCAGCCGCCTGAAAATCCTTGCCAACCTTTTCGGCAACCCCAACCTGCCGGAGATCGACGACTACTACGAGCCCTTCACCTACGACTACCAGCACCTGCAGAAGGCGCCATTGTCCGAAACGCCGCCGACCGCGCGCCCGATCTCGGCCATCACCGGCAAGAAGATGGACAAGATCCACTGGGGCCCGAACTGGGAAGACGACCTCGGCGGCGAGTTCGCCTCGCGCAGCCGCGACAAGAACTTCGACAACGTGCAGAAGGAAATGCACTCGACCTTCGAGAACACCTTCCTGATGTACCTGCCGCGGCTATGCGAGCACTGCCTCAACCCGACCTGCGTCGCCTCCTGCCCCTCGGGCTCGATCTACAAGCGCGAGGAGGACGGCATCGTGCTGGTCGACCAGGACAAGTGCCGCGGCTGGCGCATGTGCATCTCGGGCTGCCCGTACAAGAAGATCTATTACAACTGGAAAAGCGGCAAGGCGGAGAAGTGCATCTTCTGCTATCCGCGCATCGAGGCCGGCCAGCCGACCGTCTGCTCGGAATCCTGCGTCGGCCGCATCCGTTATCTGGGGGTCATCCTGTACGACGCCGACCGCATCGAGGAAGCCGCCAGCGTGACCGACGAGAAGGAGCTCTACGAAGCGCAGCTGAAGATCTTCCTCGACCCAAGCGACCCTGAAGTCATCGCCGCCGCGCGCGCCGAGGGCATCCCGGAAGCCTGGCTCGATGCCGCCGTGAAGTCGCCGGTGTACAAGATGGCGATCGACTGGAAGATCGCCTTCCCGCTGCACCCGGAATACCGCACGCTGCCGATGGTGTGGTACGTGCCGCCGCTCTCGCCGATCCAGGCCGCGGCCGAATCGGGCCAGATGGGCATGAACGGCATCATTCCCGACACCAAATCCTTGCGCATTCCGATCACCTATCTCGCCAACCTGTTGACCGGCGGCAAGGAAAAACCGGTGATCACCGCGCTCGACCGCCTGCTGGCGATGCGCGCCTACATGCGCGGCAAGTCGGTGGAGGGCAAGCCCAACACCGCCGCGCTCGACCAGGTGGGACTCACCTCGAAGCAGGCCGACGAGATGTACCGTTATCTCGCGATCGCCAACTACGAGGACCGTTTCGTCGTCCCCACGACCCACCGCGAGGAGACGATCAACACCTTCGAGGAGAAGTCGAGCTGCGGCTTCACCTTCGGCAACGGCTGTTCCGACGGCGTCTCGCCCAAGACCACCCTGTTCGGCAACCGCAGGAATGCCGTCCCGGTCGACCTGTCGCAGCTGCACGCCAAGAAGAAAACCGGTTAAGGAGCCCGCACCATGAAAACCTTCAAAGTCCTGTCCCTGCTGCTGTGCTACCCGGAATCCGAGTGGCTGGCGGCGCTACCCGAGATGCACGCCGCGCTGGAGGACGAAACCGACTTCAATGGCGACGCGCCGACGCGACTCGCGCCGCTGTTCGACCTACTGCACGAGTCGAGGCTGATCGCGCTGCAGGAAAACTATGTCGCCACCTTCGACCGCAATCCCTCGCACTCGCTGCACCTGTTCGAGCACATCCACGGCGAGTCACGCGACCGTGGCTCGGCCATGATCGATCTGCTGCAGGAATACTGGAAGCACGACTTCGATGCCAGCGCCTCCGAACTGCCGGATTACGTGCCGCTGTTCCTCGAATTCCTCTCACTGTTACCGGTCGAGGAAGCTCTCGAACTGCTCGGCGACGCCGTGCACGTGATCGCCGCCATCGGCCGCAAGCTCGACGCCAACGGCAGCCCCTACGCCGCCGCCTTCCAGATACTGGAAGCACTGTCTCCGGTGGCCGCGCAGGAACTGGCCGAACCACCGGTGCGCGACATGGACGAGGCCATGGAACTGTTCGGCCCGTCGATCGACGGCGTCGAACCGCTGCTCAAGCCCGGTCCGCAGGTAACGGTGGTACAGATGCCGGCCTCGCGCAGGCAGGCGGCCGCTTCAACGCATTGATCAGGAGGATCGAAACATGTCCTATTCGCAAACGTTCCTGTTCGGGATCTATCCCTATATCGCCCTGACGATCTTCCTGCTCGGCAGCCTGATCCGCTTCGACCGCGAGCAATACACCTGGAAGAGCGATTCGTCGCAATTGCTGAAACGCGGCCAGCTTAGGCTGGGCAGCAACCTGTTCCACGTCGGCGTGCTGTTCCTGTTTTTTGGTCATTTTTTCGGCATGCTGACGCCGCACTTCGTCTACGAGCCTTTCATCAGCGCCGGCGCCAAACAGGTGCTGGCCATGGTGTCGGGTGGAACGGCGGGTGTGTTGGCTTTCATCGGCATCTCGCTGCTGCTGCATCGCCGCCTGGCTGAACCGCGCATCCGTGCCACGTCGAAAGCCAGCGACATCCTGATCCTGCTGCTGCTCTGGCTGCAGCTGCTGCTCGGCCTCGCGACCATTCCGCTGTCGGCGCAGCATCTGGACGGCAGCATGATGATCCGCCTGGCCGAATGGGCGCAGCGCATCGTCACCTTCCGCGGCGATGCGGTCGAACTGCTGGTCGGCGCGGGCTGGGTGTTCAAGACGCACCTGTTCCTCGGCATGACGATCTTCCTCGTCTTCCCGTTCACGCGCCTGGTGCATGTGTGGAGCGGCTTTGCCGCGACGACCTACGCCGTGCGCGCTTGGCAACTGGTGCGCCCGCGTGGCTGAGCAGCGTGACCCCAACGAATCAAGGAGACTGAAATGACGCATGTTGTCATCCTGGGTGCCGGCATCGCGGGCGTGACCGCGGCCTACGCCCTGAAAGCCCAGCTGGGCCCGCACGACGAAGTGACGGTGGTGTCGGACAAGCCCTATTTCCACTTCGTGCCGTCCAATCCCTGGATCGCCATGGGTTGGCGCGAGCGTGCCGACATTGCCTTTCCCATCGCACCCTATCTGGAATCTCGCGGCATCAAATTCGTCCACAGCGCCGTCGAGCGCATCCATCCCGACGTCATCCAGGTCGACCTGGAGAACGGCGATGTGCTCTATTACGATGCGCTGCTGATCGCCACAGGTGCCAGCGGCATGACCGACGCGATTCCCGGTCTCGCCGACTACACGCATTCGGTGATCCACATCGACCAGGCCGAGCGCGCACTGGCAGCCTACCGTGAGTTCGTGCGCCACCCCGGACCGATCGTGATCGGGGCGGCGCCAGGCGCCAGCGTGTTGGGACCGCTCTACGAGTATGCCTTCCTGATCGATGCAGACCTCAAGCGCCGCAACATCCGCGAACGGGTGCCGATCACTCTCGTCACGCCCGAACCCTGGCCCGGCCATCTCGGCCTTGGTGGCGAAGGCGCCAGCCGCGGCGCGGTAACCGCCGCGCTGGTCGATACCAAGATCAGTGTGATCTGCAACGCCATCACGACACGCATCGACGCGGACATCCTTCACATCGCCGAACTCAATGCCGCCGGCGGCACCAAACAGACCCATGCGCTGCCATACGCCTATTCGGTCTACTGGCCGGCTTTCGGCGGGGTGCCCGGCATACGCAGTGCCGCCGGCCTGGTCGACAAGCATGGACTGGTGATCGTGGACGAGTACCTGCGCAACCCGGACTATCCCAATGTATTCGCCCTGGGCGCCTGCGTGGCACAACCGGCAGTGACCCACACCCCGGTGCCGGTTGGTGCCCCCGACTCGGTATACGCGATCCAGAAAGCCGGCGAGATCGCGGTACACAACATCCTGGCCCAGCTCGGCGATGCGCCGCTGACGAGTTATGTCCCGCAGCGCGCCAAGTGGCTGAGCGACATGGGCAACACCGGCGCCGCCTACCTGTCGGAACCCCAGGTGCCCTTGCGCGACATCAACTGGATGCGCCAGGGGCGCTGGGTGCATCAGGCCAAGGTCGATTTCGAGAAGTACTTCGTCAACCGGATCCGCCTGCAGCCTGTGGGTCAGGCCCCTTCCGTCGCCTCGCACATCGCCGGCGTGATGAGCCGAGTGCTGGCCGGAAAAAGCGGCGAACAACACCCGACGATCGCGGCTCCCAATGGAGGCAAACCCCTGGAAATCCGGCTGCCGCCGGACCCCTGCATCGAGCTCCGGGCACTGGCCAAATCGGTCGGCCGCGATCCCGACACACTGGCGGCCGATCTGCTGGTTGCCGCGGTGTCCGACGCCAAATCGTATCTGAACGAACCTGGCGTCGAGGCCATGGCGCTGGCGCGGCGTGAACTCCTGGTGGAGGCCCTGCCGGAGCGCCAACCTGGAGTCGAGTTCCACGGTGGCGGGACGTGACGAAGTGCATCTGCCGATCCCGGCTTGATCGCATCGGCAGAACATGTAAACATATATAAATAATGAATTATTAAGCAATGTAATCGGAACAGGAGAAAATCATGGCCATCGATTTGCCCGAACGCGACGCGGAAGGTTATCTGATCGAGCCGGGAGACTGGAACGAGGAAGTAGCCAGAGCCCTGGCCGAAGACGAGAACATCCAGCTCACCGACGACCATTGGGATGCCATCCGTTTCATGCGCGAATACTATGACGAGCACCAGATCGCAGCCGATGCCCGCTTCGTCATCAAGCATCTGGCCGAACGCATGGGCAGGGACGCGCAGAAGAAGCTGTTCGAACTGTTCCCGTATGGCTATGTGAAGCAGGCCTGCAAAATCGCCGGCATGAAGCGCCCGCGTGCCTGGAGCACGGGCTGATCGACGACCCACGGACAGCTCCGGCTAGTGCCATGTATCTCCAGTTGAATCCCACCTGCACTGCATGGCCATGCCGTCCATCGACGATCTAGCGAAGCGTCCGCCGCCCACCGGTTGGGCCCCATTCGCGCTCGGCTTTCGACCGTTTTTCCTGGCGGCCGGCCTCTATGCCGTGCTGATCATGGCGCTGTGGCTGCTAATTCTGAGCGGCGCCGTCATTCCCGGCGAACTGCTTCCGCTGGTCTGGCATGGCCATGAAATGGTGTTCGGCTTCGCCGTATCGGTGATTGCCGGCTTTCTGCTGACCGCAGCACAGAACTGGACCGGCCTCCGTACGCCCTCGGGCCGTCCGCTGGCCGCGCTGTTCCTGTTGTGGCTGGCGGGGCGGCTGGGCTTCCTGATTCCGGGCCTTCCTACCAGTCTGGTCGCACTGGTCGACCTGGCGTTCCTGCCGGTGCTGGCCGTCACGCTGGCAGTGCCGATCCTGCGGACGAAGCAACTGCACAACTATCCCTTCCCCATCCTGTTGCTGGCGCTGGCTGCGGCCAATGGGCTGGTGCACGCCGATGCCCTGCACTGGATGTCCGGAACGGCACGACCAGGGCTGCATCTGGGCATCTATGTGGTGGTCATGATGATCACGGCAATGGGCGGACGGGTGATCCCCAGCTTCACCGACAACAAGCTGCGTACCCGCGCGCGCCGCTGGACAATCATCGAATGGCTGGTGCCGGCCGCCACCCTGCTGGCATTGATCGCCGCACTGCTCGCACCGGCCTCGCCTGTCACGGCCCTGCTTGCCGCTGTAGCGGCGGCGGCCCACGCGATCCGCCTGGCAGGCTGGTACACCCCCAAGTTCTGGCCGGTACCGCTGCTGTGGATCCTCCATCTGGGCTATGCGTGGATCCCGCTCGGCTTCGCACTGCTGGCGCTGTCGGCGGCAGGATGGCACATGGCCACCAGCAGCGCGCTGCATGCCTTCACCGCCGGCGCCATCGGCGTCCTGACCCTTGGCATGATGGCACGCGTGTCGCTTGGCCACACCGGCCGATCGCTGGAACCGCCGCCGATCATGACGCTGGCCTTCATCGCGATCAACCTCGCCGCACTGGCCCGCGTCGCGCTGCCGCTGCTTTTTCCCGCCGCGTATACGCAAGTCATGACCGTGGCCGGTCTGGTGTGGATCGCCGCATTCGGCCTGTTCGTGGCGGTGTATGCCCCGATGCTGCTGCGCCCGCGCGTCGACGGCAAACCCGGCTGAATACCCGGTCCGCGCATTGACGCGCGCGACCAAACCGGTGCAGGCTCTGCCCTGCCCTCTTTTCTGCCGATCCCGGCCGTGGCCCATGATCCGTATTGCGCACTGGTTCATCTTCTGTCTGCTGTCCTCCTCCGTGCTGGCCGCCTCGCCCGAGGGTGTGGTGGCGGTCTCGCAACCGGCCGCTGCCGCGGCCGGTGCGCGCATGCTGGCACAGGGCGGCAATGCCATCGATGCCGCCGCCGCCGTGCAATTCGCGTTGAACGTCGTCGAGCCGCAATCGTCCGGCATCGGCGGCGGCGGCTTCATGCTGGTCCACCTGGCCAAGACCGGCGAGACCTACTTCGTCGATTCGCGCGAACGCGCCCCTGCACGCGCCCGTGCCGACATGTTCGCGCCCGACGGCCTGCCCATGAGCTTTCCCCTTGCCTCGACCAGCGGCCTCGCGGTGGGCGTGCCCGGAACCCTGCTCGGGGTCGATACCGCCCTGCGCCGCTGGGGCACGATGAAGCTGGCCGCTACGCTGGCGCCTGCGATCGAACTCGCCGAGCACGGCTTCCGTGTCAACCGTTTCCTGGCGGACGACATCGCGAACGATGACGGTCGCACTCGGATCCAGCCGGAAACCGCGGCGACCTTCCGTCCCGGCGGTGTACCGCTCGCCGAGGGCGACTGGCTGGTGCAGCCCGACCTGGCGAAGACCCTGAAACTGATTGCGGCCGAGGGCCCCGATGCCTTCTACCGCGGCCCGATCGCGCGCGCCATCGTCAAGGCGCAGCAGCGCGGGCGCAGCGAACTCGGCGATGCGGGCAAGGGCCGCATGACGCTCGCCGACCTAACACAGTACCGGGTGGCGATTCGCCGGCCGCTGGTCGGCCACTATCGCGGCTGGACGCTCGCCGGCATGCCGCCCCCCTCCTCCGGCGGTCTCACCCTCTTCGAAATCCTGAAGCTGCTCGAACGCTTTCCGCTCGGCGACGTTGCACAAGGCTACGGCTTCGGCAGTCCCAAGACCCTGCATGTGATGATCGAGGCCATGCGCCTGGCCTTTGCCGACCGCGCAGTATGGATCGGCGACGACGATGCCGCGCCGGCGGCGCAACGCGTCCTGCTGAATCCCGAGTACCTGGCGACGCGCGCGGCATTGATCAAAACGGATCGCCGCATGGATACGCCACAGGCAGGCGATCTCACGCCCTGGAGCGCCCCCGCCGCCATGCGGCCGAAGCCGGCCCGCACCCACGAGGAAAGCCTCCACACCACCCACTTCGCCATCGTCGACCGCTGGGGCAACATGGTGAGCTACACCACCACCATCGAATACACCTGGGGTTCCGGCATCACCGTGCCGGGCTATGGCTTCCTGCTCAACAACGAGTTGACCGATTTCAATTTCCTGCCCAGCGCCGACCCCACCGAAGGCAATCCCGGCGCCAACGACGTCGCGCCATTCAAACGTCCGCGCTCCAGCATGGCGCCGCTGCTGCTGCTGAAGGATGGCAAGCCCGTCGCCGCCTACGGCTCGCCCGGCGGCGCCACCATCATCAACTCGGTGCTCAACGTCACGCTCAACCTCATCGACCACGGCATGACGATGCAGCAGGCCATCGACGCACCGCGCCTGTCGGTTACGAACGCGGCAGGCAAGGTGAGTTGCGAAGGCGGCCAGACCTTCATGCAGCCGCCCTTCACTCTCGCCACGCAGGACGCGCTGCGCACACTCGGGCATACCGGCCTGGGCGAAGCCGGAACGGACGGCTGCCAGGAAACCATCGGTTCGGTGCAGGCCGTCGTCGTCGATCCCGCGACCGGAACGCATGGCGGGGCCGCCGACCCACGACGCGAGGGGACGGTGATTCGGGTAGGACGTTGAACGGCGACTGCTGTTTTACGCTTGGGTTGTTCCGAACGAAAGGACACGCATGCAACACGTACTCATCATCCATGAAGTCGCCTCCTACCCGGCATGGAAGACCGTTTTCGATCAGGCGGCAGCTATCCGGAAAGAGGCCGGCGAAATCAGTTATCGTTTGCTGCGCTTCGACCGCGATGCAAACCGCATCGTCCATTTTTCCGCATGGTCTTCGCTGGATGCCGCACGGCGATTCTTCGAGTCAGCGGAACTGGTTGAAATCAGAAGGCAAGCCGGCGTCAAGGCGCCCGAGTTCCTGTATCTGCATGAGATCGAGCAGGGTGTACTGTAGCGTCATCGTCACGCGGCGAATGCCTTGCCGAGCGCGAAGCAAGCTCGCTAACATGAGGGCCTGTGGGGACTGGTGCAGACTGCTCGCCGCCCCGGAAGCGCTCATTCCAAATCCTGGCCGCGCAACACGTGCGTGACCGCAACCGGATACAGAAAAGGAACATGCCGCGACGTCACAGGGAACATCACCGCACGGACCGTATCGGCTGGCTGCGCGCAGCGGTGCTGGGGGCGAATGACGGCATTGTTTCCACGGCCAGCCTGATCCTGGGCGTTGCATCGGCACAGGGCGGCCACAGCAGCGTGCTCGTCGCAGGCCTTGCCGGCCTGGTCGCGGGTGCCATGTCGATGGCGGCCGGCGAATATGTCTCCGTGCATTCCCAGGCGGATACCGAGCAGGCCGATCTCGAACGCGAGCGTCAGGAACTGAAGACGAACGATCCGGGCGAACACCGGGAACTGGCGGCAATCTATGTCAAGCGGGGACTCGATCCGGCGTTGGCGAAGCAGGTCGCCGACCAGCTCATGGCTCACGACGCGCTCGGCGCCCATGCGCGCGACGAGCTCGGCATCTCCGAGGCGCTGACTGCCCGGCCGATCCAGGCGGCACTTTCTTCGGCTGCCAGCTTTTCCTTCGGCGCAGCCATGCCGCTGTTGGTCACGGTATTCGCGCCGGAAGCGAGCCTGATCCCACTCGTCTCGGCAAGCTCGCTCATGTTCCTGGCGCTTCTGGGCGGCGTGGCGGCCCGTGCCGGTGGTTCGCGGGTGGCGATGGGCGCCCTCCGCGTCACGTTCTGGGGTGCGTTGGCCATGGGCGTGACGGCCGGCGTCGGGGCCTTGTTTGGCACGCTAGCCTGATCGGCTACATAGCGGGCCTTGGATAACGCCTCGTGCTTTCTGGAGAAAACACCTATGAAACCGCGTATCACCCTGATTACCCTTGGCGTGGACGACCTCGACCGTGCAGTGAAATTCTATGCCGAAGGCATGGGCCTCAAGACCGAAGGCATCGTGGGCCGGGAGTTTGCTTTCGGTGCCGTCGCATTCTTCGAACTCCAGGGTGGCCTGAAGCTGGCGCTGTGGCCCCGGGCAAGCCTCGCCCATGACACCGGCCTGCCCCCAGGCGCGCCCAATGCCACCGACATCTCGCTTGCCCATAACGTTGCGTCCAGGGCCGACGTCGATGCGGTGATGGCCGAAGCCGCCGCCGCAGGCGCCCGCATCGTCAAGCCTGCCCACGATACCTTCTGGGGCGGATACGCAGGCTACTTCCTGGATCCGGACCAGCATCTCTGGGAAGTGGCCTGGAATCCCCAGTGGGTCCTGGATGCGTGACGCCTGCCCCGTATCGCTCCCAGAACAACCGAGGTTTCCATGAAACAGCCCTCCGGCAAAGGGCTTGGAGGCAGCGCTGAAGGCGGATACCCTGTCGCCCAACGTCGCCCGGCCTCCTGATGGCGATCGAAAGAAGCCTACCATGTCCCATACCCGCACCATCACCCTGACGTCGCTCGCCATGCTGGCCTTTGCGGGCAATTCCCTGTTCTGCCGGATTGCCCTCAAACACACCAGCATCGACCCGGCCAGCTTCACGACCATCCGCCTGGCCTCCGGCGCGCTGACACTCTGGCTGCTGGTGAAGGCAAGACAAGGCACCACGGCCGGGAGCGGCAACTGGCTATCCGCGCTGGCGCTGTTTGCCTATGCGGCAGGCTTTTCCTTTGCCTATGTGAGCCTGCCGGCGGCAACGGGTGCGCTGCTGCTGTTTGGCGTCGTCCAGGCGACGATGATCGGCCACGGCATGTGGATGGGCGAACGTCTGGGACGCATGCAGCTTGCCGGCTTCGTCCTCGCTTTCGGGGGCCTGGTCGGCCTCCTGCTCCCGGGCCTCTCGGCGCCGCCATTACTGGGCTCGGTATTCATGGTGGGCGCCGGGATTGCATGGGGCATCTATTCCCTGCGCGGGAAAGGGGCAGGAAACCCCCTCCGGGTCACGGCGGGCAATTTCCTGCGTGCAGCACCCATTGCAGTCGCGTTGAGCCTGTTCATAATGCACGGCACGCCGCTGGATTACGCCGGAATCGGGTATGCGATCCTGTCCGGCGCGCTGGCGTCCGGGATGGGCTATGCCATCTGGTACATGGTCTTGCCGGCATTGAAGGCCACCCAGGCTTCGATCGTGCAACTCAGCGTCCCCGTGATTACCGCGCTGGGCGGCATCCTGTTTCTGGGCGAGTCACTCACCATGCGGCTGACCTTGGCGTCCGCCGCCATTCTCGGCGGGATTGCGCTGGTCATTCTCGAAAGGCCGTCCATACGCCCGCATGCGATCACGGCAAGCCGGCCGTAGACGACAGCGCCAGCCTCACCCCCTCAATGCACCTGATGCGCCCGCCTCGTCTCTTTCTCTGGCTCGCTGTCATCCCGATCGGCGGATGTGCGCCGCTATCCCATTCTGTCGTCCCGCTCGACGTCGCCATGACCGACGACGCTGCCGAGGTTGCCGTGCTGAGCGACCATACTCGGCACCCCGTGTTGCTGCGAGGCGTCGACCTGAAGCCTGTATCCGCGACCCGCATCCCGAATGCTTTCCGCGACACGAGTTACCTGCTGTCGCCAGGCCTGCATGTCCTGTGGGTAAGCAGCGTGCCCTACGGACACCCCCTCCTGCCCCAGACTGTCCGCTGCTATGTCCTGAGCGCACATTTCGAACGAGGCGCGCGCTATGTCCTCGAAGAGGATCCCGACAACGCACGCGTTCGGATGCTGCGAGAGGGATCGGAGTTGCCGGCAGCATCCGGCCAACTGGTAGACAAGGCTCCCGTCTTTCTGAGGGATTGCAGATGGCGGTAAGACCCGGCACGGGACGCTGGCATGGCCGGATCCAGGCCTCGACAATGCGCACTTGCCAAGGACGGAACATGGCCTACGCTTCCAGATGATCCGCGGTGGACATCCCGCTCGCCGGCCGCGGGCGCTCACCCTGCACTTCCCCCAGAAGGAGCCCGACATGAAAGCCCGGTTATTGGTATGTGCCCTCGTTTCCAGCCTTGCATCCTGGAGCGCCATCGCCGACATGGCGGTCCCGATGCACAGCGTGAACGAACAAGGTATCGGCCCGTCGGTCGGCCAGATCACCGTCTCGCAATCCCGCTACGGCCTGGTGTTCACACCTGATCTCAAAGGTTTGGCGCCCGGCCTGCATGGATTCCATGTGCACCAGAATCCCGATTGCGGTCCGAAGGAAAAGGATGGAAAGATGGTCGCCGCCCTTGCCGCAGGCGGGCATTACGATCCTGAAAAGACCAATCGCCATGGCACGCCCTGGGGCGATGGGCATCTGGGTGACCTGCCGCCGCTCTACGTCGACCCGAACGGCAGTGCAACCCAGCCGGTGCTCGCGCCGCGCCTGAACATGGCGGACCTGAAAGGACGCTCGCTGATGATCCATGCCGGCGGCGACAACCACGCTGACCATCCGGCCCCGCTGGGCGGCGGCGGCGCACGCGTGGTGTGCGGTGTCACGCCATAGGGCCTGCGGGTGGACATCCGCGTCAAGCGGGTCTACGAAGCCCCCTCCGCTGAAGACGGCATGCGGGTTTTGGTCGACCGGCTGTGGCCGCGCGGGCTTGCCCGCGACAAAGCCCGCATCGACCTGTGGCTTAAGGAACTGGCCCCCAGCACAGAACTGCGCAAATGGTTCAATCACGAGCCCGCGAAGTGGGAGGAATTCCAGCGTCGCTACCTGCAGGAATTGCAGCAGCAGCCCGCAGCGCTGACACATGCGATCGCGGCCCTCGGAACCGGCCCGGTGACGCTGTTGTTCGCTGCACGGGAAGAACGATTCAACGATGCTGTCGCACTGAGGACATTCCTGCTTTCCCGGCGCTGACCGGAAACCGGACACGGCCTGCCCCACACAGGCTTCCCGGGCCGAGGCCGGCCATAGCATAATTCCGGGGCGATCCCGCACGATGCCAGAGGGCTGGCCGTGCCGACTCGTACTACCCCAGGAATGCATCGTGTCGCCAAACGAACTCGAACACTATCTACATCAGCACATCCCCCTGTCGCAGGCCATGCACGTCTCGGTCGTGTCGGTACGGCCCGATGACGTCGTACTGAGCGCGCCCCTGCCGCCGAACATCAACCACTGCGGCACCGTGTTCGGCGGCAGCGCCTCGGCCATCGCCATCCTTGCAGCCTGGTCGCTGCTTCATGCGCGTTTGCACGACGAAGGCATCGACAGCCGGCTGGTGATCCAGCGCAATACCATGCGCTACGAACGCCCCATCGGCGGCAGCTTCACGGCGCGCTCCTTTCTTTCGGATCCGCTGGCCTGGACCGTTTTCACGCGCACGCTTCGGCGACGGGGCCGTGCCAGGATCGCGGTTTCATGCGTGCTCGAATACGCCGGTCGGCCGGTTGGCCAGCTTGACGGGCTGTTTGTCGCACTCGGCAAGGACAGCGATTAAATCCCCGTCAAAGGCCAGTACGTCGCACGGGGATTCCTGAAGCCGGCCAAGTGGCCGATTTTTTCGCAACGATGATCCTTTGTCATTGCGATGTCATCTACGAATCCAACAATCCGGGCAGCAATTTCGATTGCCGACCCGGCGTCTTCCAAATCCTGTCGTTGCGGTGAATGGGACGTCGCCCTCCTCATGACCACGACCACCGGAGAATCAAACCGTGCGAAAACTCATTCTTCCCCTGATGCTGGGCGCCAGCGTGTTTGCAGCCACCGCAGCCCAGGCCCATTCGTTCCATGACAAGGCATCCCATGATGCGCATGGCGTGCTCGGCATCGCCGTATTCGGCGACTCGCCCTACGGCACCAAGGACGCCGACACGGCCCAGTTCGATGCCACCCCGGCGTTCATCAAGACGATCAACGACGATCGCGATGTTTCGCTGGTTCTCCACGTCGGCGACATCCACTCCGGCAAGCAGACCTGCTCCCAGGCCTACGATCAGTCGATCTACGACCTCTGGACTGCCTTCCAGTCGCCCGTGGTGTACACCCCCGGCGACAACGAATGGACCGACTGCCACAAGAGCAAGGAAGGCGGTCTCGATCCGCTCGCGAACCTGGGATATGTCCGCGACATTTTCTTTGCCACGCCCGGCAATGCCATCGCCGTCGACAAGCCGCTGATCTCGCAGGCCCAGGCCTACGATGCGAACTATCCGACCGACGCCGAATACGTAGAGAACGTGATGTGGGAGCAGGCTGGCGTCGTGTTCGTGACCCTGAACGTTCCGGGCGGCTCGAACAACGACGAAGACAACTGGTTCGGCCTCGACCGCACGCAAGCGCAGACCGACGAGATCCTCAAGCGCACCAGTGCCGACCTGCGCTGGCTCGACAAGGCCTTCGCCCTCGCCAGGACAAATCACGCCCGGGCCGTGGTGATCCAGATCCAGGCCGACATGTGGGATCTCGACGGGCATGATCCGAAGGACCTGCACATCGCCAACTACCGGCAGTTCATCGACAGCATCGCGCTGCACACGACCGCATTCGGCAAGCCGGTTCTGCTTTTGAACGGCGACTCCCACGGCTATCGTTCGGACAACCCGCTGCTCAAGGGCGCGCCCTGTGCCGCCGAGAATGGCGCCACGGAAGCGGCGTGCAGCGACGACGCCTATGACAGCCATCCCAACGGTTACGACGTGAAGAACTTCCACCGCATCGTGGTGCATGGCAGCGTCGCCCCGATGGAATGGGTCAAGCTCATGGTCAAGCCGGGCGACAGCGATGGCCGCGCCAGCGCGAGCAGCTTCGGGCCGTTCAGCTGGAAGCGCATGGTCCAGGCCTTGCCGCCGGCGCCGTAAGCCGGCCCGGCCTGTCCGCGCACGCCTGTTCGCGCATGCGGATAGGCGCGTGGAGTCCCGAAACCGGCGCAAGCCGGTTTTTTCTCGCCAACCGGCGGCCCGTCAGGCATGCGCCAAACCGGCGCGCGTGTCCGGATCGAAGATCCGGTAGGCGGCGAGCTTGGCAAGATCATTGATGAAAAACCACGCCAGGGCATACCCCCACACCATGAGCGCCCAGCCCCAGCCCAGCGGCGTCATGAATACGCCGTAGACCGCGATCAACGTCGCCACCAACTGCGTGCCGACCACCGCCAGCAACAGGATCGGCGCGGGACGTATCGACCAGAACGGGCCACGCGTACGGGTCAGGAAAATCGTCAGGTGCCCCGCGACGGACAGTTTCAGGTACATCAAGGTCTGGACATGCGCACGGTCGAGATGGAAGACGCGCTCGCCGAGATAGAACAGGCCAAAGGCGGAAACGACCCCGGTTACCCCCAGCACCGTGGCGACACCCAGTACGCTGGGCATGTTCCAGGCTTCGGGCGTGTTCTTGTAGTGCACGTTGTCGTAGGCGATGGACAGAATGGCCCCGTCGTTGAGCAGGGCCAGCATCACGATCATCACCGCGGTCACCGGGTAAAAATTGAACACCAGGATGGACAGGGTCATGAACAGCAGTACGCGCAGCGTTTCCGTGATGCGATAGATCGCATAGCTGTTCATCCGCTGGAAAATTTTCCGGCTTTCCTTGATCGCGTCGACGATCACCGACAGGCCGGGCGTCATCAGCACGATGGACGCCGCCGCGCGCGCCGCATCCGTCGCGCCCGAGACGGCAATGCCGCAGTCGGCCTTCTTCAATGCGGGGGCATCGTTCACCCCATCGCCTGTCATGCCGACGATATGCCCGCGTTGCTGCAGGACGTCGACGATGTGGTATTTATGTTCGGGAAAGACTTGGGCAAAGCCGTCGGCATTTTCGATGGACGCCGCCAGTTGTCCCGTTTGCTGATGCCGGGTGTCGCCAAAGCCGCTGGCATCGAGGAGATTTGCTCCCAGTCCCAGCTTGCCCGCAGTCTCGCGCGCGATGGCCAGCGCATCGCCCGTCACCATCTTGACGCTCACGCCCATTTCGCGCGCGGTTGCGATGGTCGCCCTGGCCTGCTCGCGCGGCGGATCGAACAAGGGCAATACGCCGACAAACTGCCATTGACCGTCGCCATCGGTTCGCGCCACACCCAGGGAACGAAAACCGCGCGCCGCAAATTCATTGACGGCCTGATCGACAGCCGTGACGACCTCATCGGCATTGGCTGACAATTCCAGGATCACCTGCGGCGCGCCCTTGGTCACCTTGAATTCGTCGCCACCCGGCCCCTTGACGGTCGCCTCGGTACGCTTGTGCACCGGGTCGAATGGCTGGAAGTGAAGCACCCCATAAGCCTTCAACGCATCCTTGTCTTTCAGCCCGCCCAGGACGGCCAGATCGATGGTGTCCTGGTTGTCTGCGCGCGAGGCCAGTGCGGCGTCGAGGATGACCCGATCGGCCGGGATGCCATCGACGCTGAAGGGATCGCCCAAGGTCAATTTATTCTGGGTCAGGGTGCCGGTCTTGTCCGAACACAACACGTCCACCCCCGCCAGTTCCTCGATGGCCGCCAAGCGGGTGACGATCGCCTCTTTCCTGGCCAGCAGTCGCGCGCCGACCGCCATGGTCACCGACAGCACGGTAGGCATTGCAACCGGGATTGCGGCCACGGTCAGCACCAGGGCAAACTGCAGGGTGGTGAGAATGGGGTCATCGCGAAACAGCGCGACGGTAATGATGATCGCCACCAACACCACCGCGAGGACGATCAGGTAATTGCCGATTCTCAGCACCGCGCGCTGGAAATGGCTGGTTGTCTGCGCCCCCTGTACCAGTTGCGCCGTCTTGCCGAAATAGGTGTTCGTTCCCGTGGCATAGACCAGCGCGTCGATTTCGCCGGTGCGGACGATCGAGCCGGAAAATACCGCCTCGCCGGATGTGTGCGTGACAGGCAAGGATTCGCCGGTCAGCGCGGACTGATCCACCTCGATCGGATCGCCTTCCAGCAAGCGTGCGTCCGCCGGCACGATATCGCCCAGACGCAGATGGATGACGTCGCCCGGCACCAGTTCACGCGCCGCCGGGGTGGTCCACTGCCCATCGCGCTTCACCTGGGCCTTGATTGCCAGTTTGGCCTTCAGCGCGGCAATGGCGTTGCCCGCCTGGTGTTCTTCCCAGAATCCGACCACGGCATTGGCTAGAAGCAGCACGAGGATGATGACAAAGTCCGGCCAATGTTGGGCTACCGCCGAGAGGATGACAGCGGCTTCGATCATCCACGGGATGGGACCCCAGAAATAGCTGAGGAATTTCAGGAAAGCATTGGCCTTTTTCTCTTCCAGTTCGTTCGGCCCGTATTGCGCCAACCGCTTCTGCGCTTCGGCCTGGCTGAGACCGTCCGGCGACGACCCCAGTTTTTTCTCCACTTCCGGTAGCGGCAGGGATTTCAGATCGTCATGTGCGCCGGGCTTCAATCCGGATAGCTCGGCCTGGCCACGATTGGCTTCCATATGGCTCTACTCCTGTCCTTGCGCTGACACAGGGTTCCTGAGCCATCGGAGTGGCTCATGCTCATGCCCTTGGCATTCGCTGCATTGAATGAAACCGAAGCCGTTGCGCTTCCCTCAACCACGCCCCTGCTTCGACCGCGTCGACGTGACCAAACTATTGACCGCCGCTTTCGTGAATGGTTTGCAGAGTGTCGCCATGCCGTGCTGCCAATCCTTTTTCCAACCCCCGTTCATGCATCCCCACTACCCGGTTCCCTGACTCATCTGGCCGAACGTTGCCGAGAGGTTGAATACGATGCATGAAGGGAAACGGCGTTTCACGGCTTCCTGCCCATGCCTGTTCAGTTTTTGTGCAACAACAGGATCATGCCGCCCAATGCCGCCAACACCACCAGCCACAACGCAATGGCGATGCGCGTGGCTTTCGAGGCGCGATCTTTCTCCCACCATGTCGCCGGACGAATGCCCTGCACCAGAAACGTCGTTACTCCAGCCAGATTCACGCAGATCAGATTCATCAGAAACAGTGACAACGCACCCATCGCCAGTGCCGCATGCCCGCTGCCAAGCAGCAGCCCGAATGCCACCAGCGGCGGCAATAGCGCCACGGCCACCATCACCCCGATCAGGATCGCCGACACCCCTGTCGTGAACGCCAGTGCCCCTGCCGCACCCGATGCCAAGGCCACGACGAGGTCGCCCAGCCCCACTCCGTCGCGCGATGCAATTTCCGGTATTGCCGGGTCCACCTGCAGCAGCACGCCGATGATCATCGACAACACCATCGCCACCGCAATCCCGGCCAGCGCTGTCAGGAACGCACGCCGAAGCAGGGTCAGGTCGCCAAGGGTCGTGGCGAGCGCCAACGCCATGTTCGGCCCGAGCAGGGGTGCGATCACCATCGCCCCGATGATGATGGCCACACTGTTGTAATACAGGCCAACGGCTGCCACGATGGTGGACAACACCACCATCGTCAGATAGACCCGCGAGCACTGCGCGGCATCCTTGATGTCCTCGTACAACTCCTCACGGCTGATCCGTTCCGGCGGTTTCTCCTGTGGAGCGGGCTGCTCGGGTTCTGGCTCAGGCTCTGGCTCTGGTTCAGCACGTGGCAAGGTCGCCTCAACAGCCAGAATCACCACCCGGTTGCCCTCTTTTCCGGCGTAACGTTCCCCCAACAGATCGAGCACGGCCTCGCTCTGTTCCGCATCCAGCAATATCCTCACCAGCACGTCCCCATCGGGCAAGCGGATCTGCCGGTATTCGAGCGTCTTGTGCTCCTGGAGAAGCGCACGGATTTCCGTGCCGTCCTGCTCCGGCAACACCATTTCGATCAGTCGCAGCGCCATCGCGGCCTCATCCTTTCCATTTCCAGTTGCGAATCACCGGCATGGTTGTTCCGCCTGTGTCCGGCGTTCGGAAACGGTTCGCGGGATGGAAGTGTGCCCATCTATCCAACCGCGCCTTGGCGAATAGCGTGGTTACGCCTCAGACCGTGCCCCACTTCCAATCCCGAATTTCCGGCATGTCCTGGCCGTACTTGTTGATGTACTGCTTGTGCTCGATGAGCTTGTCCTTGAGCTGCTGCTTCAGGTAGACGCCCTTATCACCGGTCTGCGGCAGGCGGTCGATGGCGTCCATCACGAGGTGGAAGCGATCGAGGTCGTTCAGTACCGTCATGTCGAAAGGCGTGGTGATGGTGCCCTCCTCCTTGTAGCCACGGACGTGGAAGTTGTCGTGATTGGTACGGCGGTAGGTGAGCCGGTGGATCAGCCACGGATAGCCGTGGAAGGCGAAGATCACCGGCTTGTCGCGGGTGAAGATCTCGTCGAAATCCCTGTCGCTCAGACCGTGCGGATGCTCCGTCTGCGGCTGCAGCTTCATGAGGTCGACGACGTTGACCACACGGATTTTCACATCGGGCAGGCGCTCGCGCAGAATGGAGACGGCAGCCAGCGTTTCCAGCGTAGGCACGTCGCCACAGCAGGCCATCACCACGTCGGGCGCGACGGCCTGATCGTTGCTGGCCCATTGCCAGATGCCGACACCCTGGGTGCAATGCTTGATGGCCGCATCCATGGTGAGCCACTGCGGCGCCTGGTACTTGCCGGCGATCACGACGTTGACATAATGCCGGCTGCGCAGGCAATGGTCCCAGACCGAGAGCAGGCAGTTGGCGTCCGGCGGCAGGTAAACGCGCACGATGGCGGCTTTCTTGTTGACGACGTGATCGATGAAGCCCGGATCCTGGTGGGTGAAACCATTGTGCATCTGCTGCCAGACATGCGACGCGAGCAGGTAATTCAGCGACGCGATTTTCCGCCGCCACGGCAGGTCAGCCGTGACCTTCAGCCATTTGGCGTGCTGGTTGAACATCGAGTCGACGATGTGGATGAACGACTCGTAGCTGTTGAACAGGCCGTGTCGCCCGGTGAGCAGGTACCCCTCGAGCCACCCCTGGCACTGATGCTCGCTCAGCATCTCTATGACCCTGCCGTCCAGGGCGAGGAATTCGTCGTTGTCCTGCGTGCGTGCGTCCCACTGCCGATCGGTGACCTCAAACACGGCATTCAGGCGATTGGAAAGCGTCTCGTCAGGGCCGAAGATCCTGAAATTGCGTTGCGCCCGATTGAGCTTGGCCACGTCGCGCAGGAACACGCCGAGTTCGTGCGTGTCGGCCGCCGTCACGGCCCCGGGCGACGGCACCGTCACCGCGTAGTCCTGGAAATCCGGCATGATCAGATCACGTAGCAGCAGGCCTCCGTTGGCGTGGGGATTGGCGCCCATGCGTCGCTCACCTTCTGGCGCGAGTTCGGCCAGTTCCGGTTTGAGGCGGCCCGACTCGTCGAACAGTTCCTCCGGCCGGTAGCTCTTCAGCCACGCTTCCAGCAGCTTGAGGTGTTCGGGATGCTCGGCATCCACGGCAATCGGCACCTGGTGCGCACGGAAGGTGCCTTCGATTTGCAGGCCATCGAGCATCTTCGGCCCAGTCCAGCCCTTGGGCGATTTGAGCACGATCACCGGCCAGCGCGGGCGCATGGTGTTGCCGTTGACGCGTGCTTCGTGTTGGATGCGCTTGATCTCCTCCATCGCGATGTCGAGCGTCGCCGCCATGGCCTCGTGCATCAGCGCCGGTTCATCACCCTCGACGTAATAGGGCATCCAGCCGCAGCCGCGGAAGAACTGATCCAGTTCTTCCGGCTCGATGCGGGCGAAAATGGTAGGGTTGGCGATCTTGTAGCCGTTGAGGTGCAGAATCGGCAGCACCGCGCCATCGGTGACCGGATCGAGAAACTTGTTGGAATGCCACGCCGTGGCCAGCGGTCCGGTTTCCGCCTCGCCGTCCCCGACGACGCAAGCGACGACGAGATCGGGATTGTCGAACACCGCCCCGAAGGAATGGCTGAGCGAATAGCCCAGTTCGCCGCCTTCGTGTATCGAGCCCGGGCATTCAGGCGACGCGTGGCTGGGAATGCCGCCGGGAAAGGAAAACTGGAGAAAGAGCTTCTGCAACCCCGCCTCGTCCTGGCTGATGTTGGGATAGATCTCGCTGTACGTGCCTTCGAGATAGGTATGGCTCACGACGGCCGGACCGCCGTGCCCGGGGCCGGACACGTAGATCATGTTGAGGTCGTACTTCTTGATGAGCCGGTTCAAGTGCGTGTAGATGAAGTTTTGGCCCGGCGTCGTGCCCCAGTGCCCCAGCAGCATGCGCTTGACGTCGCCCATCGCCAGCGGCCGCTTCAGCAACGGGTTGTCGTAGAGATAGATTTGCCCGACCGAGAGATAGTTTGCCGCACGCCAATAGGCGTCCATCCTGTTCAGCAGGTCCGGCGAAAGGGTCTTTGGCGTGGCATTCATGTGGGCTCCTTACTTATTCATAAGATCGAGAATGCGGCAGACCGATCGGGCGATCATCTGCTCTTCGTCCGTGCGGATGACGCGAACCCGCACCCTGCTGGCGTCCGCGGAAATCACGCCCGCGTCCACCGCGTTACGCGCCGCATCCAGCTCGATGCCGAGGAAGCCGAGTCCCTCGCCGATGCGCGCACGAACGGCCGGCGCGTTTTCGCCGATGCCGCCGGCGAAGACCAGCGCATCGATCCCGCCCAGCGCGGCGGCATGGGCGCCGATCTGTTTCTTCGCCTGATAGCAGAACAGCGCCACCGCTTCCGCTGCGCGGACATCGTCCGCTTCGCGCGCGAGCAGGTCCTGCATGTCGGCGCTGGTCTCCGATACGCCGAGCAATCCCGATTCATGGTTGACCATATGGTGGAATTGTTTCGCCGTCATGTTCTCGGTACGCGCCAGATACCAGGCCAGTCCCGGATCCAGATCGCCGCTGCGGGTGCTCATGGGCAGGCCCGCGGTCGGCGTGAAGCTCATGCTGGTGTCGATGCTTGTCCCTGCATGCACGGCCGTCACGCTCGCGCCATTGCCGAGATGCGCCAGGATCACCCGCCCCTGCGCCGATCGGGCGCCGTCCAACCGCGCGAGTTCTTCCATGAGGTAGGCGCAGGAGAGGCCGTGAAAGCCGTAGCGCCGGACGCCCTGCGCGTCGTAACGCCGCGGGATCGGCAGCAAGCGGGCCACGCGCGGCATGTCATGGTGGAAGGCGGTATCGAAGCAGGCGATCTGCGGAACGTCCGGAAAACGGCGATGGAAGGCTTCGGTCAGGAGAATTTCTTCCGGCAGATGCTCGGGGTCGAACGGGCTCAGCTGATGCAAGGTTTCGATCATCGCCGGCGTGATCCGCTGCGCTTCCCAGTACGCGGGCCCGCCATGCACCACACGGTGGCCGATGGCAGCCAGCGCCCCGCTTGCGATCTGGCCCTCGATCCAATCCATCAATACACCGACCGCGGCCATGTGATCCGGGGCGGACACGGGACGCGAAAAGGCATCGGCACGATTCGTTCCCTGCACCGTGAACGTGGCGGCCGGCATGCCGATCCGTTCGATCCTGCCTCGCAGAACCCGATGCAGGGACGTACCCGTGTCGAACAAGGCGAACTTGATGCTGGACGAACCACCATTGACCGACAGGACGAAGGATTTTTCAGGTTTCAGCATAGATCGAATTCCCCGGGTGGAAGGACGTCATCTTCGCGTTGCGAGGACGACGCCCGTGCGCGGTGCGACCTGATAGGCCACGGGTGCATCCAGCCGCGGCGCCGTGCCCGGCGAGGCGATATCCTCGGGCGCCGGACGATGCGTATCCACCACCCGATGCCAGTGCCGATCGTCCGGCGCCTCGGGCACGCGAAAGTCGACGCACTCGCTGCCGGCATTGAATATGAGGAACAGGCTGTCATGCGCGTCCTCCCGTATGCGGCAAGCCAGCTGTCTGGCCGACGGATCGAACCAGTCGGGCACATTGCCGTCCGGGCCGAACCACTGGATCTCCGCTTCCGTATAGAACTGTTCCCGGCTCAAGACCGGATGCGCCCGGCGAAAGGCGAGCATTTCGCGCACGAATCGATGGAGTTCCCGGTGCTGTTCGAGCAGTTGCCAGTCAACCCAGCTCGTCTCGTTGTCCTGGCACCAGGCATTGTTGTTGCCGCCCTGGGTACGACGAAACTCGTCCCCGCCCAACAGCATCGGCACGCCGCGCGAGATCAGCAGCGTCAGCAGGAAATTCCTGATCTGGCGACTGCGCATCGTCTCGATCGCAGGATCCGTCGACTCCCCTTCGATGCCGCAAGCGTCGCTGAAGTTGGCGTCGGTCCCGTCCCGGTTGTCCTCACCGTTCGCCTCGTTGTGCTTGGTGCGATAGCTCACCAGGTCGTTCAAGGTGAAGCCGTCGTGGCAGGTGACGAAATTGATGCTGGCCTCGGGACCTTTGCCCGACTGGGCATAGATGTCGGCGCTGCCGCAGAGGCGGCTGGCAAAAAGACCGAGCATTCCCGCATCGCCGCGCCAGAAACGCCGGACGTCGTCCCGATAGCGTCCGTTCCATTCCGCCCAGCGCCGTTCGGAGAAACTTCCCACTTCATAGGCGCCGGCGGCGTCCCACGCCTCGGCGATGAGCTTCACATCCCGCAGGATCGGGTCCTCGGCGATCCGCTCGAGCAGCGGCGCACTGGCCAGCAGTCTGCCCGCGCCGTCGCGCCCGAGAATCGACGCCAGGTCGAAGCGGAATCCGTCCACACGCATCTCCACTACCCAGTGGCGCAACGCCCCCAGGATGTGGTCCCGCACCACGGGATGATTCGCGTTGATGGTATTGCCGGTGCCCGCATAGTTCCTGTAATGGCGCAGGTCCGGCGTCAGCATGTAGAAGATCGCGTTGTCGATCCCGCGAAAACTCAAGGTCGGCCCCAGCTCGTTGCCTTCCGCCGTATGGTTGAAGACGACATCCAGGATCACTTCGATCCCGGCCTGGTGGAGCGCACGTACCATCTCCTTGAATTCCAGCGTCTGCTGGCCCTGGCCACCCGCGCTGCTGTAGGCGGCCTTCGGCGCCAGAAAGGCCACGGGATCGTAGCCCCAGTAGTTTCTGAGCGGTGTGCCGGTTTGTGGATTGCTGCCCGGCAACGGGCATTCGTTGAACTCGTGCACCGGCATCAGTTCCACAGCCGTCACGCCCAGGTCTTTCAAATAAGGGATCTTTTCCATCAGGCCGCGGTAGGTGCCCGGATGGTCGACGCCAGCAGTGGGATGGACGGTGAAACCGCGGACATGGGTTTCGTAAATCACGGTCTCAGACCAGGGGCGCCTGGGCGGCAGGTCGTCATGCCAGTGGAACGACTCGTGGATGAACACGCATTTCGGCATGGAGCCGGCGTCGTCCACCGGGGAAGGCATCCGATCCGGATCTGGCGCCGCTGGATCGTATCCACGCGCCAGCCCGAAATCCCAAGGCGAGCGTTGCGAGATTGCCGTCGCGAAGGGGTCCAGGAGCAGCTTGCGGAAATTGAAGCGATGGCCGTCCTGGGGCCGGTACGGGCCGTCGACACGATAGGCATACAGCTGGCCCGTTTGTATCCCCTGTACCCAGACATGCCAGACGTCGCCGGTGCGATTGCGGGCCGGGTCCAGATCGATGGCCCGGGCTGGCACGGCGTCATGCGCCCGATCGAACAGTTCCAGCCGAACACGGCTGGCATGACGGCTGAACAGAGCGAAGTTCGCGCCCCCTTCGGACGCATGGACCCCCAGGGGCAAAGGCACGCCCCGCCGTATGTCGGTGCGCTCGGACACCTCGGCGACGTAGTCGTGCAGCGGGCGTTCCGGGGAGTTCACGATCGACCGACCTCAACGTTGCCAGAGGATATGCGCATCTTCCAGCGGGACCGCCAGGCTGGCGTGGAACGGAATGAGGCGCGCCGTGTAGTCCGTCGCCGGACGGGTTGCGGGGACCACGGCATGATACGCATAGCCGTTGGCCGCCCCCACCAGTTGCCGCACCCGCTGCATCGCCACCCGCACGGAGGGCGCACCGTCCACTCCATTGGCATACAGTTCGACCCGCACCGTATCGGGATCGACGTCGTCGAGGTACAGCTGGATCTCGAATACGTGCTGTCCGTCCGTGCTGTCCAGTTTGACTTCCCCAAACCGCAGGGCCGTCCAATCCTGTTCCAGCGTGTGCCGCATTTTCACCAGTTGCGCACCGAGCGCGCCCTGCTCGGCGGCGCGTGTGAGATAGGCCGAGGCGGCCGGGAGATAATGCTGCTCGGTGTATTCGCGCACCGCGCGGTTGGTGGAGTAGCGCGGCGTCAATTGCGCCATGCTTTCCCGCATCCGCGCCACCCAGGCCCCGGGGATGCCCTGCTCGTCGCGCGTATAGAATTCCGGGATCACTTCGCGCTCGAGCAGGTCGTAGAGCGCTTCGGCTTCGGCCGCGTCCCAGGCCGGATCGTCATCATGCTCCTGACCATCCCCCAGCGCCCATCCCACTTCCGGCGTGTAGGCTTCCGCCCACCAGCCGTCCAGTTCCGACAGGTTGATGCCGCCATTGACCAGCACCTTCATGCCACTCGTTCCACACGCCTCCCAAGGGCGTCGCGGCGTGTTGAGCCAGATGTCCACGCCCTGCACCAGGTGTTCGGTCAGGTGCATGTCGTAGTCGCTGAGGAAGATCACGTGCGGGCGCGCCTCGGGACGGCGGATGAAATGGATCCATTGCTGGATCAGGGCCTGCCCGGCCAGGTCGGCGGGATGGGCCTTGCCGGCGATGATGAGTTGTACCGGGCGTTGCGGATTGGACAGTAGGCGCAGCAGGCGTTCCGGATCGTGAAGCAGCAGGTTCGGTCGTTTGTACGTCGCGAAACGGCGTGCAAAACCCAGCGTCAGGGTATTGCAGTCGAACAGGTGCTTCGCCTCGGCGATGGCTTCGGGCGGCGCGCCGGACGCCGTAAGCTGCCGGGACAGGCGGTCGCGCGCGTAGTCGACCAGGGATGCGCTGGCGGTCGTGCGGAACTCCCAGAGCCGGGCATCGGAGAGGCGGCGTATGTCCTGCTCCAGCGTACCCGATCCATCCAGCCAGCGGTCCTTGCCGCAGGCTTCCGTCCACAGCACGTCGGCCGCGGCCGAGTCCCAGGTCGGCATATGGACGCCGTTGGTCACATGGCCGACGGGCACTTCGTCCACCGGCCAGTGCGGAAAGAGCGGCGCGAACAGATGCCGGCTCACCCGGCCGTGCAGGCTGCTGACGCCATTCACCGCGCCGCTTCCGCGAATCGCCAGATACGCCATATTGAAGGGTTCCGAGGCGTCGTTCGGGTTCTGCCGGCCCAAGGCCAGCAAGTCATGGCGCGTGATACCGAGCTTCTGCTCGGCGTATCCGCCCAGATATTGCTCGACCAGGGCCGGCGCGAAACGGTCGAATCCGGCCGCGACCGCCGTGTGCGTAGTGAAGAGATTCCCCGCGCGGGTGACGGCGAGCGCGACTTCGAACGGCTGCCCGTTCGCCTGCATGAAGCTGCAGGCGCGTTCCAGCACGGCAAAGGCCGCATGCCCTTCGTTCAGATGACAGACTTCCGGCTGGATGCCGAGCGCCTGGAGCAGCCGCCAGCCGCCGATTCCCAGCAGCATTTCCTGCTTCAGCCGCAACTCGGGGCCGCCACCGTATAGCTCGCTGGTGATGCCGCGATGCGCGGGATAGTTCGCGGCGTCGTTGCTGTCCAGCAGGTAAAGCTTCACGCGGCCGACCTGGACCTGCCAGGCGCGCAGCCAGACCGAGTATCCGGGCAGCGCGATTTCCAGCCGCAGCCACTCTCCATCCGGTTTGCGCAGGGGCGTGATGGGCAGCTGTCCGGGGTCGTTGTAGGGAAAGCGCGCCTGCTGCATGCCGTCCTTGTCGATCTCCTGGCGAAAATAGCCTTGCTGGTAGAGCAGTCCCACCCCGATGACCGGAATGCCCAGATCGCTGGCCGCCTTGAGCTGATCGCCCGCCACGTTGCCGAGCCCGCCCGAATAAATGGGCAAGGCCTCGCTCAACATGTATTCCATGCTGAAGTAGGCGACACAACCGAGTTGCGCGCGTGGGTGGGCCTGCTGAAACCACGCCGGGGCCTCGCCGGCATTTCGTCGCGTCTGCACGAGCGCGTCAAGACTCTTGCGGAAAGCAGGATCGGCCAGCACGCCCTGCAATTTCTCGCGCGACACCGTCTGCAACACGACCCAGGGATTCCGCGTCAGCGCCCAGAGTTCGGGGTCCAGTTTTCGCCAGACAGGGTCGGTGGCATGGTTCCACGACGAACGCATATCCAGGGCCAACTCGGCCAGGGAATCGAACCCCTCGATATCCGTGGGAAGCAGAAGTTCCTTCGGATGGCCGGATGGGGTGGGGTCATTCATGCTCGCTCCTCAATTCGATGTCGCTTCGTCAGGCCAGTCTCGTCGCTATACGGCGGGGGACGGCGGTTCTTCGGGTCGTGCCGTCGTGCCGCCATGATCGGCGCCCAGCATCATGTACATGGCCGGCACCACGAACAGGGTGAACAGCGTGCCGATCGACAACCCGGTCGCAATGACCAGGCCCATGTTGAAGCGGCTCACCGCGCCCGCGCCACTGGCGGTGATCAAGGGCATCACGCCGAACACCATGGCCGCAGTGGTCATCAGGATCGGCCGCAGGCGCAGGCCCGCAGCATGCTTGATGGCGTCGAGCTTGCTCTGCCCTTCGCGCTGCAGGTTGTTGGCGAACTCCACGATCAGGATGCCGTGCTTGGAGATCAACCCGATCAGGGTGACCAGGCCCACTTCAGTGTAGATGTTCAGCGTGGCATGGCCGATGCCGAGGTTGATGAACAGGAGCGCCCCCGAGATGGCCATGGGGACCGACACCAGGATGATGATGGGATCGCGGAAGCTCTCGAACTGTGCAGCCAGCGCCAGGAAGATGATCACCAGGGCGAAGAAGAAGGTCAGCACCAGCCCGCCCGATTCCTGGACGAACTGGCGGGAAGGCCCGGCGTAGTCGAAGGTATAGCCGGCGGGCAGCGTGCGCTGGGCCAGCTGCTTCAGGCTCTCCAGCGCCTGTCCCTGGGCCACGAAGGGCAAGGCCACGCCCTGGATGGTGGCCGCGTTGGCCTGCTGGAAGTGACTGATCGTTTCGGGCTGGACCACGGTACTGAAATGCACCACGGTGGACAGCGGCACCATGCTGCCGCTCGCGGTGCGCAGGTAGTAATGCATGAGCTGATCCGGATTCAGGCGGTAGCGCTGGTCGACCTGGGGGATGACCTTGTAGGCGCGGCCGCCCAGCTCGAAGAAATTCACGTAGCCGCCGCCCAGCATGGCCGACAGCGCCGAGCCGATGTCCTGCATGTTCAGGCCCAGCTGTGCGGCCATATTGCGGTCGATCTCGATGCGGGTCTGCGGCAGGTCGAGGCGCAGATCGGACTGCAGGAAGATGAACTGCCCGGTCTTCTGCGCCTCCTGCAGGAACTGCTGCGATACCGCGTACAGCTTGTCGAACGACTCGGAGGTGGTGATGACGAACTGGATCGGCACGCCGCGGGCACCCGGCAGCGGTGGCGGCTGGAACACCGCGATCTGCGAGCCGGCGATCTGGCCCAGTTTCTTCTGCAATGCAGGCTGCAAATCCGTGGCGGTCTGGGTACGCGCATCCCAGGGCTTGAGTACCATGCCGCCGATGACCTGGGCGGGCGAATTGACCTGGAAGACATGGTCGGTTTCCGGAAAGCCCTTGAACACGTCGTAGATCTGGCTGGCGTAGAGCTGCCGCTGATCGATGGTGGCCGTGGGATTGTTGAAGGCGATGCTGATCAGCACGCCCTGGTCTTCCTGCGGCGCCAGCTCCGACATCGAGGTCGAATACAGGTAATAGATGGAGCCGAGAATGATGGCCGACATCACCGCCGTGACCGGCAGGTGATTGAGCGAGCCTTGAAGCAGGCGCTCGTAGCGTGCGTGCAGGCGCTCGAAGCTGCGATCCAGGAACAGAACCAGCCGGTCCTGCCAGTTGCGGCTCTGCGGATTGGGCGCTTTCAGCAGACGCGAGCACATCATCGGCGACAAGGTCAGCGCGATCACCGCCGACATGACGACCGTCCCCACCAGGGTGAAGGCGAACTCGGTGAACAGCGCACCGGTCAGCCCGCCCATGAAGCCGATGGGGACGTATACAGCCACCAGCACGATGGTCATCGCGATGATGGGATTCGCCAGTTCGCGCGCGGCGCGCACCGCCGCGTCCATCCGCGACATGCCGTTCTCGAGATGGCGGCTGACGTTCTCCACGACGATGATGGCGTCGTCGACCACCAGGCCGATGGCCAGCACGATCGCCAGCAGCGTGAGCAGGTTGATGGAATAGCCCAGCGCCAGCATCACGGTGAACGTGCCGACGATGGACAGCGGGATGGCGACCAGCGGAATGATCACCGAGCGCAGCGAACCGAGGAAGATGAACACGACCGCAGTGACGATGAGCACGGCCTCCATCAGCGTCTTGATCACTTCGTTGATCGAGGAATTCACGAACTTGGTCGAGTCGTAGATGATGCCGCCCTGCAGGCCGGTCGGCAGTTGCGACTGGATGTCGGGCATGACCTTGCGCACGCGGGCGATGACGTCGAGCAGATTGGCGCCCGGCGCGACCTGGATGCCGACGAACACCGACGACTTGCCGTCGAAGGCGACCGCTGTGTCGTAATCGTCGGCGCCCAAGGAAACGTTGGCCACGTCCGTCAGCCTGACGACCTGTCCACCGACCATCTTCACGATCAGGTTCTTGAACCCTTCGAGCGACTTCAGGTTGGTATTGGCTGTCAGGTTGACCTGGACCATCTGGCCCTTGGCATTGCCGGTGGAAGAAAGATAGTTGTTGGCGGCCAAGGCCGAATACACATCGGATGCGGTCAGGCCGTGGGCGGCGAGTTTCTGCGGGTCGAGCCAGGCGCGCAGGGCGAAGTTCTTCGCGCCCAGGATCTCGGCGGTCTGTACGCCGTCCACGGCCTGCAGCCTGGGCTGCACCGAGCGGTTGATGTAGTCGGTGATCTGGTTGGGCTTGAGTACGTCGCTGTTGAATCCGATGTACATCGCGTCGATGGTCTGGCCGATGCTCACCGACAGGACAGGCGTCTGGGATTGCGGCGGCAACTGGTTGAGCACCGAATTGACCTTGGCGGTAATCTCGGTGAGCGCCTTGTCGGGCGCGTAGTTCAGCCGCAGGTTGACGGTGATGGTGCTCATGCCCTGTACGCTGCTCGACGTCATGTAGTCGATGCCGTTGGCCTGGGCGATGGCGTTTTCCAGCGGCGTGGCGATGAAGCTCGCCACCAGGTTGGCGTCGGCCCCCGGATAGACCGTGGTGACCGTGACCACGGCGTTTTGCGTGTAGGGATACTGCAGCACCGGTAGCAGCCCGATCGAACGCAGCCCGAGCACCAGGATCACCAGGCTGACCACGGTGGCCAGCACCGGGCGCCTGATGAAGATATCCGTGAATTTCGTGTTCATCGCGGCGGCCTTCAGGGGGTGGGCACGTTCGGGTTCGGACTGTTCGAAGGCTGGACGCTGTTGTTCACCGTGACAGGAGAGCCGTTGCGCAGCTTGAGCTGGCCGGCGGTCACCACGGTTTCACCCGCTTTCAGGCCCTTGAGGATGGCGACCTGGTCGCCGCGCGTCGGACCGGTCGTGATGAAACGCTGCTCCACCGTCAGCCCGGACTTGCCGTTCGCGCCCTTGCCATGATCCGTCACGATGAACACGGTGGCGCCATAGGGGTTGTAGGTGATGGCGGCGTTGGGCAGGGTGACGTATTGCGCAGGCTCGCCCTGGCCGATGCGCACCGTGGCGAACGCGCCCGGCAGCAAGGTATCGCGGGGATTGGGCACGCGGGCGCGCACCTTGAGATTGCGCGTGGCAGTGTCGATCTGCGGCTCGATCGCGGTCACGATGCCATGGAAGGTCTGGCCCGGCACCGCGCTGGTTTCGATCTGGGCCTTCATGCCCACGCGGACCAGATCGATCTGGCTTTGCGGCACGGTGAAATCGACTTCCATCGGGTCGAGTTTCTGCAGCGTGACCACGGCCGTACCCGGCGCCAGATACTGGCCCAGGTTCACCTGGCGGATACCGAGCTGGCCGGGAAACGGCGCGCTGATCGTCTTCTGTGCGATCAACGCTTTTTGTGCCGCCACCTGGGCTTGTGCACTCTTGAGTGTGGCCTTGTCGGTATCCACCACCGACTGGCTGATGGCCTGCACTGCAAGCTGCGCCTCGTCGCGCTTGAGCGTGGTCGCGGCCAGCGCCGCCGCCGCTTCGAACTGGGCCAGCTGCGCTTTCAACGGGGCGGGATTGAGCTCAACCAGCGTCTGGCCGGCGCGTACCTTCTGGCCCGAATCGAAATGGATGACCGTGACCTGTCCGCTGACCTCGGCACTCAGGGCCGCCTGCTGACTCGCGCTGAAACTGCCCAATGCCTCGACGGTCGGCTGCCAGGTGCTCGTCTGCGCGACCGTCGTCGAAACCGTCTGCGGCGGGTTGGCCTGGCCCTTGATCGCCTTGCCGATCATGGTGTTCTTGAAACCCTGGAACGCCACCACGCCGCCCACGATCACGCCGGCGAGAATGAGCATGATGATCATGCGCTTGGTTGTACCTGGGGTCATCGCGTGCTCCGTTGTGCGTTTGCCTGAGAGGAATCGAGTTGCAGATGGCCGGCCGTCAAGGGACCGTGGCAGAGGTCGCGGCAGGCGTCGCCGCTACTGTCTCCTTGGGCGTGTCGAGCACCCCGCCCCCCATGGCCTGGTACAAGGCCGCGCTGTCGGCCAGGCGGGCGGCCTGCGCCGCGATCAGGCCGATGCGGGTCTGTCGCGCCTGCTGCTGGGCCGTGAGGAGCTGCAGGTAGCTCGCCGCACCCAGATGGTATTGCTGCCGCACCAGATCGAGCGACGCCTGCGCCGAGGCGTCGGCTGCGGCCCGCGCTTGCAGGGCCTGGGCATCGTTGTCCAGCTGGCGCAAGGTGTCGGCCACATTGCGCAGCGCCTCCAGCACGGTCTGCTGGTAATTGGCGCCCGCCGCCTGCAAACTGGCTTCGGCGGCGTTCGCACCGGCTTTCAGGCCGGCGTTGAACAGCGGCTGGGCGAGTTGCCCGGCCAGAGTCCAGATCATCGACCCGGGACCGAACAGTGCGCCGGTGGTCAGGGCCTGCGTACCCAGGCTGGCGCTGAGATCGATCTGCGGATAGAGGTTGGACACGGCCACGCCGTACTGGGCCGTAGCCGCATGCAGCAAGGCGGTGGACGCCTGGATGTCGGGCCGCTGGCGCACCAGATCCGACGGCACCACCACCGGCAAGCGTTCGGGCAGGGTGAAATCGGTCAGCGTGAAACGCGGCATGTCGGCCGCGCCCGGCGCCCGGGCCGTCAGCACGGCCAGCAGATGGTCGGCCTGCTCCAATTGGTTGCGCAGGGGTGGCAGGCTGGCGCGGGTCTGCTCCACCTGGGTTTGCAGGGCCAGTACATCCGTCCGGGCGGTCGCGCCCAGTTCGAAGCGCTTGCGGGCGATGTCGAGCTGGTCTTGTTGGGCCTGCAGGATGGCGTCGGTCGCCGCGATCTGCTCGCCCAGCTGGGCCTGTGCGAAGGCCGTGGTCACGATGTTGCCCGCCAGGGCCAGGCGCGCACCCGCCAGTTGATAGGCCTGGTAATCGGCCTGCGCCGCCAGTGCTTCGAGCGCACGACGGTTGCCGCCGAACAAGTCGAAATTGTAGTTGACGGCGACCCCGGCGTTGTACAGGTTGTAGAGCGTCTGCTGGTTTCCGCCCTCGCCGCGGCCTGCCGCGTTGGCCTGGTTACGACTGGCGCCGAGCTTGGCATTGACGGTCGGATACAGGGTGGAACCGGCCTGTGCCGCATGAAGTTGCTGAGCCTGGCGCAGCGTGGCCTCGGCTGCAGCCAGGGTGAAATTGTCATGCAGCGCCTGCTTCACCAGATCGTCGAGTCGGGGCGAGCCGAAGGCCGTCCACCACTCGGGCGCCACGGCCTCGCCCATCACGACGCGTTGCGGCGGCGCCTCTCGCGTGTAGCGGGTAACCGTGGGGGCATCCGGCGTCCTGAAATCGGGACCCACCGCAGTACAGCCCGCCACCATCGCGGTAGCGGCCAGCCACCCGACATAGCGCTGCGGCAACAGGTTGAAAGTCGGCATCGATCGTACCCGGTTGATTGGCTTGGCCAGCCTGGACTGCAATCCCTCCATCATCTACCGATGAAAGACGCCGCCAGGAATGGCTGATGGAGCGGTACGCGCAGGATTTGGTTCAATGTATCCCCAGTCGCCACGGGTTCTCTCATTGTTGCGAAGCGGCTGCCAATGCGTCGCTGACGATGGCCTGGGCCTCGACCTGGATGCGATGCAGATGATCCGTGCCGCGGAAACTTTCCGCATAGATCTTGTAGATGTCCTCGGTACCGGAAGGGCGCGCCGCGAACCACCCGTTCTCGGCAATCACCTTGAGGCCACCGATCGACGCGCCGTTGCCCGGCGCCTGGGTGAGGATGGTCTGGATGGTTTCGCCAGCCAGTTCGGCAGATTGCACCTGCCGGGGCGAGAGTTGGGCAAGCTTCTGCTTCTGCGCCGGCGTCGCCGGCGCCTCGATGCGATCGTAGACCGGCTCGCCGAACTCGCGTGTCAGGTCGCGGTAGAGTTCGCCGGGATCGCGCCCCATGCGGGCGGTGATCTCGGCCGACAGCAAGGCCGGTACCATGCCGTCCTTGTCCGTTGTCCAGACACTGCCGTCCCGCCGGACGAACGAGGCGCCCGCGCTCTCCTCTCCGCCGAAACCCAGCGAGCCGTCGTACAGACCTTCCACAAACCATTTGAAACCGACCGGTACTTCGACCAGCGTGCGGCCGAGCTTCGCGGCGACGCGATCGATCATCTGGCTGCTGACGACGGTCTTGCCGACTGCCGCCTCACTGCGCCACTGCGGCCGGTGCTGGAACAGGTAGTCAATGGCTACCGCCAGATAATGGTTGGGCGGCAGCAGACCCGCGTGACGGGTGACGATTCCGTGCCGGTCATGATCAGTGTCGCAGGCAAAGGCAATGTCGAAGCGATCCTTCAAGCCGATCAGGCTCTGCATGGCATAGGACGAGGATGGATCCATGCGTATGCGGCCATCCCAGTCGACGGTCATGAAGCGAAAGGTCGGGTCGACGGCGTCGTTCACGATCGCAAGGTTCAATCCATAGCGCTCGGCGATCGGACCCCAGTAATGCACGCCGGCCCCACCCAACGGATCCACGCCCAAGCTGATGCCCGCGCCGCGGATCGCGTCCATGTCGAGCACGCTGCCGAGATCGCCGACATAGGCCGTGACAAAATCATGTCGATGCGTGGTCGCTGCGCGCCGGGCCTGCTCGAGCGGGATTCGTTTCACGCCCTTCAGTCCGCTTTCCAGCAGCGCATTGGCGCGGGCTTCCATCCATCCCGTGACATCCTTGTCTGCCGGCCCGCCGTTGGGCGGGTTGTACTTGAAACCGCCGCTGTCGGGCGGGTTATGTGAAGGCGTGATGACGATCCCGTCCGCCAGCCCTTTGTCGCGGCCGCGGTTGTAGGTCAGGATCGCGTGGGAAATCACCGGGGTGGGCGTGTAGTCGTCCTTGTCCGCGAGCATGACCTCCACGCCATTGGCCGCCAGCACTTCGAGCGCACTGGCAAACGCCGGCTCCGACAATGCGTGCGTATCGATGCCCAGGAACAGCGGTCCGTCGATATGCTGCTGCATGCGGTAATCGCAGATGGCCTGGCTGATGGCCAGCACATGCCATTCATTGAAACTGTTCTCGAATGCGGAGCCGCGATGCCCCGAGGTGCCGAATGCGACCCGTTGCGCGGGCACCGAAGGGTCGGGCCGGTTGCCGTAATAAGCCGTGACGAGTCTGGGTACGTTGACCAGCATGGCGGGCTGGGCGGGCTTCCCTGCAAGCGGGCTTGTTTCCATTGCTTACCTCTTGTACGACGCACGAAATCGTCCAGGCTTCCTGGGCACGCTCGAGCCGCGCGGCCATCCCGTTCAGGAATCGGCCAGCCGGCCCGCTTTGTCGCAGCGTCCTCGTGGACATGCCGAAAACCCGGTCGCCCCATTGTGCCACGCATCGCGCCCTTCACGTCCGGATCGGCCGAAGCGCTCCTGTCTCGCTGCCATTGAAGACAGTCCCCCGTCGTCCAAAGTTCAAGGCGCCTGGATTTTTCGGCGCATCGAAGCGAAACGATTCGTCGCATGGTACGAGATGGGACAAACCATCTGCTATACATCGATATAGCCAGCGCGATCACGCATTCATGATCCGTCTGCATCCGACAGGAAATGCCATGACACACAATTCCATCGATATCGCCAGCCGCGTCAGTCCCGCTTTGTCGGCGTTGCTCAACAGCCGGGTCAACAACCCGGAATGCGAACAGCCGGTGACGCTCAAGGCCGTACGCCGTTTTCTGGCCGACCTGCTGCCCGCCGACTTCAAGGAAGCCGAACGACTGCATCGCATCGACGTGAGCGAATCGCTGCTCGACGAACTGGATACCCTCATCGAAGAATTCGGGGCGACCGCACTCGCCGTGGATTTCATCCAGACCAGCGCCAGCGAACCGCTCTCACGCGCAATCGAGACGGTCGTGAACGACGAGAACCGGGAAAACCCGCCTACGCTGGCGGCTGTCCGCGATGCCATCCTGTCCGGTCTGGGCGCCCGGCTTGTGGGAGACGGCGTGCTGGAAGACGACGAGGGCGAGACATTGTTGTCGGAGATCGAAGCGCTGATCGAGCAATTTGGCGCCGATACGCTTGCCGAGGATTTCCTGCGCTATGAGTAGCGGCTCGTTCGAAATACGAGAGACACCCCTATGCTGAGAAACCGGCGCGTGCGGCATGCACTGGCGATATCCCTGGCGGTACTGGGCGGCCTGCTGATGGCCTTGGCGCCTGAAATATGGGAGGGGCTGATTGCCTTTGCACTGGGCGTCGGCATCGAACTGGCCGGGATCGCCATGGAGCGCAAGACCTAGCCGGCCGGACGCGATCCTGCACTTGTATCGCGAATGAGATGACGGTATCCCGGCCGCCTTGATCGGCTTTCGTTTCATTGCAGCGTCAGGCACATATTGCCTTGTGCAGGACAGGGTGAACCGGTCGGCCTTCCCAACGTACGGACAGCCCGGCTACGCGCGCATGCGGCTATCCACTGCCAAAAAATCAACACCTTGCCCGTTGAACGGGGAGGTCTTCATGTCCCGTCAAAGCGGAAAAGTCCGTCGCCGGGAATCTGTCTGCATGAATCCGAACCCGGCCTTCGCCCCCTCCGGCCTTGATCGCCATCTAATTCGCCCGGGCCACTCATTCATGTGTTGACGGCATATTTATCCGGCTACAATTCTGCCATGAGCCCCCATCGTGGATACCGGGTTGTTGTCCCCTCTACCCTGCGCACGGCGCCGGGACATTGTCTGACCACCTGGCCATGAAGGCGCTTTCAATTTCGAGACGCCTGCTGCTGAGCTACCTGCTGGTAGCCGTGCTGCCGCTGACAGGACTGGCTGCGTTCTACCTGGCATCGTTCGAAGCGTCGCTACATGAAAGCGTGCTGACGAACATGGTCACCATCTCGGACAAAAAAGCCGATCAGATCGATCGCTACATGCTGGAGCGGCGGGCGGATGCCCGCTTGCTCAGCCAGAGGAACCTGATCCGTCATGGACTGGCCCAGCTGGAGCTGGCTTACCGTACGGGTGGACTGCACTCCCCCCTCTACCTGGCTGCTGCACGCCCGTTGCAAAACGACCTGAGCATTTCCTACGAGGCCGGCAATTTCCACGATTTCCTGCTGATGGACACGGCAGGCAACGTGATTTTTTCCCTGCTGCACGAGCCTGATCTCGGCACCAATCTCCTGTCCGGCGCATACCGCGACACACCGCTGGCAAGAAGTTTCAACCTGACCCTGCAAAGCCTGCAAACCCGCCTCTCGGAATTCGCACCGTATGCGCCTTCCGGAAATCGGCCGACTGCCTTCTTGACCACGCCCGTGCTGGACAGGGACAAACTCATCGGCGTGCTGGCCCTGCGGCTGGATGTGAACAAGCTGGAATCGGTCACGGCCGATCGCACCGGCCTCGGCCGCACGGGCGAAACGGTTCTGGCGCAACGCGATGGCAACGAGGCTTTTTACACCGGACCGCTCCGTCATATCCCTGACGCGGCCTATCGCTACCGGGTGCCGCTCAAGGCCGCCGCGCTGCCGATGCAGAAGGCGCTGGCCGGCGACCATGGCAATGGGTTCGTACGCGACTACGCCGGGGTCGACAGCGTGGCGGCATGGCGCTACCTCCCCGAGTTGAGGTGGGGGATGGTGGTGAAAATGGACAGCGCGGAAGCGCTGGCGCCCGCCGCGCATCTGCGCCATGTCACCTATGTCGCGCTGGCACTGTTCCTGCTCCTCTCAGGCGGCGCGGCCTATCTGCTGGGGCGCGGTCTGTCGCGTCCCATCCGGAACCTCACCCGGGTGGCCGACAGCATCGCCGCCGGCGATCTGTCGCAGCGCGCCCCGCAGGACGGTCCCGACGAACTGGGCCACCTGGCCCATGCCTTCAATCATATGACGGATGCGCTGGAAAACATCCACCATACGCTGGAAGCCCAGGTGGAAGCGCGCTCGCACGAGCTGCGCAAGCTCTCCCTGCTGCAGGGTGCCATTCTCGATAAGGCCGGGGCACTGGTGGTGGTGCTCGACCGCGAAGGCCGCATCCGCCGCTTCAATCGCGCCTGCGAAGAACTGTCCGGCTACGCGTTCGCAGAAGTCGAGGGACGGTTCGTCTGGGATTTTCTGCTGCCGCCAGAGGAACGCGAACGGGTGCACCAGGAGGCGTTCGACGCACTCGTTCGCAATCCGCAATCCTTGAGAGGCTCGCACACCAACCACTGGATCACCCGGGACGGAGCGCGGCGCCTGATCGAATGGTCGAATTCCGTATTGCCGGACGAACAGGGCGAGATGGAGTTCATGGTGAGCATCGGCACCGACGTGACGGAGAAACAGCTGGCCCAGGCCGCCCTCAAGGAAAGCGAAATGCGCCTGAACGAAGCACAGCGCATTGCCCAGGTCGGCAGCTGGGAGTTCGATGTGGCCAGCAATACGCTGACCTGGTCGGACGAGACCTTCCGCCTTTTCGAGGTTGACCGGGACGCCTTCGGCGCATCGTACGAGGCGTTCATGGACGCGGTGCATCCCGAGGACCGCGAGCGGATCAGCCAGGCCTACCTCGACTCGTTGACGAACCGCGAGCCGTATGAGATCAGCCATCGGATCTGCATGCCGGACGGCCGCATCAAATGGGTGAACGAACGATGCGAAATGCATTTCGACGCCGAAGGCAAAGCAGTCTGCTCCACGGGCACCGTGCAGGACATCACCCAGCGCAAGCAGGCGGAAGAAGCATTGCGGCTCTACGCCAACGTGTTCGAGCACAGCGGCGAAGCCATTCTCATCAGCGACAGCCACAACCGCATCCTGGCGGTGAATCCGGCCTTCACCCGCCTGACGGGCTACGGCATCGACGACATCCGAGGCGAGCATCCGCAGATCCTGACGGCCGGGCAGGCACTCGACGACACTCATCAGGCGATGGCAGCCGCCCTCGAACAAGTGGGCTACTGGCAGGGCGAGGTGCTGGACCGGCGGAAGGACGGCTCGCTCTATCCGAAGTGGATGTCGGTCTCGGTCGTGCGCGACCTCGACGGCCGCCTCTCCCATTACATCACCAGTTTCACGGACATCACCGCACGCAAACTGGCCGAGGCACAAATCAGCCAGCTGGCCTACCACGACGCCCTAACCGGCCTGGTCAACCGCTTCAGCCTGCAGGGCCAACTCGAGCAGGCACTCGCCATGGCCCACCGGGAACAGCGTGCGCTGGCGGTGATCTTTCTGGATCTGGATCGCTTCAAGACCATCAACGACACGCTCGGGCATGCAGTAGGCGATGCATTGCTCAAGGACGTGGCGCAACGCCTGCGCGACAGCGTGCGCGAGAGCGACATCGTGGCCCGTCTCGGCGGCGATGAATTCGTGGTGGTGCTGACCGAAGTGGAAGGCGCCACGACCGCAGCCCGCGTCGCCGACAAGATCCTGCACACGCTGTCCCAGCCCTATCGTATCGGGAAAGATGCGCTGCATTCGACGCCAAGCATCGGCCTCGCGTTCTACCCGGACGACGGGGAGGACAGCGAAACGCTGATGAAGAACGCCGACACCGCCATGTATCACGCCAAATCGCTGGGGCGCAACAATGTCCAGTTCTTTACGGCCGAGATGAACCAGGCCGCCATGAAGCGGCTGACCATGGACCATGACTTGCGGGTGGCCGTGGAAAACAAGGAATTCGAACTGCATTACCAGCCCCAGTTCGACAGCTGGAGCGGCCGCATCGTCGGATTCGAGGCACTGGTACGCTGGCGCCACCCGCGCATGGGCCTGGTACCGCCTGCCGAATTCATTCCCATTGCCGAGGAAACCGGCCTGATCCTGCCGCTGGGCGAATGGGTACTGGACGAAGCCTGCCGCCAGCTCCGCGCATGGCGCGATATCGGCATCGCCGACTTCAGCATGGCCGTGAACCTGTCCGCCCATCAACTGCACTCTGCCATCCTGCTGGCCCATGTCGCAGGGGCCTTGAGAAAGCATGGCCTGAAAGGCGCCGACCTGGAGCTCGAAATCACCGAATCGGTTGCCATGCACGACCCGGCCGCCAGCATCAGCCAGCTCAAGGCACTGCGCAACCTGGGCGTGCGCCTGTCGATCGACGATTTCGGCACGGGCTACTCCTCGCTCAGCTATCTCAAGCTGCTGCCGATCCACACCCTGAAACTCGACCAGTCCTTCGTACGCGACATCGAAAGCGACAGCAACGACGTCGCCATCTGCACCGCCACCATCGCGCTGGCACACAGCCTCGGCCTGGCCGTGACCGCCGAGGGCGTGGAGACCGAAGCGCAGCGCCATTTGCTGACCTCGCATTTCTGCGATTTCATGCAGGGCTACCTGTTCAGCAAGCCGTTGTCCGCCACGGAGGCCCTCGCCTTCATCCAGAAGCGGCAGGCGACCTGAAAGATCCAAGCATTGCCATCCGTAGGTCGCCAATTAAATGGGATATTGCTATCCTTTAAATAAGCGCTACGTTGATTCAACCCATATATGCAGGAGGTCAGATGTCCGTACTCAGCCAAACCCAACTCGATCAGCTCGCCCGGAAACTGAGGGAAGACTATCAGGCACTCGTGCGCGAAGTACGCGACGAACTGGAGAACTCGGGCAACCAGCATCGCATCGACCTGCTCAACCGCGAGCCGGGCGACAGCGGCGACGAATCGCTGGCCAATGCGCTGGCGGATTTCAACCTGACCATACTCGATCGCCATATTGACGGGATGCGGGATATCGAGGCCGCCCTGCAGCGCATCCGGAATGGCGAATATGGCGTCTGCACCGACTGCGGGGATGCGGTCACCTTCCCCCGGCTGATGGCCTATCCGACGGCGAAGCGTTGCATCGTCTGCCAGGAACAACGCGAAAAACTCTACGCCCAGGAAGGCCGCCCGAAAATGTAAACGAAGACAGGACAAGCCTGCCTCCATCCACCCCCAACGGAGTCATTATGAAAACCCCGCTTCAAGTCACCTTCCGCGACATGCCCCCCTCCGATGCACTCGAGACGCATATCCGCGAGAAGGCCCAGAAACTCGAACAACTTTTCGCCGACATCGTCAGTTGCCGCGTCGTGGTCGAACAGCCTGCAAAACATCAGCAACAGGGCAAGCCATTCAACATCCACATCGACCTGGGCGTGCCCGGGAAGGAAATCGTGGTGGACAGGCAGGAGAACGAGGATGCCTACGTCGCCCTGCGCGACGCCTTCGACGCCGCCAAGCGGCAGCTGGAAGACTACGCGCGGCAGTTGTGAGTCGCCCCGTCCGGACGCGCAGACATGAATGATTCCTCTGGATCGATGCAGGAGTTGGCCGAACTGATCCGGAGCCTGCATGATCCAGCCTGCTACGACCACCCCGCCGGCCCGGTGCAGGTGATCGAAACGCATATCTCCTACGTTCTGCTCACGGGCGCGTTCGCCTACAAGATCAAGAAGCCGCTGGATCTCGGTTTCCTCGATTTCAGCAGCCTCGCTAAGCGCCTGCACGCCTGCTGCGACGAAGTTCAGCTCAACCGGCGGCTCGCGCCCGACATCTATCTCGACGTCGTCCCCATCACCGGCACACCGGCCGCCCCGCACCTCAACGGCAGCGGCGAGACGTTCGAGTATGCGGTGAAGATGCGCCAGTTCCCGCCCGATGCCACGCTCGACCGGCTCGATGCGGCAGGCGGAATGACCGCGCAACACATCGAAGCGATCGCCGCCGTCCTCGCCCGCTTCCATACGGAAGGCTGCGCGCGTGCCGGACAAGACAGTCCATGGGGCAGTCCGGACGCCATCTGGGACCCGGTGGCCCAAAACTTCGTCCGGATTGCGGCGCATCTCGACGACCCGGCCGACCGCGCGCAACTCGACGCCCTGCGGCGCTGGAGCGAAACCGAGCATATCCGGCTCGCCCCGTTGATGGCGGCTCGCAAGGCCGACGGCTTTGTGCGCGAATGCCACGGCGATCTCCATCTGGGCAACCTCGCCTGGGTCGACGGCCGGCTGCTCGTGTTCGACTGCATCGAATTCAACCCCGAATTGCGCTGGATCGACATCCAGTCGGAGGTCGCATTCTGCTACATGGACCTGCTGCAGCGCGGCCATGTCGAATGGGCCTGGCTGTTCCTCAATACCTGGCTGGAACAGACCGGCGACTATGCCGGGCTTGCCCTGTTGCGCTATTACGCCGTCTATCGTGCACTCGTGCGTGCCAAGATTGCCGCCATCCGCACCGCCCAGACCGCGGGTTCCGAACGCAATGCCGCGTTCGCCGGAATGCGCGCGCTGCTGCATCTGGCCACAGCGCTGACGCGTTCCCTGCCCGCCCGGCTCGATATCACGCACGGCCTGTCGGGATCAGGCAAGACCACCGTCACCCGCAAACTGATGCAGGCCCCGGGCGCAATCCGCCTGCGCTCCGATGTCGAACGTAAACGTCTCGCCGGGCTCGACGCCCTGGCCCGCAGCGGCTCGGGCATCGGGCAGCAGCTCTACGGTGCCGATGCCACCCAACGCACCTACGCGTATCTCGCCCGCCTGTCAGGCGCTCTCCTGGATGCCGGCTGGCCCGTCATCGTCGACGCCACCTTCATTGCCCGCTGGCAGCGCGACCTGCTGCGCGAGACGGCGCAATCATGCGGCGTCGAATTTCATATTCTCGATTTTCCGGTGCCCGTCGCCATCCTGCGCGAGCGCATCGTCCAGCGCGCTCGTACGGGCGGCGATGCGTCGGAGGCGGACCTGTCCGTGCTGCAACATCAGCTCGACACCCAGGAAACCCTGGGCCCCGACGAGCACGCGCACGTTGTACCGATTGAGGTTTAGTGATTCAAGCGCCGGTTTGCCGGCGACGCCAAACGCACGTCAGCCATGCTGCCAGGCCTGTGCCAGGATGAATACGCCCACGGCGACCAGGACGCAGGCGGCCAAGCCGTTCAGTGTTGAGCCCAGCTTCGCTCCGATGAATATCCCGACTTTATCGGCCGCGTAGGCGTAGCCCAGTTTCACCCCGCCCACAGCCAATACCGCGCTGGCCAGGACGGCTCCGATATCGGGATGGGACAGGGTCCCCAGCTCGATGAAAGCAGGCAGGAAACCCAAATAAAAAACGACCGCCTTTTGGTCGCCCAGGGTGACGAGCAGGCCTGTCATGAAGCTTGATTTCAATGTGGCAGCACTGTCGGCAGGCCTGGCCTGCGTCGATCGACCACGCTTCCATAGGACGATCCCCAGCCAGACCAGATATGCTCCGCCGAGATATTTCACCAGGAAGAACAGGTCGCCCATTGCCTCGGCAAGCAGTGCCAGGCCAAACAAGGCCAGCAGGATGAACAGCGCATCGCCGACGACAACCCCCATGGCCGCCGCCGCGCCATGCGCAAAGCCGTCGGATACCGAGCGCGCGGCAACCGTCAGAACGCTCACGCTCGGAACGGCCGCCAGCACTGCCATGGCGCCGAACAACGCAAGCCAATTGCCGAATGTCATGCCACGATCCGCCGGCGCCGCGCGTCCCTCGCCGTCACTCGCCCTCCCAATAATCGAGGGAACCGTTCTCCCGCCCGACGAAGACGAACCGTTGCGGTTTGCCATCCGCACCCGCAACAAATTCGGCCAGGACGCCAAATTTCCCCGAATCCGGATACTCGCAGATTTCGGGCGAGAGCTTGGTGCTCACCGCCAGATAGCGCAGCTCTTCCGTGCCGGTATTGGTGATCTGGTGGGCCGCTTCCTTGCCGCCAGCCGGACACGCGATCACATCACCTTCGCGAACGGGATAGGTCTGCGCTCCAATTCTGGCCTCCCCCGTGCCTTGCAGAATGAAGAACATCTCTTCGTTTACCTGGTGATTGTGGAAAGGAAACGCGCGTTTCCCGGGCGGTACGGCCGTGATGTTGTATCCGAGCTTCTGCGCGCCGACACGCGGACCGATAAAACCCATCCTCGCATCAAAGCGCTCCGTGGCCGCCCCCGTGGGTGCGAACGCAGCAGGACGCGGTTCAAGTTCGACATCGGCAATGTTGATGATGGGTTTGGCCATGCAGTCTCTCCAGTTGTTTCGATGGAATCCCGGATAGTGACGCCGGTCGCCCGCCGGAGGGCGGCAAGGCGCGGAGTCCGGCGCCAATCGGCAGATGGAACGCGCCCATCTGCGTCTTTGAATGATGCCGTTGTTTGGCAGCGTCTGCCACCCCTGAAAAAAAGGAACTTCTTCAGACCCGATCCCTCTTAAACTGCCGGCAAATTGTCGTTCATTCCGGCCTGCCGCAGCGGGAGGCCCAGTGTTTGCAATACGGGGAAAAACCATGGCCTGTAGCGTTGACGTTCTTAAAGAAGTCCCACTGTTTTCCTTGCTCGACGATGAAGAGCTCGCCGTCCTCGCAAGTCAGGTCGAGCTGCGAAAATTCACGCCGCGCCAGCGGATCTTCAAGATTGGCGACCTGAGCGAACGCGCGTTCATCATGGTCTCGGGTTCCGTCGAGGTCACGACCATCGACGAGGACAACCAGGTCGTGCTCCTCGACATGCCCAGCCATGGCGACGTATTCGGCTTCGCCTCGATGCTGGCGCAGACGCCGCACCAGACCGAAGCCACGGCCGTCGAGGAAACTGAATGCATCGAAGTGGATCTCCATGACATCACCGTCCTCCTGAGGAAGAAGCCGGACGCCGGACTGGACCTGATGACCGTCATGGGCAAGCAGTTCCATGCCGCGGAAAGACTGGTCCGCCTCCGCGCCGCGCGCAACCCGAACGATGTGATCGAAGAGGCCGAGACGCTGGGCGAACGGATTGCCGACGTCGTGGCCTCCTTCGGCGGCTCGTGGACGTTCATCATGGCGTTTGCCGTGGTCCTTGCCGTGTACTCCGCCATCAACGTCGAACTCGGCAGCAAGGCATGGGACCCCTACCCCTTCATCCTGCTCAACCTCTTTCTTTCGATGCTTGCCGCCATACAGGCCCCTATCATCATGATGAGCCAGAACCGCCAGGACAAGAAAGATCGCCTGCGGAGCGAACTCGATTTCGACGTCAACCGCAGGGCGCATGCCGAAATCCAGGGACTCGCCCACAGGATCAACATGCTGCATGACAAGATCGACGATGTCGGGGAAATGGTCCGTACGCCCAAGGCATCATGACGCTGCGGAGGGCTGAATGGGACCGGACCCCGGGCCCAATCCGTCCCGTTCGGATCAAAGCTTGATGGTGGCTATTTGCAGCCAGTTTCCTTGGGGACTATCGACAACGTCGAATCCGAATCCCCGGACGAATTCGATCATGTCGCGGTTGCTTTCGAGGATGCGTCCATACATCGTATGGATCCCCTGGCTTTTCGCGCTATCGAACAATGCTCCCATCAGCTGGTGGCCGACGCCATGGTGTTTCCAGTGGTCCGCCACGACGATGACGAATTCGCAGCGTGTCTTGTCGGGCTGGGTCACGTATCGCGCGGAGCCAATCACGGTGTCGCCGTCTGCTTGGTGCGTCACGACGATCAAATGCAGGCCCTGCTCCGGACCAAGCATGCAGGCCCGGAGTGCATTGTCCTCGCCGGGATCGTAATCCGCGTCTCCGAAGCGGAAGTAACGCGCGGCAAAGGACAAGCCCCTGATGAAGGCAGTCAGGGCCGGGACGTCCGATTCAGCAAGTTGACGCAGGGTAAATAAGGATCCGTCATCCGTCTTCCAGATTCTCGGTAATTCCACGATGGCTTTCCCGTATTGAATTGCGCCCGATGAGCCAGACGCATTAATCCCTTGAACATAAGCATCCGGCACGGCCCGATCGCCGACACCGAATATCCGGAAATAATGGCGGAAGGAAGTGGGAGTCGAACCCACCCGGGAGCGACTGACACCCCCAACCGAATTTGAAGTCCGGCCGCACCACCAGGCACGCTTCCCTTCCAATTGAAACCCGATTCTCCTGTCGATCGCTTCAGGCTGCATGATCCATCCTGCCGAACAGATCGACATTGCGCAATCGGTGCGCTTCGCGCACGCGGCGCGTGTAGCCCACCCTGTCGAAAAATTCCAGTACCTGCACCGCGCGCTTGCGGCTCAAGCCGCTGCGGTCGCGGAATTCGGCGGCACGCGTCTCGCCGTTCACGTGTTCCAGTTCCTGCACCAGGGCCGCCAGTTGCGCCACGCTGTCGGGCAGATAGAACAAATCGCGCACCACTTGATACAGTTTTCCCTGGCGCGCCTGCTTTTGCAGCAGACGCCGCATCGACGCCTCGTTGCACCCCGCGCGTCGGGCCAGATCGCGCACCCAGGGCGGGTCGAAGGCCCCTTCCTCCAGCCAGGGGAGGATGCGCTGATAGAGCGCATCCTCCTCGCGGCTGAGCGCAACGCTGTGCGTCGGCAGGTGCAGCCAGGGGCCGCTGCGCCGCAAAACGCCCGTCGCCAGCAATGTATCCGTCAGCGCGGCGAACGCGGCGGCCGGCAGCGCCGGCAGGAACATGCGCCTGGCGCGCGTGGCATCGGGGCCCAGCTCGTCGGGGAAACGTTCGTGAAACGCCGCGAGATCGGTGTGCAGCTTGTCTTGCAGGCTCGTCCAGTGCGCGGCGGAAAACGCCCAGGTGACGTGACCGGCACGCACCAGCGTGCTGTCGATCGGCAGGTGCGCAGCCGGGTCCTTGTCGTTCCAGTGGATGGCAAGCCGGTCAAGGTCGAGTCCCCGGAGAGTGAGCAACTGATGCAGCCGCTGTGAGGTGTCGGCGATATCCAGCGCGGCGAGTTCCGCCAGCCGCTGCGGCGTCTTGCGCTTGCGCGCGGGCGCATCGGGATCGAGCACCTTGCCGCCGCCGATCGTGTGGCGGGCATCGGCGTCGCGCAGGATGAAGCGGTCGCCATGGAGCGCGCCGAGCGGGCGGTCCGTGACCAGCTGCGCCAGCGCGCTGCCGCCCGGAGACAGGCTTTCGCCTTCCAGCAGCGCCACGCGCGCCATGACATGCGCCGCGCCCAGGTGCAGATGGACCGGCGCCCAGTGCACAAGGGCCGCAGGCGCCTGCGGCGATAGCGTCAGCCGTACGTCGAGCCGCGCGGTCGGTGCGTGCAGGCGCGGCGCCACGATCCAGTCGCCACGCGCGATCTCGTCCTTGCCTGCGCCGTGAAGGTTCAGGGCACAGCGCTGTCCGGCCTGCCCCCACTGCGATGGGCGGTTCATCACATGCAGGCTGCGCAGGCGAACCGGCCGACCGGATGGCGTCACCATCAGATCGTCGCCCACCTGGACACTGCCGGCGAATACGGTGCCGGTGACAATGGTGCCCGCGCCTTTCAAGGTGAAGCTGCGGTCGACCGCAAGCCGGAACCCGCCGTCGGCCGCCGTCGAAGGCATGGCCTGTGCGGCTTCGTGCAGATGCGTGCGCAGGGCATCGACACCCTGCCCATCCGGTGCGGAAACCGGAAATACCGGTATGCCCGCGAGCGCCGTTGCGGCCAGCAGTTGATGCAGATCGCGCTCGACTTCGGCCAGGCGCCTAGGATCGGCCCGGTCGATCTTGGTCAGCGCCACGGCGCCGCGTTCGATGCCGAGCAGGTGGAGGATGTTGAGATGCTCGCGCGTTTGCGGCATCACGCCGTCGTCCGCTGCCACGACCAGCAGGGCAAAATCGATCCCGGCCGCACCGGCGAGCATGGTGTGGATGAAACGCTCATGGCCGGGTACGTCGACGAAACCCAGCACCCCGCCACCGGGCAAGGGCTGGTAGGCGTAACCCAGCTCGATGGAAATTCCGCGCAGTTTCTCGGCGGCGAGCCGGTCGGTATCGACGCCGGTGAGCGCCTGCACCAGCGTCGTCTTGCCATGATCGATGTGACCGGCCGTACCGATGATCATGATGGTGTCGTGATGTCCCTGGAGGTGATGCGGTAGCTGAAGCTCGACGCATCCAGGCTGTCCAGCATGCCGTCTGCGGTTTCGGCCTGCGGATACATGAGGAAAGGCAGCGTGACATCACGCGATCCGGGCAGTGGCAGGTCGTGCGCGGTGTTGTAGGCCAGCCAGTTCATCTCCCAGGAACCGAACAGGCGCTTCCTCGCATCGACCACCATTTCGTCGGTGAGGCTGCGGCCGCCGGGCGGTTCCTCCAGCATCACCTTGCGCACGTCGGCGGGGTCGACCGGCACCCAGCCGTGTCCAGAGAGCCATACTTCGGCGCGGCAGTGCTGGGCCTTGCTGATGTCGCCGCTCTTGCCCAGGCTCTTGTAGCCGAAGCGCGAGTCCGCCACGCGGATGCCGTAGACATCGCGCGCCGGCAGGCCGGCGGCCCGTGCAAGTCCGACGAAGAGGGAATTGAGGTCGGCGCATTTTCCCGTCAGGTCGCCGGTTTCGAGCATGAAGCGGATATCGCCGAGCCCACAGCCGCGGGTTTTGGGGTTACGCGCCGTATTGTCGACCACCCACTCGTAAATGGCCCGCGCCTTGTCCTGGTCTGTTTTCGCGCCGCGGGTGATGTCGAGTGCGGTCTTCCTGACGATACCGTCGGTGGGAAGCAGCTTCGTGGCCCGGGTATAGCGGCGGTGCATCGAAGCAGGCAGCCGGGCCATCTGCCCGGTGCGGGTCAGATCGATGGCGCGGTCGCGCGTGGCGAATCGGCTGGTCACCTCCAGTACCGGCTTCTTCTCCGGCGCCCACTCGCCATAGAGCATATCGACGCCACGCTCCCGGTCATGCAGCAATTGCGCGCGGTCGGCATCGCCTTGCCATAGATTGCCCATGGGCCGGATCCAGTCCTGTTCCTGCATGGAGGGAAGCGGCAACCAGACACGGGTTGCACCTTGCGGCTTGAGCACCTCCACCCGATGTGTCACCTCAAACGTTCGCCAGCCATCCTCTGGCGACGGATCGAATGCCGCCATGGCCTGGCTGGCTGGCCACACCGCTCCCGCAGCCAGGGCAGCGGAAGTCATCAGGAAATCGCGCCGTTCCATGCATCGCTCCTTCTCTTTCAAATGATCAGGCGACCAGCTTCGCGAGCTGGCCGATGAAATCCGCTTCGTCTGCCGCTGACAGGCAACGCACATCCAGCCGCAATCCGCCGTCGGCGATACGGCCGATCACCGGTACGGGCAGGCCACGCAGTGCCGCTTCGATCTCATGCAGTACGCCGCTTTTCCGGCCGCGGGGCCGCACGACCAGCGCATGGCTCGGCAGGCGGTCGACCGGTAGCGAGCCGCTGCCGATCTGCGACAGGGCCGGTTCGGCAGACACGTTCGCCGGCCAGTGGGCAAGCGCCAGCTGCATGTTCGGCAGCAGACGTTCGGCCTGCACCCGGATGTCGTCCGGCGGCCGGGTGAGCAAATGCAAGGTCGTGAGTCGATCGCCCAGGCGGTCGGGGTCGCGATACAGGCGCAGGACCGCCTCGAGCGCCGCCAGCGTCAGCTTGCCGACGCGCAGCGCGCGCTTGAGCGGGTTCTTCTTGATGCGCTGGATCAACGCGCGGCGGCCCACCAGGATGCCGGCCTGCGGTCCGCCCAGCAGTTTGTCGCCGCTGAAACTGACCAGGTCGGCCCCGGCTGCAATCGACTCCTGCGGCGTCGGTTCGTGCGGCAGGCCGAAGCGCGCCAGGTCGACGAGCATGCCGCTGCCCAGGTCGATCACGAACGGCAGATCGTGGGCATGCGCAAGCTGCGCCAGCTCCGTCTCCGGCACGTTGGCGGTAAACCCCTGGATGGCATAGTTGCTGGCGTGCACCTTCATCAGCATGGCGCTGCGCGGACCGATGGCGGCCTCGAAGTCGCGCAGGTGCGTACGATTGGTGGTGCCCACCTCGACCAGTCTGGCGCCGGCGCGGCCCATGATGTCCGGTACCCGGAAGGCCCCGCCGATTTCCACCAGTTCGCCGCGCGAGACGATCACCTGCTTGCGCATGGCAAGCGTGTTGAGCTGCAGGAACACGGCAGCCGCGTTGTTGTTGACCACAGTGGCCGCCTCGGCCCCGGTGAGTTCGCACAGCACGGACTCGACGACGTCGTCGCGGTCGCCGCGCCCACCGGTCTCGAGATCGTATTCCAGCGCACAGGGATGGCGTGCTGCCAGCAACAGCGCCTCTACCGCTTCTTCCGGCAGCGGTGCGCGCCCCAGGTTGGTGTGCAGCACCGTGCCGGTGAGATTGAATACCCGTTTAAGGCGAGGTGCATTGTGCTGCGACAAATGCACGGCAAGCTGGGCCGCCACCGCGGGCTCGGTGTAATCGACCCGGTCACCGCTGCGCGCCGCCTGGCGCGCGCGATCGAGCACGCTGCGCACGCCGGCAAGGACCGGCTCGCGGCCGTATTCGGCAATCAGCGGGGAAACAGCCGTCCAGTTGAGGACGCGATCGATCGAGGGCGGGCGGGGGGCGCTATGCACGATAGACAATCCCTTGTTGGCGAGTGAACAGTCAGGTCAGGCCGTGGATCAGGTACCAGTTGATTCCGCTGCGGGCGAAGCCCGCCTCGTCCATGAGCAGGTCCAGCGTCAGGGTGGCGAGGTCATCGGCCACCGGATCGGCCAGCGGGTCCTTCTCCTGCTGGACGACTTTCAGATAGGTCTGGCACTCCGGGCAGCTCTCGGCCTGTACGAGCCGGTCCTTCCCTTCCAGATGATAGTAGGTGATGCCGCGGGAATTGTCGCAGTTGCTGCACTTGGCGCGGACCACATGCCATTCCGAATTGCACAGGGCGCAATGCAGATAGCGCAGGCCATTCGCGGCCCCGCCGATGCGCACCACCGAACTGACCGGATGCGAGCCGCATACGGGGCACAGATTGGGATGCTCGGGTCGCGCCACGTGTTCGGGCTGGAGTTGGCGCGCGAGATGGGTCCAGTGCACCTGCAGGGCCGCACCGATCACCGGCGCGATGGCGGCATCGAGGTCCTGCGTATTGCCTTCGACCAGTCGCGTGGCCTGCGCATCCAGCCAGGCATCTTCGCTGCCCAGAATCGATTCCAGCGCCGCCTGGCCTGGTGCCGGCAACCCTGGCTTGACCGCCCGTGCCAGGTGTCGGGCCGTATCGCGCCAGCCTGCCGGCAGGCCGAGTCCGGCAGGCGCCAGCGGCGGCATCTGATACTCGCGACACTGCGCAAGCCTGTCGGCAGCAGGAAGTTCCCCCGATGGATCGGCGTCCAGCACCGCCTGCTGGGCGTGGACAAGGCGCGCGACAAAACGCAGATAGTCGCCAAGCGTGTGGCCCTCGGCGAGCTGCTCCAGCCGGCGCGCACGCGTGAGAAACAGATCGGCAGGCGGCAGCCGCAATTCGGGAATGTCGCCGGCCGCGGCTTCGATTTCGCCGGGCTGCAGGAGTGTGGTCGTCATGCGCGCATCAATCCTTCCTTGTCATGCATTGCAATCACTTGCCGGTCATCTCGCGATACCAGGCACGATGATGGTGTTTGGCCCAGGCCTCGGAAACCGTGCCGCGCGTCATGGCGCGAACCGAGCCCTTGACCCAGATGGCCGCATAGACGTGCACGATAATGCCGAGGATCATGATCCAGGCTGTCAGCGCATGGACGACCACGGCGGCGCGCAATAGCCAGATGGGGAAATACGGCGCAAACCAGGGTTGCCAGATCACGATGCCCGACAGCAGTAACAGGGGAATACTCACCACCATAGTCCAGAACAGATACTTCTGCCCGGCGTTGTACTTGCCGATCTCAGGCAATCCCTGATCGCGATTCCTGATGACATCTCCGATGCGGGCCATCCACTGGCGGTCGGCGGCCGTGAAATGGTTGAAGCGCCAGAATCGTGCTGCCATCGCCATGAAAAACAGGAACATCACCACGCCGATGAAGGGATGCAGGATGCGGGTCCAGGGGCCGCCGCCAAACAGATTCGTGAGGAAGAAGAAGGCCGGATGGAACAGCGCCAGCCCCGACAGGCCGGCCAGGATGAAGGCGATGGCCACGACCCAGTGGTTGCTGCGCTCTCGGGCGGTGTAGCGTTGTATCGGCTTGCTCATGATCGCTCCTTGATGTCGGTGAAGTGAAGGGAAGCGGACGATTCAATCCGTCTTTTCTTCTTCCTCCACCTCCTTGGGACCTGCCGTGACGTAATGGAAGAAACCGGCAAAGACAGCCAGGCCCAGGCCAAGATTCATGAGAGGCTTGGTCACGCCCTTCCACAAGCCGACCAGCGGACTGATGCCCGGATCCTTCGGCAGGTTCGCATACAGTTCGGGCTTGTCGCCGTGTTGCAATACATACATCACGTGCGTGCCGCCGACCCCTTTGGGATCGTAGAGTGCCGCATTGCTGTAGCCGCGTTCCTTGAGGTCGGTGATGCGCCCTTCGGCGTGGTGGATCATGTCGGCCTTGGAGCCGAACACGATCGCTCCGGTCGGGCAGGTCTTCACGCAGGCCGGCTCCAGCCCCACCCCCACCCGGTCGGAGCAAAGGGTGCATTTGTAGGCCTTGTGGTCCTTCTTCGAGATGCGCGGAATGTTGAAGGGGCAGCCGGTGATGCAGTAGCCGCAACCGATGCAGTTTTCCTCGTGGAAATCCACGATGCCGTTCGAGTACTGGACGATCGCGCCCGGCGACGGACAGGCCTTGAGGCAGCCCGGGTCGGCGCAATGCATGCAGCCGTCCTTGCGGATCAGCCATTCCAGCCGGCCTTGTTCCACTTCCACCTCGGAGAAGCGCATGACGGTCCAGGACTGGTCGGACAGGTCGTGCGGATTGTCGTAGACGCCGACGTTGTGGCCGATGTCATCGCGCAAGTCGTTCCATTCCATGCAGGCCGCCTGGCACGCCTTGCAGCCGATGCATTTCGAGATGTCGATGAGCTTGGCCACCTCCGTCGTCTTGCGTGCTGCAGGCGACTGCGTGGTCGTGGCGGAACGGGCTTTGATATCGAGTGATTGCAGTGCCATGTCGCCTCCTTATACCTTCTCGATATTCACCAGGAAGGCCTTGAATTCCGGCGTATGGGCCGTGGCATCTCCGACGAAAGGCGTCAGCCGGTTGGCCAGGAAGCCCTTCTTCGCCACACCGATGAAGCCCCAGTGGATCGGAATGCCGATGGTATGGACCTTCTTGCCATCGATATCCAGGGGTCGCAGGCGCTTGGTCACCACCGCCACCGCACGGATATAGCCACGGTTGGAGGTGACCTTGACCGTGTCGCCGTGGGCGATCCCTTTCTCCTTGGCCAGTTCTTCATTCATCTCGATGAACTGCGACGGCTGCAGGATGCTGTTGATGCGCACGTTCTTGGTCCAGTAGTGGTAGTGCTCGGTGAGGCGGTAGGTCGTCGCCACATAAGGGAATTTGTCCGCCTTGCCGAGCTGGGCCTTGTCGTACGCGAACAGGCGCGACACCGGGTTGCTGGTGACCAACGGGTTCTTCGGATGCATCGGGTTGACGCCCAGCGGCGTTTCGAACGGTTCGTAATGCTCGGGGAAGGGCCCGTCGGCCATGCCCTTCAGGGCGAACAGATGGCCCACGCCGTCCGGATGCATGATGAACGGGCCCACGTCCTCCTCGGGCGCCGCATCCGGCCGCATGTCCGGCACGTCGAAACCCGTCCATTTGCTGCCGTCCCAGGCGATGGTCTTGCGACTCGGGTCCCAGGGCTTGCCAGATACATCGCAATTGGCCCGGTTGTACAGTACCCGCCGGTTGGCCGGCCATGAGAAACCCCAGTTGGGATAGAAGCCCAGGCCGGAGGGATCGCTGGTCTCACGGCGCGCCATCAGGTTGCCCGCCTGCGACCAGGAACCGCAGTACAACCAGTTGCCGCTGCTGGTGCTACCGTCGTCGCGCAGATGGGCGAAGCTGGCGAGTTGTTCACCGGCCTTGGCCAACACCTTGGTGGGATCCTTGGGATCGGTGACATCAGCCAGTGCCTTGCCGGAAAACTCCCGTGCCAGTTCTTCCGGCGATGGCTGATCGGGAATCGAATAGGGCCAGGTCAGATTCAGGATGGGTTCGGGGAATGCGCCTCCCTCCTTGCGATACATGTCCCGCATCCTGGTGAAAATCCCCGCAATGATTTCCACATCACCCTTGGCGTCGCCCGGTCCGTCGGCTGCCGACCAATGCCATTGCAGCACACGCCCGGAATTGGTGTAGGAACCCGTTTCCTCGGCGAAGCAGTTGGCCGGCAGGCGGAAGACTTCCGTCTGGATCTTGGACGCATCCACGCTGTTGAGCTCGCCATGGTCACGCCAGAACTCGGCCGTCTCCGTCGACAGGGGATCGATCACCACCAGGTACTTGAGCTTGCTCAAGGCCGCGCTGACCTTTTGCAGGCAGGGCACCGCGGCCAGCGGATTGAATCCCTGGCAGATGAAGCCGTTCATCTGTCCGTTGTGCATGCGCTCGAACATCTGCAGCACGTCGTAGGGTTTGTCGTACTTGGGGAACCAATGGTAGGAAAAATCGTTTTCCTTGGTCGCGGCTTTGCCGTAGAACGTCTTGGCAAGCGAAACCCAGAATTTCGGAAAATTCTGCCAATAGCTCATCTGGTTCGGCCGCAAGGGCTTGAGCGCGCGCTTGGACAGGAAGCCCTGGAAATCCTGTTCTTCGTCCGCAGCCATGCGCAGGTAGCCCGGCATCACACCGGAGACCAGGTTCATGTCGGTGATGCCCTGTACGTTGGAGTGCCCGCGCAACGCGTTGACTCCGCCACCCACGCGTCCGATATTGCCCAGCAGCAGCTGGATCATGGCCATGGTGCGGATGTTCTGCGAACCCGTGGTGTGCTGCGTCCACCCCAATGCGTACAGGATGGTCATGACCTTGTCGGGACGCGAAGTCTCGCCGATCATCTCGGCCACCTTCAGGAATGCCTCCTTGGGCGTGCCGCATACCCTGCTCACCGTCTCCGGCGTATAGCGGGCGTAATGCTGCTTCATCAGCTGGTACACGCAACGCGGGTTCTGCAAGGTTTCGTCGATCTCGACGTAGCCATCCTTGCCCAGTGCGTAATCCCAGGTATCCCGGTTGTACTTGCGCTTCTCCGCGTCGTAGCCCGAAAACAGGCCATCGTTGAACGAAAAGTCCTCACGCACCAGATACGGTGCGTTGGTGTAGTGCTTCACGTACTCCTCGTGAATCTTGTTGTTGCTGAGGAGATAATTGATGACCCCGCCGAGGAAGGCGATGTCGGTTCCCGGCCGGATGGGCGCGTAATAATCCGATACGGCGGCCGAGCGGTTGAAGCGCGGGTCCACGACGACCAGCTTGGCGCCACGGTGCGCCTTGGCCTCGGTCACCCATTTGAAGCCGCAAGGGTGCGCTTCGGCGGCATTGCCGCCCATGATGATGATCAGGTCCGCATTCTTGATGTCCACCCAATGGTTGGTCATCGCGCCGCGACCGAAACTTGGGGCAAGACTTGCCACCGTCGGTGCGTGTCAAATGCGGGCTTGCGTGTCGACCGATACGATTCCCAGGCTGCGAACGAACTTGGCCGAGATCATCCCCGTCTCGTTGCTTGCCGCGCTGCTTGCGAGCATGCCCGCAGTCAGCCAGCGGTTCACGGTTTCGCCCTTGTCGTTCTTGGCAACGAAGTTGGCATCGCGATCCGCCTTCATGTGCTTGGCGATGCGGGTGAAGGCGTCGTCCCAGGAGATCCGTTGCCACTCGTTGGAACCGGCCGCGCGGTATTCCGGGAATCTCAGCCGGCTTTCGCTATGAACGAAATCCAGCAGGCCGGCCCCTTTCGGGCACAAGGTGCCCCGGTTGACCGGATTGTCGGGATCGCCCTCGATATGGATGATGGACGTCTTGGCGTTCTTGGCCTTGTCCCCGACCCCATAAACGAGCAGTCCGCAGGCAACCGAACAGTAGGGACAGGTGCTGCGGGTCTCGGATGCCCGCGCCAGCTTGAACTCCCGTACTTCCGCCAGGGCCTCGCCGGGCGCGAATCCCAGCGCAACGAGGCTGGAGCTGCCGACCCCCGCTGCGCATATCTTGAAAAACTGTCTCCGGGTCACTTGCATCTCGGTCCTCCATTCTCGTGAATTCAGGCACGCATGGAAAAACTATAGAAACAAAACATTCCCTTACAAATATTATTTATCGATCACCGCCATAAAAAACGTTCCAGCGATGGGCAGGAACCCGCCTGTCATGCGTCTGGCGGCGTGGTGAGCCCCCGGTTTCTGGACGTTCGGCCCGCTTCCAGGGCGCAAATCAAACGCGCCCGACTGCGGAATGGCGGGAAGGGACTAGCGCCCATCCTCGCCGCTGTCGCTGAAATCGCCCAGCGGCCGCTTGAACGTATAGTCTGCCGGCCGGAGGATCAGGTGTCGTGCCGACGTTTCCACGCTTCCGCTGGGGATGGTGAAAGGCAGTGCCACTACGGTCAGCACCGTCCCCACGACTGTGGCCGCCAGTCCCAGCGGCCGCATGACCACCGCGTCCACCACCATGTCGGTAGTCTTGTCGCCGCTGACGGTGTCGTCCTGCTGGGCAGGCGCGGAGATGGGCATCAAGCCGAGGGTTGCAGCCAGCAGCACGGAGGCCAGTCCGTTACGCAGGGCGGCGCTCATGCCTTGCCCTGCGGCAGGCCCACGCCTGCCGATACCAGATAATCGCGCACATGCCGCAACTCCTGTTTGCTGCAGGTATTGCTGTTGTGCGGGCGGTGCAGGAAACCTTCCACGCCGTTCAGCACGACCCGGAAGCTTGCGCCATGATGCGGCTCCACGTTGGCACCCAGATGCGCCAGCATCGCTTCCACCTCGCGCCAATGGACGTTGCCGCTGACCGGTCCTTCGAAAATCGCTCGCAACAAATTCTCGTGCTTGTGACTCATGAACAGAGACTCGGAACATTCAACACTCCTCCAGCATAGAACCGCCAACGCCTGACGTGAAGGGGAAATGGCGCCGGGGTCAGTCAGGGCATGCGCAAGAATGCATCCACCGCCGCCGGCGCCAGCGGCCGGCTGAACAGGTAGCCTTGCACCTCGCTGCACCCGGCCTCGCGCAGGAACGCCAGTTGCTCCGCCGTTTCCACGCCTTCGGCGATGATGCCCAGCCGCAGGCTGCGCGCCAGTTGGATGATGGCGCTGACGATGGCGGCATCGTCCGGATCGGTGTGGATGTCGCGCACGAAGGACTGGTCGATCTTGAGCCGGTCGACGGCGAAGCGCTTGAGATAGCTGAGCGAGGAATAGCCTGTGCCGAAGTCGTCGATCGCCAGTCGGATACCCAGGGCTTTCAACTGCCGGACCGTATCTAGGGTGTTCTCCACATCCTGCAGCAGGATGGATTCGGTCAGCTCAAGTTCCAGCAACTGCGGCGGCAGCCCGCTGCGCGCCAGCGCGCCCGCCACAGTCTCGATCAGGCCGGCACGGCGAAACTGCAAGGCCGACAGGTTGACCGACATGGTGACATCGGGCAACCCCGCCTGCCGCCACGCCTGGGCCTGGCGGCAGGACTGTTCGATCACCCAGGCCCCGATGGGCACGATCAGGCCACTGTCTTCCGCCACCGGAATGAAGCGGGCCGGCGATACGTCGCCCAGTTCCGGATTGTGCCAGCGCAGCAACGCTTCCACACCAGTCACCTTGCCGCTGTCGGCGTTCAGTTGCGGCTGATAATGCAGCTGCAGTTCGGCCCGATAGAGCGCCTGGTGCAGACGGTTCTGCAGCATCAGGTGCTCACGGGCCTGCCGATTCATGCGGTCATCGAAGAAGCGGTAGGTATTGCGGCCTGCGTCCTTGGCGTTGTACATAGCCGTATCGGCCTTCTGCAGCAGACTGTCGAAATCGCTGCCGTCCTGCGGGTACATGGCGATGCCGATACTGCAGGATGCGTTCATCGCGTGGCCGTTGATCTCCACCGGCTCGGCCAGCAGCCTGAGGATGTCTGCCGCGACGCGCTCCACTGTTTCCATGTCCGGAATCTCATTGAGCAGCAGGATGAATTCGTCGCCGCCCTGGCGGCTGATGGTGTCGCTGTCACGCGTGCTGTGCGTCAGCCGCTTGACGGCTTCCAGCAAGAGCTGGTCGCCTGCAACATGCCCCAGGGTATCGTTCACCCGTTTGAAGTTGTCGAGGTCGAGGAACAGCATCGCCACAAGTCTCTGCGACCGTTGCGCCCTGGCCAGCGCCTGCTCGAAACGGTCGCGCAGCAGCACGCGGTTGGGCAGGCCGGTGAGGACATCGTGATGGGCGAGAAATTCGATGCGCGCCTCCGCCTGCCTGCGTTCGGTGATGTCCTGGCAGGCGCCATACAGGCGGTTCCCGGGCCGGTCATCTTCCGCCTCCACGGCCAGCGTATACGCGTGGATGTAATGGATGGTGCCATCCTTTGCCAGGATGCGCAGCTCGCATTCGCTACGCTGGCCCGGCGCGAGACAGGCAATATTGCGATCGAATTCGGCAAAGTCATCCGGATGAACGAGATGGCGCCAGCAACCTTTCGCCATGATCTCATCCAGCGAATAGCCGAAGACCTGATCTGCCGAAGTCGTCGCCCAGTCGATGATCAGGTCCCCGTCCGCCGTCTGCATGCAGGAATACAGCAGGTCGGTCGACACACTGGAAATCAGGCGGTAGCGCTCTTCGCTCTCGCGCAGCGCCTGCTCCATCCGCTTGCGTTCACTGATGTCGATGAAGTTGACCACTGCCCCTACCAGCTGGCCGTTGCGATACATGGGATGGGACCAGTATTCGACCGGGAAGCTGGTGCCATCCTTGCGCCAGTGCACTTCGCTGTCCACATGGGTGGGCTTGCCCTCCAGGGTGGAACTGCGGATGTGGCACTGCTCCTTCGGATAGGGGCGGCCGTCCGGATAGCTGTGGTGGATCAGGGCATGGATACTCTTGCCGAGGACCTCCGCCTGCGTGTAGCCCAGCATGTCGAGACAGGCCGGATTCACGAACGTGCAGATGCCCTGGCTGTCGACCCCGAAAATCGCCTCGGGGGATGCGTCCAGCAGCAGGCGAAAACGCTCTTCGCTCTCGCGCAGCGCGGCCAGGGCTGCACGATGGCCCATGGCCACGCCGAGGTCGGCAGCCAGCTTCTCCAGCAGGATCACCTTTTCCGGGCTGAATGCATGAGGCTCTTCGCTGTATACCGTCAGGGCGCCGATGACCCGTCCATACGCCCGCAACGGCGTCGCGGCCGAAGATCGATAGCCATGGATGAGCGCACGTTCCCGCCACGGCGCAAACTGTTGATTGGTCTCGGTATCGTCGTTGATCGCCGTGATGCCCAGGCGTATGGCGGTCCCGGTGGGCCCCTGGCCCTGGGGGGAATCGTCGCAGCGGATTTCCGCCTTGGGCAGATATGTATTCTCGAAGCCCGCCTCCGCCACCGAATCGACCGTGACGCCATCCTCGTTCACCAGGCCGACCCAGGCCATGCGGAACAGATCGTCCCGCACCAGTTCCTGACAGATGCGAGCCATCAATTCGTGCTCGGGCCGCTCCGCCATCAGCATTTCGTTCACCGCCGCGATGATCTGCAGCAACAGGTTGCGCTGCCGCATGACCAGCGCTTCGCGCCGCAGCTCGGTCACCTCGCGCAGGCTGCCCACCATGCGCAGCGGGTTGCCCTCGGCATCGCGCTCCACGACCTCGCCCCGGTTATGCAGCCAGATCGAGGTGCCGTCGGCGTGCTGGATGCGATGTTCGCGATCGAACACCGCATTGCCATCGAGACAGGCCCGTATCGCCGCCATCACGCCGGCCCGATCCTGCTCCTGCAGGCATGCAATGGCCTCCTGCCAGGTATGCTCGGTCTGCTGCACGTCCAAGCCCATCAGACGCGCCCACTGCGGATTGTGTCGCACCCGCCCGCTGCGCAAATTCCAGTCCCACACGCCTTCGCCGAGGAGCGCCAGGGCATAGGCCTGTTCGCTGCCATCGGGAAGCGGTTTGCCGGCCTTGCCCGCCTTCCTCTCTGCAGCGGGATCACGCCCCTCCGCCAGCAATGCCCGGGCGGCACAGCGGCGCCGTCTTGCCTCGCCCAACGTCACCTCCGGGTATACCCCCAGGGCCAGGGTCTTGCGTTTGCCCCCAAAGCGATAATCCAACCGCCAGTAGCGCGAGCCATCCGGATTCAGCAACAGATACATGCCGCCGCCGTCTGCCAGCTTGAGCGGCTTGGCCGTCGGATGCGTCTGGCGGATACGGCGGTCGGTAAGAGGCGTGGCAGTACGGGCCATGACAGACTAGGAAGATTGCGTAATATCGCCATCATACCGACAGATGCCGTCAGGTATACCGTCAAAAACATTCATGGCAGACAGTATGAATTACAGCATTCCATATGAGCATGTATGGGCATGCTGCTTTTCCATATCGACCGACTCAACCGTGCCATCCCCCCACTCGTCCGTTTCCTATACTGGATTTCTCGAATTTTTCCACCTGGCCTGACGACCTCGACCAACGAAGGCAAGCCAATCGACGCGGCGGTCCGAATCCGCGACGGCCCCGCAGATCCAGTCATCGCGGCGTGGATAAGGAGACGACCATGAGTACCGTCGTGAATGAAGTTCTCACCGCCAACCAGCGCTACGCATCCAATTTCGGCAACAAAGGCAGCCTGCCCATGCCGCCGGGCCGGCACTTCGCCATCCTCACCTGCATGGACGCCCGTCTCGACCCGGCCCAATATGCCGGGCTCGCCGAAGGCGACGCCCACGTCATCCGCAATGCCGGCGGCCGTGCCAGCGACGACGCCATCCGCTCGCTGGTCATTTCCTACAAGCTGCTGGGCACCCGCGAATGGTTCGTCATCCATCACACCGACTGCGGCATGGAGACCTTTACTGACGAGGTCATGCGCAAGCTGCTGCGCAGCAGCCTGAAGACCGCCAGTGTCGACGCCAGCGGCTGGCACGATGCGGGCGGTGGAGGCGGATCGCCCGAAGGCGAGCACATCAGCTGGCTCACCATTCCCAATCAGGAGCAGAGCGTGCTCGAAGACGTTCAGCGCATCCGCAACCATCCGCTGGTGCCTGGCAATATCCCCGTCTACGGCTACATCTACGACGTGAAGAGCGGCAAGCTGATCGACGTGCCGGCAGCAACCGCGGCAGGCCGCGCCCGATAAAAGTCAGGAACGACCCGGCTCCACCGGGCGTTCCCCAGTGCCGCAACATCCTATCTGCGCGCCGAGGGCCCGCCACCGGCTGCGTATTCGTTGCGCCCCGATCGGCGCAGAGACCCGCCACACCGCCGAATACCGCGCGTTCCGTCCCGATCTGGTGCGCGACTCGACCCGACGCACGTAAACATTCGCGCCTTTCAACTTAAAATCCCTCCGGACGCTTGCGCTTCGACGCGCTCATCCAACCGCATCGCACACCCACATGAACGACCTGATACAACGACTCGACCTCTCCTTCCTCGCCGCTTCCTGGATTCACCAGGTGATGACGCTCATCGTCGCCATCACCCTGCTCAACGTCGGCGCCTATTACCTGCTGCGCCGCATCGAAAAGATCGCCGCGCGCACCGCAACCGTCTGGGACGATGCCCTGATCAAGGCCACGCGCAAACCCCTCACGCTCATCCTGTGGGTGACCGGCACGACCTATGCCATCCAGATCGTGCACCAGCATCTCGGCACCCCGGTCTTCGATTTCGTTCTGCCCGCCCGCAATACCCTCATCATCGTCGCGCTGGCCTGGTTCCTGATGCGACTGATCAGCCAGGCCTCGCGCAACATCCTCATCCGCAGCGTCGAAACGGGGCACGGCGTGGACGCCACCACCGTCGACGCACTCTCCAAGCTGGGGCGGGTCTCGATCATCGTCGTAGCCGTGCTGGTCATCCTGCAGAACCTCGGATTCAGCGTGTCCGGCGTGCTGGCGTTCGGCGGCATCGGCGGCATCGCCGTGGGTTTCGCCGCCAAGGACATGCTGGCCAACTTCTTCGGCGGCCTCACCATCTACCTGGACCGGCCGTTCACGGTGGGCGAATGGATCCGCTCGCCCGACCACCAGATCGAGGGCACGGTGGAATACATCGGCTGGCGCCACACCCGTGTGCGCGCCTTCAACAAGAACCCGATCTATGTGCCCAACGCGCTGTTCACCACCATCGTGGTGGAAAACCCGACCCGCATGACCAATCGGCGCATCAAGGAGACCATCGGCATCCGCTATGCCGACCTCGACAAGATGGCCCCCATCGTCGCCGACGTGAAGGCCATGCTGCAGAATCACCCCGAGATCGACACCGGTGCCACACTGATCGTCAACTTCAACCAGTTTGCCGCGTCGTCGCTGGATTTCTTCATCTACACCTTCACCAAAACCGTCGAGTGGGTGCACTACCACGAGGTCAAGCAGGACGTGCTGTTGAAAATCGCAGCCATCATCCAGACGCATGGTGCGGAGATCGCCTTCCCCACCCGCACCGTGCATCTCGAATCGGCCGCCGAAGAAGCCGCGGCCGACTAGCGGCACGCGTCGCGCGCGGCGGCTTTTCCGGGCGGCGCGGACCATGCGCTCGCCTGCAGCCCAGTCCAGCCGCGGAGGCAGGTCGTCCGCCTTGCCAAGACGTGCCCCGCTCCTCATACTGGCTCGACGAATTGGTCTTTTGGTCAGTCTCCTCCTGCCCCCAGCGGGCACTCTGTCGGCTTTCCTCATTGGCATCATTACCGCGCGCCCGGGCGCGGCTGCCGCAGTTCCACTGCGATCTTTCGCCTATCCACCCATGCCAGCGCACGGCTTCATCGTGCCCCGGTCATCATGAGGAATCACGCCATGGCAAAAGAAGAACTTGTAGAAATGGAAGGCGTCGTCAACGAAGTCCTCCCGCAAACCCGCTTCCGCGTCACGCTGGACAACGGCTTTGAAATCACCGCCTACGCCTCCGGCAAAATGCGCAAGCACCGCATCCGCATCCTGGCCGGCGACAAGGTCACCATCGAAATGTCGCCCTACGACCTCACCAAGGGCCGCATCAATTTCCGCCACAAGGATAGCCACGTCCAGGCGCCACGGCCGGCCACGTTCAGAAAATTCAACTGATGCAAGGGCTGGCGGGCATGCATGAAATCGATTCGCCCACCTCTCCCGTGCGCGAAGTCGCCAAACCGCATCCCGTCGGCGTCTGCAAGGCCTGCGGCGCCATCACCTATCGCAAGGAATCCGTCGGCCAGCGCTGCATCCGCATCCGGCGCGGGACGCGCTGCAGCGGCATCGTCGCCGTCGCCACGCGCGACGCCTGCTGGAAACAATGCGCGAGCTGCAGCGGCACCGGAAAACGCGACAACACACCCTGCACCTATTGCCGCGGCATCGGCTGGAACCTGGCCAAACCCTGGAGCCTGTAAGTCCCAGCGGCCTAACGCCGGCTGGTGCGACCGCATGACATAATGTTCCCGGCCTCCACGCCGTAAACCAACTTAACCCATGCATGGAAGTCGGGCCACCACTGCGCCCGTCACGAACCCCTATCCGATGCGCTCCATCGCCCGCCGTATTTTCCTCTGCCTGTTGGCAGGCCTCAGTATTCCCGTCCTGGCCCAGGATCTGCCCCCCCTCTCCCATGCGGTAACGGGGAGCGACACCGACTACACCATCAGGCAAGGCGATTCCCTGACCGCCATCGGCGCCCGCTTCGGCCTGGCGCCCAAACTGCTGGCCCGACAGAACAGCCTGCCCGCCAACGCCAGGCTCCACCCCGGCCAGCAGCTGCACGTCCATCATCCCCACATCGTCCCGGCGACGCTCGACGACGGCATCCTCGTCAACCTGCCGCAAAGCATGCTGTTCAACTTCAGCCAGGGCACGCTGGTTTCCGCCTATCCCGTCGGCCTGGGCAAGCCCAGCTGGCCCACCCCGCAGGGCGAATTCAGGATCGTCAACCGGCAGGCGAACAAGCCCTGGCTGGTGCCCAAATCGATCCAGGAGGAAATGCGCCGCGAAGGGAAAATCGTGCAGGAGGAAGTGCCACCCGGTCCCGACAACCCCCTGGGCAAACACTGGCTCGGCTTGAATCTGTGGGGCTATGGCATCCACGGCACCATCGCGCCGGCGAGCGTCTACCATTTCCAGAGCCATGGCTGCATTCGCCTGCATCCCGATGATATTGCGGAACTTTTCGACCAGGTGCGGATCGGAACGCAGGGACGTCTCATTTACCAGCCGATTTTGCTGGCGGTGATCGAAGACGGCCGCATCCTGCTCGAAGTCCATCGGGACATCTACAAGAAGGGTATCGACCCCGCGCAAACCGTGCGCGGTCTGGCTGAAGCCAACGGCTTGAGCCAAGCCATCGATTGGCCTAAAGTGGACGCCGTAATCGCCGCTCAGGATGGATTGGCCGAGGAAGTGGGCCATCTGCCCAGCAACGGATTGAAAGGACAACCATGAAGCACGTCAGCCGACGCAAATTTCTCAAACTGGGCCTGCTGGCCGCCGCGCTGCCGCTGCCGGCCTCCGCCAGCGCGTGGCTGGCTGCGCCCGAGCGCCGACTGAGCTTCCACAACCTGCACACCGGCGAGAACCTCGACCTGCCCTACTGGGTACAGGGCGACTACGTTCCGGACGCGCTCGCCGAAATCAATCACGTCCTGCGCGACTACCGCACCGACCAGGTGGCGGCCATCGACACCCGCTTGCTGGACCTGCTCGATCGCGTCAAAGCCGAACTCGGCACCGCCCAGCCCTTCCAGGTCATTTCCGGCTACCGCTCTCCCGCCACCAACCACATGCTGTCGGAACGCTCCTCCGGCGTCGCCAAACACAGCCTGCACATGGAAGGCAAAGCCATCGACATCCGCATCCCCGGCGTGGCGCTGGCCGACCTGCGCAAGACCGGGCTCGCGCTGCAAGGCGGCGGCGTCGGCTACTACCCCGCATCCGACTTCGTGCATCTGGACGTCGGACGCGTACGAACCTGGGGCGGCTAGACCGCACGACGCCTTTCCGGCCGCAATCGTTCGACGTAGGGCCGGCGAATTGAAGACCGTCCCATGGGCACCGACGCGTGCCCGACGACATTTTCCTGCCACAGGGTGAAACCCTGTCCCGATCCGCCCGGTCGAACCGGTCCCACTTGCATGCCAAGGAGGACTGTCATGACCACCTCTCGGGACCCACGTCCGGCGGCCTATCTCATCATTCTGCTCGGACTCGGGCTGGCCGCCGCCGCCGCCCTCGTTCCCTTCTACCATGTCGCCTATCTGCTCGAACCCGGCATCCTGCTGGCCGTGCTGATGCCCTTCCTGCTCTATGGCCTGTTCATCGAAAGCCTGCGCGGCTCCTGGCTACTCGCCACAGGCCTGCTGCTGCTCGCTGCCAACCTGGTGCTGGTCGCATTCGAACGCTACCTCCGTTACGACGGCTACACGGACGACCTGATCTACTGGGTGCCGACGCTGGCAGCGGTGCTCGTGTTGCCGATCGCCTATCGGCTGGGCCGACGTACCGACGAAGCCGACCCATCCGGCACGTCCTCACCCGTCTAGCGGGCCGCATCGTTTGTATTCGAGCCATGCGCGGCTATATTGAGTTGGCAACCGGCCCTGAAGCCATATCTATCCGGATCGCCCGCTTTCCCTGCAACCCAAACGACTAAGGACGCTATGTACGGCCCATACAATCACGGTTGGATGTTCGATGGCGGATTTGGCCTGCTGTTCGGGGGCTTGTGGATGCTCCTGATGTGGGGAATTCCCCTTCTCCTCGTCATTGCCCTGCTGAAATATCTGTTTTTCAGGCCGCACGACAAGAGCAGCCCCGACATCCGACCAGAACAGAAAACGCCCCTCGATATTCTCAAGGAAAGCTACGCACGCGGCGATCTCAACCGCGACGAGTACCTGCAGAAACGCGACGACCTCCTGGAAAAATAGGCGGCACGCGTGAATGTCCGACCCCTTCCTCGACCCCTCTCTTGAAAGGAGATTGCCATGAACATCACACGACCCAGCCGGCTTGCCGCCTTCGGACTTGCCGCCCTCTTGAGCGGAACCGCCCCGGCCCTTCTGGCGGCCGATCCCCCTCCTCCCCCGCAATATGGGCCCGGCATGATGAACGGCTATGGCGGCTATGGAATGGGTCCCGGCATGATGGGCGGTGGTTACGGCGGCTATGGCATGGGCCCCGGCATGATGGGCGGTGGCTATGGTGGGTACGGAATGGGTCCCGGCATGATGGGCGGCGGCTATGGCATGGGCCCCGGCATGATGGGTGGGTACGGCATGGGTCCTGGCATGATGGGACCGTATTGGGGCAGCGGACTCGACCTGACCCCCGACCAGCAAGCCAAGATCAACAAGATCCAGGACGAGACCCGCAAGGCGCACTGGGCCATGATGGGCGAGATGATGAACCAGCAGGCCAAGCTGCGCGACCTGAACCTGGCGCCGAAACGGGACAATGCCGCCATCGACGCGGCCTACAAGGAATTCGGCAAGCTCCAGCAGCAAATGTACGATTCCGCGGTGGCGGCGCACAAACGCATGGAGGCCGTCCTCACCAAGGAACAGCAGGAAAAGCTGCGCGATTATTGGCGCAAGGGCTGGGCACCCAATCCCGAAAAATGAGCGGACCGGCCGGTTCCCGCTACGCCGATCACCAGGGAATCTCGGTGCCGTTGTAGCGGAAGAAACGCCCGTTCAGCGCCATCTGGAAATTGTCCACCAGGGCGCGCATGCCGCGCACGCTCTGTGCCGGGGTGAGCATCGCATCCGGGCCGCCCATGCGGGTGCCCACCCAGCCCGGATGCAATAGCAGGACGCCGATGCCATGTTGCGCCAACGCATGCGACAGCCCCTTCATGGCGGCATTCAACGCTGCCTTGCTGGAACGGTAGGCATAGTTCCCCGGTGCGCCGATCTCGGCGATGGAGCCCATGTGGCTGCTGATCGCCACCACCAGTCGCTTCTCGCTGCGGGCCAGATGGCCGGCGAAGGCTTCGCTCACCCGCACCGCGCCCAGGGTGTTGACGGCAAACGTGCGCAGCCAGATGTCATAGTCGATGCCGCCGAACGCGTCCATGAACTTGTCCAGGTACACGCCCGCGTTGTTGAGCAGCACGTCGATGCGGGCGCCCTCCAGGTCGAGCTGCAGCGTGCGCAGCTGCTCGCCGTCGGTCACGTCGAGCCGATGCACGCTGAGGCGTGGATGCCGACCAGCCAGGGCCTTGAGTTCGTCGGCCGCCTCGGGATGGCGGCAACTGGCGATCACCTGCCAGCCGGCCTCGGCATACTGCCGCGCCCATTCCAGTCCTAGGCCACGGTTGGCGCCGGTGATCAATATGCCGGGGAGCGTGTTCATCGGATGATTCTCCAGACCTGTCTTCTTTTGTATAGACGGCAACGGCCCCGCACGGGCGCTTTCCTTTGTCCCTTTCGTCGGCTTTACTGGAACGATACGGTCCGGAAGAAAGCGGCTCAGCCATGAAGGAAATCCTGCCCGGCGTGTTTCACTGGAAGACCTTCCACGAAGGCATCCAGGCCTACGTCCATTCCTATTACCTCCGCGCCACCGACCCGCCCGTGCTGATCGATCCGCGCGTGCCCGCACAGGGCATCGAGTGGTTCGCCTCGCACGGCGCGCCGCAGCACGTCTACCTGACCAACCGCCACCACTATCGCCACAGCGACCGTTTCGCCGAACGCTACGGCGCGCAGGTCTGGTGCCACAAGGACGGCCTGCACGAATTCACCCACGGCGAAAAGGTGCGCGGCTTCAGTCACGGCAAGACCCTGCCCGGCGGCGTGCTCGCCCTCAAGGTCGCGGCGCTGTGTCCCGAGGAAACCGCGCTCCATCTGCCCTTGCACGGCGGCATCCTGAGCCTCGGCGACGCCATCGTGCGCGAACGGGGCCGGCTCGGCTTCGTGCCGGACGCCTACATGGGCGACGATCCGGAAGGCGTCAAGCGCGGCCTGCGCAAGGCCTTCCTCAAGCACTTGCGCGAACGCGAGTTCGACCACCTGTTGTTCGCCCATGGCGCGCCCTGGATCGGCGGCGCCCGGGCGGGCCTGCACGCATTCCTCGACAGACTCGAGCGGTAGCGGACTCGCACGGGCGTCCAAAAAAACAGGGGCCAGGCATTGCCTGGCCCCTGTTCGCGATGCGGACCCGCTTACATGCCGCCGAGGTCGTCGATGGCATCGACCACGATGCTGGTACCGATCGCGATCATCAGGATATCGCCGGCCACCCGCACGTACTTGTGGCCGGCAGGCGGCACGCCGAGGCTCACCACGACCCGCGGGGGCAGATCGTAGACCACCACGTCGCGCGGCAGCGGCCGGCCGAGCTGCCATTTCCTGGCCTGGCCGGGCGGCATGCAGCCGTTGTGCTTCTTCGCGAGCCCCGGCGGGCAATGCCCACGCTTGAAGCTGTCCGCGTAATACTCGCGCACGACTTCACGCTGGCGGTCGCCGAAATGCACGCTCACCCGGACGTCGCCGCGCGATTCTCCGCGGTCGTCGTCATGGCCGCCCTTCGCGGCCTTGTCCGGCTTGCCATGACCGGCCCAGTCCGGTTTGTCGGCCAGGACCGGGCTGGCCGCGAAAAAGCCGGTCACGAACAGGGCAAGGGCAATGTGTTTTGATAAGGAAACGCGCATGGGAACTCCAGTCGTCAGGGAAAGGGGCTGCGTGTCCGATCTCGTTCGGACACGCAGCGAGAAGATACCCGAATTCCTCCCATCATTCGATCCGCCTGCGGCGGACTGCCTGGCGCCCGCGCTTACGGCTTACGTCCGGGCTCGGCGCAGCGGATGATCGCCTCGTTGGTCTTCAGTTTCAGACAGCGGCGCATGTCGCGCCCCTGCCGCCGTATCGGCTTGTTCGGCGCCATCTGCGCCGGCGCCGGGGCTGTGGCCGACGCTTCAGCCGTGTCGGCCGGTGCAGCCGCAGCGGCCGGCGTGGCGTCCTGCGCCAGAGCAAGATTGGCCGCGCACAGCAGCGGCAGCGTCATCCATCCGATTGTCCTTTTCATAACGACCTCCTCTCATGATTCGTGAACCCTCAGGCACCCGCGCCTACGCCAAACCGGGAATCCCACCAGGACGATCGTCGGCCACTCCGCCCGTCACCGCATCGCCAACCCGAATCGTGCCGCCCGCCAGGATACGGGCATTCACCCCGCCATGTCCGCGCATCGCGTTGTAGCCGCCCGGTCCCAGCACCGCCTCCATACGCGAACAGGGATCGCAATGCCCTGTCACTTCCAGCACCACCCCGGCGCCGATGCGCAGCACCAGCGGCCAGTCGCGAAACAGCGCATGCGCCGCCAGCAGGTTCAGTCCCGACACCACCAGATTGCGTCGCAGCCACGCCGCCTCGACCTGCGCCCGCCCGGTCAGTGCCGCAATCGCCGGCAGATGCTCCGCCTGGATCAGCGTCACCTGCCTTTTGCCGCCCGCCACCCGGCTGCGCGACGGCTGCGCATAGTGGTCGCCCTCGAGCCCACAGGCGGCGATCGCCCGCACCGCATCGGCCGCGACCGTCTCGCCCCGGCGCTCGGGCCGAATATAAATCGCCTCGATCCGCCCCGGACGGGCAAAGCGGGTCGTCAGGTCGCGCAGGCCTGCTTCGTCCGGGGCGGCCGCCGGTCGACCCTGTTCCGGACTCATGCCAGCAGCCGCTGGGCCCACCACGCCAGCCCACCCACCACGCTCAGGCAAATCAGGCAGGCCAGCAGGATCTTGACGAATCGAGGCATGGGCAAGGTCGCGTGATTCGCTATTTATCGCTGTCGGCCGGATAACCCACCGATTGCGCAAGCGTGATGCGCTGATTCGGGCCCAGCCCCAGGGCAGCCCCCAGCGCCGCGCGATCGAGCTGGCCGCGCACCACCCCGGCAAGGCCGGCCGACGCACAATAGAGATACACATTCTGGGCGATGAAGCCGGCATCGGTTGCGCTGTAGAACGCTGCCTCTTCCGCGCTGGCCTCGCCGGTCCGGTCGAGGTCCGCCACGTACACCAGGTTCACCGGTGCGGTCGCCACGAAATCCTGCACGCCCGTCAGCGGGCGGAGATCGCCGGCCACCATTCGGGACATGGCATGCGTCGGCGGATCGTAGCGATACGTGCCCTCTGCGGTGATCACGAACACATCGGTCTCGCGCCAGTCGCGTGCCGACGGCGCCGTGCGCTGTCCCGTGCCCGCCCGGTTCACGCCGTTCGCCGCCCACAGCAGGTTCGACAGCACCTGCAACGGCAACGCCCTGCCATCGAACTCCCGCGCCGAATGCCGCGCCTTCAGCGCCTGCATCAAGGGAATGCCGCCCACCTTTTCGGGCGGGGGCAGCCTGATCGCGCCGGTTCCCTGTACCTGTCCCGCTTCCATCGTACTCATCGTCCCCACCTCGTCGTGATTGCACCCTTGCTGAGAGGGGCTTCTTTCACTCTAGACCGTTTATGCCGCTCGACCTGCTAACCGGCGGGCATACGCAATGATGCATGAAACCCTCATGTCTGCATGGCGGGAATGCTCTTCCATTCATCGATAGGGAGCGGCCTGCAAAACAGGAAACCCTGGTAGGCCCGGCAATCGTTCTGCAGCAGAAAGTCCCGCTGCGCCTGGGTTTCCACCCCCTCCGCAATCACCTGCAAACCCAGCGACCGGCTCATGGCCATGATCGCCCGCACGATGGCGACATCGTTCTCGTCCTCTGGCACATCACGGACGAAGGATTGATCGATCTTCACCTGGTCGAGCGGCAGACGCTTGAGATAGGACAAGGACGAGTAACCGGTACCGAAGTCATCCAGGCAGAAACTCACGCCCAGCGCATTGAGCTGCCGCATCTGGCTGACCACGATGTCGACATTGTCGAGCACCACGCTTTCCGTCAATTCGAGCTTGAGCCGGGTCGGATCGATGTCGCTCGCAGCCAGGCTGCGCTGCACCGTGGCGACGAAGTCGGACTGGTGGAACTGGCGGGCACTGACATTGACCGCCATCTGCAGGAACCGGGTACGCGGATCGCGTTCCCAATCCTTGATCTGGGCGCAGGCCGTGTCCAGGACCCATTGCCCGATGGGCAGGATGAGCCCGGTTTCCTCGGCCAGCGGGATGAATTCGGCCGGCGAGACCATTCCACGGTCAGACGGAAACCAGCGCAGCAAGGCCTCGGCACCGATCAGTTCACCATGCTGGTCGATCTGCGGCTGGTAGTAGAGCTGGAATTCGTCCCGCTCCAGCGCCTGGCGCAACGCCGCCTCCGTCTCCATGCGCGAGTCGATGGCCGCCTGCATGGCCGGATTGAAGAATCGCGCCGTATTGCGGCCAGCCCCCTTGGCCTGGTAGAGCGCCACGTCGGCCTGCTTCAGCAGCATGTCGACCGACGCGCTCTGCCCCTGGAACAGGGTCAGGCCGATACTCGTCGTGCCCAGATATCGGGCTTCGTTGATACTCAGGGAATAGGGCTGGTTGAGCGCCTGGCGCACCTTCTCTGCAATGGTCTCCGCCTGGTTGGCCGCGTTTAGCGCATCCTGGCCCAGGCCTTCCAGCACCACCACGAACTCGTCGCCACCCAGGCGGCACACGATATCCTCCTGACGCATGTGGATGATCAGCCGCTGGGCCACTTCGACCAGCAGACGGTCACCAACATCGTGGCCCCGCGTGTCGTTCAAGGTCTTACTGATCCAGATCCAGGATCAGCAATGCGCCGAATTCGCCGCTGCGCTGGCTGGCGCTCAGTGCCTGGCCCAGCCGGTCCATCAGCAGCCGCCGATTGGGCAGCCGGGTAAGCGCGTCGAAATAGGCCAGATTGCGGATCTGTTCCTCCACCCCCTTGCGTTCGGTAATGTCGCGCGCCAGCCCCAGAACATACGCTTCTCCGGCGTATTCGAAATAGTTGGCGTTGATTTCCACCGGGAACGAACGTCCATCGGCGGCCGCATGGCGGCTTTCGAAGGTCATCGTCCTGTTCGCCTTGAGCTGCCCCCAGAAGGCCTGCCACTGTTCCGGCTGCGTCACGTCGGCATCGACATCGATCACCCGCAATGCCAGTAGTGCCTCGCGCGTCTTGCCGAGCGCCCTGCACGCCTCGTCGTTCACATAATGGAAGCGACCCTGCTCGTCGGCCAGGTAGGCGGCTTCCTTCACGTGGTTCAGGGCGAAATCCACCAGGGCCAGTTGCTGGCTCGCGCGCTCGCGCTCGGTGATGTCGCGGGCGATGCCGAGCACACCGAGCACGTTCCCTTGCCGATCGCGCAACGGCGTCTTCACCGTTTCGAGCAGGGCACGACATCCATCGGCGGCGAAAGTCACCCATTCCTCGTTGCGGACCGGTTGTCCGGCCGCCATCGCTTCGCGATCCTTCTGCTGGAAGAAACGCGCCAGCGCGGGCTCCACGAAATCGAAATCGGTCTTGCCCACGATGTCCGACTCGCGCGCGCCGAACAGGCGTTCGAATGCGGCGTTGCACATCCGGAAGCGGCCCTCCGCGTCCTTGAGCCACACGAGGTCGGGAACCGTCCCCAGGATCAGGTTCTTTTGCTGCTCGCTTTCTTCCAGGTTGCGGGTGACGGTTTTCAGCAGATCGTGCTCCCGCAGCAGCGTGCTTTGCCTGAACATCGCCAGCATGACGACGATGAGCGCATTGACGTCGACGACATCACTGACGGTTCGGGACACGCCCAGATGCGGATCGGCCAGCTTGACCGCCACGCCGGACAGCACCACGGCCGCCAGCGGCAACAGGCGCAGGAAGCCTTCGTACCAACGCTCCAGCGCGGTGTTGTGGGAAGGCTCGACCTTCCAGTGCAACATCGCCAGCCCCATGCCCACTATCGAAAAGGAGAACAGGCTGTTGAACCAGGCGCCGTCGAGGGTCGCGCCATCCAGCGCCATCAGGTTCCAGACCATCCAGCAGATCCCCGTGGCGGCAAGGGAAACCAGGAACAGCCCGTAGCTCCAGGACAATTTCAAACGTAGGATCGGGATCGCAATCAGGCCGATGCATGCGGCGCTGAACAGGCTGACCGGATAGGCCACCAGCACGCTCATGGCCAGCCACGCCGTATCCCCGCGCTTGGGCAGATACAGCACCAACACCAACGTCAGCACGGCAATGGCCAACATCGCGCCATCCAGCACCAGGGTCTTGCGCTGGACGCGGCTGGCCATGCGGAATGCCTCCAGCAGCACTCCCGCCCCCACACAGGGCCCCAGCCACAAATAGAACAAATCGGACGGCGACGGAAACCCCCGGTAGCCGACAGCGGCCTGCAGGTCCCAGATCATCTGGCCGGTCGCATATCCCGTCAGCCCAACCGCAATCCACCGCACGCCGCGGGCACTTTCCGAACGAACCCCGTGCAGTCCGATCCAGGCCAGTATCGCTGCCGTGACCGTCCCTGCCGTCCAATGGAGATTGTCGAAGAAACGTACCCACGTCACATCCTGGGCAAAGCGGATGCCCAGGACGCCGGCCAGCAGGCCACTCAAGCCCGCGAACAGCACAAGGCGGACAGGCGGCTGCCCGACCCGGTTATCCCGACGATTCATCGCTGGAACCTCCGCCCGAGAAGGCGCACGCCCGAGGCGGTCGCTTCCTGCCACCCTTGTTCATCCGCATCGCAATTCCCCGCAGTGTCTTTTTTCTTGTCCCTGTGGAGACGTCTTACCCTATCCGGCTATCGCGTCGCACAGCGGACGTAAGATTACTGGATAAACCACCCCATGAGCAGGGTAATTATCAATCTCCCCGGACAGTCAGGGATGCGGACGGCCTCAGGCCGGCGCGGCGTGGATTCATGCGGAAATCGAATCGCCGATGGCCGGCTGGACACAGCGGATCGGCACAGGGGCACACAAGCGGTCCGGGGCTACCGGCAAGCCGGCAAGCGAATGGCGAGTCCCGGCGCCCCGCCGGAACCGTGAGATCAGATCGGCCGCGAGCCCCGACAATCCGGGTAGCGGATACAGCCCCAGAACACCTGGCCCGCGCGGCTGCCCCGCTTGGCCTTGCGCTTCACCATCCGGCTCTGGCATTCGGGGCAGAACGGCGCGCCGTTCGTCGTGATGCTGAGCGGGTCCCGGAAGAACCGAGGCGGCGCGGTCACGCCGCTGATCAGCGCGTGCAGCGCCTTGCCGTCCATCAGCTCGATGTTCTTGCCCTTGGCAAACGCCAGCGCCTCGTCCGTGAACACGCCCGAGGTCACCACGAAGCCGCCGGCCGCACCCCGGGCCGCCATCACCCCGTAGAGTTCGCGCACGATGCTCACGCCCACGCGGATTGCCCGCCACTGCTTGCATTGCACCAGGAAAAGCTCGCCGCCCTTCTTCAAGGCCAGGTCGACCCCGCCATCGGGGCCGCCTCCGCCGGTCGCCGTCACCGAATAGCCCTTGCGCCGAAACGCCTCGCCCACCAGCGCCTCGAACTTCTTCCAGCTCATGTCGTTCAGCGCGGCGTGATCCGGACTCGCGGCCACCGTCTGGTGCAAGGTGCGGCGCGTGTAGCGGCCATAGGCGGACAGCCCCGCCCCCGCCAGGAACACGACGGGCAGCAGATACTGGCCCACGCCGGCCAACGTCCTGAACACTGTCTGGTTGACGAAATCGCCCATCTTTCCGGGCTGGACGACCGCCGTCACCTCGCGGATCGCGAGGCTGTGCAGTCCGACATACGCCACCAGCGCGAGCGCCACGCCCACCCACCAGGGGAGCTTGCCGGTGATCTCGATCAGGTCTTCAACGGGGCCTTGTTTGCGACGCGCCATGATTTTTATCGATGTGTAACGGACCATGGATCCCTACAACGCGAATCCGCCGACGGTATTTCCGGCCCGGAAACGCATTCGAACCGGGCGATTTTTATTGTTGTAGTGCGAGAGATTACCAGCGCTGATTCAAGCCTGGTATACCGGCGCGGCGACATACGGCGTGAACGACGGCAGGCCGCCTTCCCCGTTCACGCCATGGATCGCGCTCACAAGCCATTGCCGTTGCGGATCACGCCGACCGCGATCCCTTCGATGACCAGTTCCTGGCGCGTGAGGTCGACGACGATCGGCTCGAAATCGGGATTCTCCGGCAGCAGCCGCACCGTATTGCCCCGTTTCTGGAAGCGCTTCACCGTGACCTCGTCGCCGATCCGCGCCACCACGACCTGCCCGGCCCTGGGCTCGGTATCGCGATGCACCGCGAGCAGGTCGCCGTCCAGGATGCCGGCATCCTTCATGCTCATGCCCCGCACCTTGAGCAGGTAGTCCGCGCGCGGATTGAACATCGCGGCATCGAACTGGTAATGCCGCTCGATGTTTTCCTGCGCCAGGATCGGGCTGCCCGCCGCCACCTGGCCCACGAGCGGCACCCCGCCATCGCCCTTCAACCGGATGCCGCGCGACGTCCCCGGCACCAGATCCAGCACGCCTTTTTTCGCCAGCCCCTTGAGATGCTGCTCGGCCGCGTTCGGCGAGCTGAAGCCGAAGTGCTGCGCGATCTCGGCACGCGTCGGCGGCAGGCCGGTGGTCTCCATCCACTCACGAATCAGGTTCAGGATTTCTTCCTGGCGACGGGTCAGATCTCGCATGGGGCTTCCTCCATATACTGTATACATGTACAGTATAGTTACTGTATGCTTGTACAGTATAAAGACTGAACTCGTAAAACGCCAATGCGCGGACCGCATCCGCGCAGGCAAGCAGGAGAACCCTCATGATGAAACTCGGAAAGATCAGCTCCCTCGCCTTCAGCCACATGAAGCGGCGCGGGATTTCCATCGACGCCCTGAACGACCTGCTCGCCAACGGACAGGTCGAAAGGCAGTTCGACGGCGCGCAGGTCATTTACCTGGACAGCCCCACCCCCGGCCCGTCCTGGGCCGGCCGGCCGGCGCCCCGGCTGTATGCGGTGGTGGATGCGGCGGGCGAGGTGCTGACGGTGGAAAAGCGGGTACGAATACGGGCATGAGCCGATCGCCTAATGAAGCGGGAGATGCTCAATTCGCCGGCACCGTGCTATATTCTGGCCAGACTAGCCAGAATAAGCAGGAGCTCATCATGAACAGCGAATGGCAATTGCAGGAAGCGAAAAACAACCTGAGCCAGCTCATCAAGGATGCCGCAAGCGGCAACGCCCAGGTCGTCACCGTGCACGGCAAGCCGACGGCTGTGGTGGTGTCGGCGGAAGCCTACGCAAAGCTCACCCGCCCGCGTCGGGGCAAGCTCTCCGCCGCGCTGTTGCAGCCCGACCTCGCAGGCAAGGACCTGGACTTCACTCGCAGCCCGGACACCGGTCGCAACGTCGAGCTATGAGCTGGCTGCTGGACACCTGCGTCCTCTCCGAATACATCAGGAAATCGCCCGCGCCGCAGGTCATCGCCTGGCTGGACGAACAGGACGAAACCAGCCTCCATCTCAGCGTCATCACCCTGGGCGAAATCGAGAAGGGCATCCTCAAGCTGCGCACAACCGACCCTCGCCGCAGCCAGAAACTCACCGCATGGCTGGGCAAGGTGGAACAGCGCTTCGCCGACCGCATCCTGTCCCTCGACGCCGCTGCTTTGCACGGCTGGGCGCAACTCGCCGCCCAGTCCGAACTGGCTGGGCGCCCCCTGCCGGTGATGGATGGCCTGATCATGGCCACCGCCCAGTGCCACGGCCTCACCGTAGTCACGCGCAACGTACAGGATTTCGGCCTGCTTCCGCAGCTATTCAATCCCTGGGCCCTGTAAGCAGCGCATCGATATTTACCCTCGCTTGTTATTCCGGGGGTTGGACCAGGACGCCCCCGCTTGTTGACTCCACCCTATCCACCCGGATTTGATGCGCAGGCAGGTACTATTACACTTCTGCCTCGCAGCGGGCCCGCGCTCGCAACGCCCCCGTGCCAATGAACCGACCGCTTCAGGAACGCCGCTCCCGCTCCATGTCGTCTCCCGACTTCACGCCCGCCACGCCGGCCCTGCAGGATTGCATCGCGCGTTATTCCGGCGCGATTCCCGCCCTGGCCGAACTCGGCAAGCGTCTTGCCGCCACCCGTGACGCCGACGCGCTGATCGACCTCTACGAACAGTGCTACCCCTTGCTGGAAAAAGCCATGTGGGTCGACGGCGCGGACTTCCACCCGTTGCTGGCGAGCTACCAGGCCCTGTTCCGCGAACAGGAGGCGCTGATCCGGCAGCGCAGCGAGCATGGCCATACCGACGACCGCCACCGTTTCATCCTCAGCATCCCGGTGGCGGATCGCCCGTCGCACCTGCGCGCCTGCCTCGAAAGCATCTACCAGGTGTGCACGCTGTTCGACTACGGCGGCCGCACGTCCGGCCGGTGGGACAATATCCAGATCGTCGTCAGCGAGGACAGCCGCGATGAAGCCAACGTCCGCCGGCATATCGAGCTGGTCGAGGCATACCGGCAGAAAGGCCTGCAGGTGGTCCACTTCGGCCTCGCCGAGCAGTACGACCTCCTGCACGCCCTGCCGCCATCCACGCGCGAACGGCTGGACACGCTGCTCACCACCCAGCCGCGCGACCGGTTCTGGCTCAAGGGCCAGGCCGCCAACCGCAACCTCAGCTACCTCAAATGCCTGCAGCTCACCGAAGACAGGCGCAACACGCTCTACTACCTGATCGACAGCGACCAGTCGCTGTGCGTGAACCGGCAGACCGCCGCCGGCGAGGAGGCGGTCTACGCGCTGAACTACTTCCACGCCATCGACAAGATCTTCCGCAGCACCGACACCCTCATGCTCACCGGCAAGATGGTGGGCGATCCCCCGGTGTCGCCGGCGGTGATGGCGGCGAACTTCCTCGACGACGTGACCGCCTTCTTCACCCGCCTGGCCGCCCTGTCCGCCGATGAGGCCTGCCGATTCCACGACCTGCCCGCGCAGCCGGTGGGCGACGCCGCCTATCACGACATGGCCAAGCTGTTCGGATTCGACAACCAGCCGGCGACCTTCCCCTATACCTGCCGTCTCGCCGGCGCGCACGACCACACCGCGTGCCTCGCGGATTTTGCCCAGCGGCTCAACGCCTTCTTCTTCGGCGAGCACCTCACGCGCAAGACCGGGTTTGCCTACGGCAGCGGCTTCACGCAGCTTGCGCCTGCGCGCACGGTCTATCCCGGCAACTACATCGTCAACTATGCCGGGCTGAAATATGTCATCCCCTTCGGCCACCTGCGCCTGCGCATGTCCGGCCCCACCGCCGGCCGGCTGATCGCCGCCGAAATCGGCCCCCGCTTCGCCTCCTTCAACATGCCCAACCTGCACCGCCGCACCACCGAGGCGGGCCCGGGCGACGATTTCCGCCCCGGCGTGGAGCTGGGCAAGGCCAGCGTGGACGTCTCCAACGAATTCGAGCGCCAGTTCTTCGGCGACCTGATGCTGTTTTCCACCGAAGCGCTGGTCAGGCAGGCCGACGTGACCCGGCCCTTTGCCGAGGACGCGATCGACGCCGTCGTCGCGCAGAAGGAAGCCGAACTGCTCGCGCTGTACCAGCAGAAGCACGACGCCATCGCCGCGCGCAACCGGCAGCTGGACGACCTCGTCTTCCACGCCGGTCATTGGTGGCTGCAGGCCGCCGAACAGGCACCCGCCCTCGCCCAGGCGCTGCGGCAGGTGCGCGCCTTCATCGACAACATCGACCGCAATTTCGGCGAGCAGGCGCTGGCCTGGCGCCAGATCCAGTCCGCCGCGCATCGCGCCGAACGCAAGCGGCAGATCGTCGAGGCCTTGATGAACTACCGCGCCGAACGCGACGCCTGGGACAGCCTGTTTTGAGGGTGCCTTTGCGCCAGATTGCGCCATATCGCGCAATGCACACGTTGCGCAATGTTGCGCACTGGGCTTTCGTCAGAATGACGAAAATAGATGTGTCAGGCCTTCCTGGGTTGGGCTGTCTTAAAGCGTCACCGATTCCGCCGCCCGCGCGATGATCCGCGCCCGGCATTCCCGGTAGGCCACCTGCGCCAGGCCCAGCGCCTCCTCGGGAATCACGACATCCGAATAATCCGTTCGGGTCCGGTCGATGCTCCCGCTCCGCACCCGCGCCGACGTGTCCCCCCGGCGCGGCTTACCCGTCTGGCTGAACACCTCGTACCGCTCGCTCAAGGGCGAATCCAGCGCGAGCCAGTCCGTCAATCGGGGCAGCAGTTTCTCCGGCGCGCGTTGCAGCAATTCCGCATCGAAATAGAAATAAGGCCCATCGCTCGTCTGGCAGAAGGCGTCCAGCGCCCGCACCCGCTCGACGTAGTAGCGCGCCGCCTCGACCGGCGAGGCGTACAGGTCCGGGTCCGGCTTCTGCCGGAACAGATGCACGATGCTCCTGATCGTGTGCGCCGGTTCCGCCAGCGCGACCATCACCTTGAGTCCGGCCACGCCCAACCGCCCGGGCGTCAGCACATAGTCGTTGTGCAGCAGCTTGTCGAACAGGTAACGGCTCCCCGGCTTCGGGATTTCGTCATGCCGGAATGCCTCCAGCTGTCTGTCCAGCGCGGCGGCGTCCTCATAGCCGAGATGCATTTCGTAATAGCCGTTGATCTGCGGATGCGAGCCGAGAATATGCCCCGCCAGGCTGGTGTAGGCACGCATGTGGCTCAGCAGGAAGATTCGGGCGTAGGGGTCAGTCAAAGCGCTCATTGATTCAATTCATGGTCGGCCGCCAGCATTCCCATTTCAAGAATCGGGCATAACCGGCACCGATATTCTGCAGCTCGTAATGGAATAGCGCATATCCAGCCATGATCGTTTTCAGCCGCGCTCGCGGTGCCGGCCCACCCACTCCATCGCGGCAGCGATCAGCAGGATTGCGAGGAACAGCAGGTAGGGCGCGTACTGGTTGACGGCCGACGCCCAGACGTTGAGCTCGTTCAACAACAGCGCCCACACGCCAATCGCGACATAGGTCGACACCAGCACGACCGCCAGATTCACCCACGGGCGCAGGCCGATCAGAAACCCGATGATCGCCCCCACCACCGGGCCCGTCATCCAGAACGGCGCAAACACGAAAACGAACAGGCCGGCGACGCCGAACTTGCGCACCACGCCCCCGCCGGACTGCGCCGCGTGGTGGATGCGCGTGATAAAAGGCTCCAGGGTTCGCAGCCGGATCAGATGCCGCGTGCTCTGCACGAACAGCGGGTAGATCACCAGCACCTGGATGGTCTCGATCAGGATGTTGAGAGGCACCACCTGGACATGGCCGAAACCGCTCGCATAGCCGAAGGACATCCCCGCTTCGCGACCGATGATCAGGTTCAGCCCGGTCATGATCGCGTAGGGAAGAACGCGGTCCGGATACAGGTGCCAGCCGATCCCGAACGCCAGCAGCATCAGGCCGGTGAGCGCCAGGCCGAGGCCCAGCATGCGGCCTTCGGGACTGGCGAAAAGGGTTTCATGCATTCCTGGCCACGGGTTCACCTGGAATGGATTTGCTGAGCAGACTCATGGCTTCGGCGGTTTGGGTTTCTTCGGTCTTGGCAGTTTCTGAATCTGCTTCGCTGCTTTCTCAAAATCCGCGTCCACCGCACGTGGCGCGGAATCCAGCAGGGCACGATAGCGCCCATACTCCAGCTCGGCCTTCGCCCTGGCGTTTTCGGCGGAAACCTTTCCTGCGTGATCCAGCAGTTCGCGCCCGGAAATTTTCAGGAACTCGTCCAGCTTGGTGATCCAGTCCCGCATCGTCATCGGCTTGCGTTCCAGCGCCTGTAACTCTGCGTATTCGATGTAGAGATTCACGATGCGATTCAGGACCTGGAGCTCATCTTCCGTCAGATAATTCTTGGCAACCGCTATGTCCTCTTTTCGCACGCCGCCGCCGGCGCGCGTGGCCTGCAATCCCATCAATGGCTTTCGCGCATCGGCCCGCTCATGGATGATCTCGGCCGCGGTATGGCCATGGGTCGCCCAGTGCATCTTGTTCTGCACCGTGGCGAAGAACTGCTGCGCCATCTCCGTGTCCGCCGCGTAGTCCACGCTCGTCGCGTAAATATCCAGCACCTTCTGATAGAACCGCCGCTCGGACGAGCGAATGTCCCGGATGCGTTCCAGCAGCTCGTCGAAATAATCCTTCTGTCCCGAGCCCGGCGGATTTTTCAGCCGCTCGTCGTCCATGGTGAAACCCTTCACCAGATACTCGCCCAAGCGCGCCGTCGCCCACTGGCGGAACTGCGTACCGCGATGGCTGCGGACCCGGTAACCCACGGCAAGAACCGCTTCCAGCCTGTAATGCCGCAGCTTGCGGGTAACCTCGCGATTGCCTTCCTGGCGAACTTGTAAGTAATCCTTACAAGTTGCGGCTTCCTGCAACTCCCCCTCGTTGAAGATGGCTTTCAGATGAAGGGTGACGTTCTGCGGCGTGGTCTGGAAAAGCTCGGCTATCTGCGCCTGCGTCAGCCACAGCGTTTCATTCTCGAACCGGCACTGAATGCGGGTACGTCCATCCTCGGTCTGATAGAGCAGAAATTCGGATTGGGGAAAAGGCTCAGCTGTCACGTCATCATCTCCTGATAAGCCTGCATCGCATCAACGCGGAAGCGCCATCTATCATCGCGCTCGCAGCAACATGGCGATCTCCGCACCCAGCGACGACCAACCGCCCCAATCATCAAGCTGCTTCGCTTTCCAGGACAAGCAATTCTTTGGTGGCCCGCGTCATCGCCACATAAAGCAGCCGCGCCTCGTCTTCAGCCGCCTTGTCGTCATCGGTCGAGATACGCACGCCGGGGATCGCTACCAGCGGAAACTCCAAGCCCTTGCTGCTGTGGAATGTGATCAGCTTCACCGTGTCCTGCTTGTCGCCGAATTCAATGCTCTTGTGGCCGGTGATCGGGATGCCGGCTTTGGTGAAAGCATCATTGATCAGCTTGCCCACCGGGTTCCAGTTTCGATAGAGGATCGCCATGTCCTTCCACGCCGTGCCATCGCGATGGGACGCCTTGAACTGCTCAATGATGTAGCTCGCCTCATCCTTCAAGGTGGGCAGCTTCATCAGCACCGGCTTGGGACCATGCACCCGCCGGAAATCGGCAGCAGGCGCGGCACACCGCTCTCCTTGGCTTCGGCCGGCATTAGCAATTCCTTGGCAAAGCGGGCGGCAAATTCCAGGATTTCCTGCGTGTTGCGGTAGTTAATCTTGAGAACAGTCGTTCGTCCCTAGGTCAGCTAAATTGTGTGGGGATTACCCAGCTATCGCATTACAAGTGCGTCTAAAAGATCGCGACGGATCGCGCTACGGCCGATACCAGAAGCCTGGTATTTATCACCAGTAGGATCAAGTACTGAACAAGGCTCAAGTAATTTAATAAGCGCCGAAGTAGAGTAGCTCTCAGCCGTAATTTTCCTGGTATTTAGAATTTCCTTTAAGACATCAAAAAGCGCTTGCACACCTACAGTCTTACGTAGGTACGAGCCATTGCCAACCGTATTCCATATTGCGCTCCGAACTGCGCTAAAGAAATTAAATAAAATTTCATATAAAGCTCGATCATTACCAGCGAGGTAAAAATCCCTCAAAGGTAGTCCATCAATAGATTCGAGACAACGACGACCCTTTTCCTTGTTTTCTGGTCTTCGGACAGTATTCCTATCTTCCTTCGGGTTTCTTGAGATCAAACGCAACACTCCGTCGACAACAGTGGCCATTGAAACACGCACATCCACTTCAAGACTATCATCGCGCCCAAAAACCTTATCACTATCTGCTGCGGGATATATACATTTGTAAAAGGGTGAATTTTGTTCCGTATTCATTAGTCTTGCCAAATAGAAACCTCTGCTTAACTCCACGAGGCTGACGCGACGTGGTTTTCCGACATGAA
>ERZ761607.136-NODE-136-length-155561-cov-10.996836_pt1 | contig 155561 bp, 122 predicted proteins | sample MGYA00511164_ERZ761607 | MGnify/ENA primary metagenome ERZ761607 (study PRJEB28899, sample SAMN02445080) | bioreactor sludge metagenome | biome: EBPR sludge | place: Australia: Brisbane, Thorneside Wastewater Treatment Plant | collected 2011-06-22 ... | reverse complement strand
TTGACATTGTAGTTAAATAATAATCCGGATATAAAAAATCCTGTCTTTTTAATAAAGACAGGATTTCGTAAAAAATTATTTTTTAAGTAAATCGCGAATTTCCATAAGTAACTTTTCTTCTGAGGTAGGTTCGGGTGGAGCAGCCGGAACTGCCGGACCTTCTTCTTGCTTACGCTTTAATGTGTTGATAGATTTTATCATAAGAAAAATACAAAAAGCCAATATAAGAAAATCAAAGACATTTTGAATAAATGAACCATAACTGAGAACCACAGCAGGTGTATCTCCAACTTTATCTTTCAAGATAAATGCAAATTCCTTGAAATTAATTCCACCGAGCAACATTCCTAATGGGGGCATAAGTATATCATTAACCATTGAGTTAACAATTTTACCAAATGCACCGCCGATGATAACACCCACAGCTAAATCAACAACATTTCCTTTGGATGCAAATTCTTTAAATTCGGAAAAAAATCCCATAACGCACCTTTTAAATTAAGTAAAAAAATATTAAAATTTATAACCAAACCCTATAGCTAATACACTTCTGAATTGTGTAGAAGGTCCGATTGTTCCATTATCACGTTGTATAGCAATTTTTTCATCATAGAGCAAATCCGTAGCAAAACTTGCGGTAATATAATCATTGACTTTCAGATTAAGTAATGTTTCCCAAGTAACAATAGCGGTTGTAATTGTTTGATACGGCGCAAAAACATTAAAACGGGTTTGAAAGGTAACGTTCTGTACAATTTCTTTTTTTAAAAATAGATTAAAATTCATACCCAAATCACTACGAACATTTTTACCTCTATCTACACCGAAAGCACCTTGTTGAGACAGGGTGTCATCCATAACAAGAACTAATCGGTTTGAAACAGGAGCAACCATCATTTCTAACCAATCCGAAGGACGATATGTCAAACCCGCGCTTAAAGTCACAAAACCGGGTGCAAGGAAATTTGAAATAAGTGTTTCCTTTCCGTCAGCAGCATATTTAAAACCCTTAGAGAACTGAGTACGAAAGTCTAAAAGACCGCTGTATGTTAAGTGTTCATTGGCTTTATACCCGTACTGTGAAATCACAATGATACGATCATCACTTTTGCGAAATTCTTGTCCTTCTAACTTTGTGAGACCATAGCCAAGCTCCACAGAGTTATTCCATAGAGAGTGAGCATCTTTGAAATTGAGAAAAAAATTCGATAGTCCCGTAACAGAAACAGTGCTGTTACCCCCACCTGACCAATTTGATAAAGAAACTTGAGAGAAGTTGACACCCAGATTGCCGCCTTTTGTCCAATAAATTGTTGAATCTTGGGAGTGTGCAGAATGAATAAATGTTAGAATTGCTATGAGAGAAAAGAGGAAGATAAGCCGCATCGTTTGTTGACCCTTTGAAAAGTTGAAAAACTCTTACCGCAAAGATAAGAGAATTTTTCACTGTATCTTCCTGGTTAATGCTGTGAAAGTATGAAAAAATGACGATTGCTCAAGATGTTATATATTATCAAAAAAACACTAACTTCATATCACACAAGTATTAAAATAAAGCACATGCCCATCTGTATCGTGCTACTGCTTCATAGTACTCTGCAAGTGCATCCACTTCTTTCTCCGCTGCTTGTGCTGTGAAGCGTTCGCGAAAGTTCACGCGGAATATATCACTTTCGCCCCGATCAAATAAGTCCCTTTCCGCATTTTCAAGTCTTTCAGCAGCAATACGTTCATTACGAGCAACAAGAAATTGCTCATAATTTGCAAGCAGTTCCGAGGCGGCATCATCCACTTCGGCTTGTACTTCACGTTGGAGTAAAAACAGTTTAATATCAGTCACTTGTTGTTTGATTTCAGCTTCTGCTAATTGTCCCGTTGCATCACGGAATAATAAGGGCATCGAAAAATCTACGCCTACTTTGTAATCAAAACGATTGACACCATCATTGAGTTGATCCGAAAATGGAGCAAATTTGAGATTAATATCCGGTTTCCATTGCTCATTGGCAAAGTCTCTTGATACATCTGCAATGCGTTTTTCTGCTCTATTTAATGAAATTTCAGGCCGCCGTCGTATGCTTTCACTTCTATCTGTCTGATATTGATTTAAAGTGAGCAATGAAATCGGAGGAAAGTCCTTTGGTATCACATTATTGGGTATATCTGTCGGTGTACCGTCTTTTGTCCATAAAAATAATTGAAACGCAATAGTATTTTTTTCATAATTACGTCGCGCTTTAATCAGTGAGCCAAGCCGCCGCTGTATTTCTTGATAATTCTCTACAGAGTCAATACGAGGTCTTTCACCACGTTGAATTTGTTCATTAATGCCTTCTGCTCTTTGTTGAGCCAAAGTTAATAAACGATTATTAATGATAAATTTTTTGTATGATCCAACCCATTGCCAATATTTTTCTGCTGATTTTCTAAACAATTCATTACGCACTTCTACACGCTGATTTTCTGCTATTGTCGGTTGTACTTCTGCTTTTAGTATTTGTGAACGATTTTTGTCAATCATAATATTGCGCCATAGAGGAATCGAAATTCCTACTGATGCTTCACCTGTGAGCGGAGTGGTGTAGTCTTGATCAAAAAAACCAAGATTTCTTTTCCAACCGGCGAAGACTTTTTGTCCCCAGTAGAGCGGTACGACAATATCGGCTTGGGCAGTTTGCTGCTTAAATTTATCTGATTCACGTTTGGCGGTCACTTCTGCATCAAGGCGAGGATCGAGTGTGCCATATGCACGTTTTACTTGTGCTTGAGCATTGTCTATACCTAATTGAGCACCGGTCAATTTGGGGTGAAACGCATTGATATTCGCATACGATTCTTCCAAAGACAGTGAGTCAGGTTGGGAAAATGTTAATACACTGTCTTTACGGAATGGAAATTGTTCTTGTTGTGCACTAAGAAAAAGTGTCTGAAAAACACACACAATAGCTATAAAATAACGCATAAACCTCTCAGATAAAAGAAATACTGTCAGTGTATATTCTTATGATGTTGTTGTTAGTAATCCTCATCTATGTACGGTTGCGACTATGACATTTTTACTGTGCTAATATTGTGTTTCATAAAGAACATATCATTAATCTTGTATGGAGAATTTTCGTAGTTGTTCTTGAATTTTACGCAATTTATCTTGATTCATTTCAATCTTTTCGGCATAGTAAGCACTTGTTTGCAATGAAGTTGTAATCATTTGTTGCATGCCCTCATAAAGATGTCCTTCATAGTTTCGCAGATTGAGGGATAAGCTCATGTAATCAGGAATAGATACAGTGGAAGTATATATATCGCCATCCTTGACAATTTTATATGAAAGTCCTTCCGGCACCGGACGATAACCGCGCATCATTGCTTGCTCGGATTGCAGCACATCATGAGTGATATAGAGGGGGTATTTGTCATAATTCGATGTAATCATCCTATGAAGCATTTTTTCCCACGCTGCTTGTAAACGTATATCGCTATAGTTTCCGCCACTTTCAAAAAGCTCAAGTTCGGCTTCAAATTCTTTCATTTCTCTTTCTAAAGAGACAAAGACGTGCGGATATCTTCTCTGTAAATATCGCGGATACCATGTACGACGAAGTAATTCTTTTTCGATTAAAATAATATCGGGACGCAGATTCTCACATGCTTGTTTATACCAAAAAGCCGAACACCAATAATCCCATTGCGAAGAAAATATTATAGTGTTTTTGGGCAATTTCTCTACCATAATTTGCGTATAATCACGAACAACCGTGTCTGCCGATTTATCTACTTTTGTATAGTGAAGCCCGATATTAATAAATACAATGAAGAGCGTTATGAGAATTGGAATTGCTGAATTTTGGCTTTTTGATTGTATATATGAAATACTATACGCAACACCAACTGCGGTAAAGATAAATGATGCAATAAAAGCTAATGAAAAATATGGTTCGATATCATGAATCCCATAATTAAAGGCATAAAATGTACAGCCTAAAAAGAGTAAAGTTGTAAAGATGTATAATGTTAGATTACGTTTGATGAATTGTAATATCCCGATGATACAGAAAGCAATTCCAATATAACCCAATTGACCGGGTAGTAAAGAGATAAATTCTTTAAAGTTTTTTGAAAAACTATCATTAAACATCCAAATTTGAAATTGTTTTCCGGAAGCATGATACCAGAATTTATCAAAACCTCTGTGTACTTCACCCCAATTAAAATCCGGTAAAGCTGCACTGCGTAATGGTAGATAAAGCCACACACTTAATCCGATAGAAAATGGAATTATCAGTATGAATAATTCTTTCCATCGACCAATAGAAAAGTCAAATTTTTCTTGTGGTCTTTTAAAAAACATATATATCATCGCGGGTGCCAATAAAATCGTTGTGCCGTGATTACCGAAGCCCAATCCTATAACAGCAACCCATATCATCAATGCCGGCATACGATATTGTTTATCAATACTCATTGCCCGCAAAAAAAGAGCAATACTTAATGTTAATACGACTAATTGCAGAGAATAAACCTCATTGCTTGTTGCTTGATGCCAAATTATTTCTGAAAATGCATACATTGCTGATATGCCTACAGTTGCTAAGTGTTCTGCCAATGGCGAAAACGAGAGGGGAGCTACTGTGTTTTTTCCTCTTTTCTGATGAATTCTGTTCTGATGTATTAAGCCAAAAATCAAACTAAGACACCAAGAAAAAATTCCTACCGATACCGATACACAAAGTCCTGCAAAAACATTGAGTGCATAAATCGGTGAAAATGGTAAAGGCAGCAATGTCCATGCATGTCCTATAATAGTGTAAAGTGGGTAACCCGTCGGATGAGCGACTCCTAATGTTGTACAGACGGCAGCCAATTCTCCACTATCGGTAAAGCCCACATCGGGAGCTGTTGTTGTCAGATAGACGATAAAACTCACTATACTGACGATAAAAACTCTGACTAAAGTTGAAGAAAGAATGTGCATTGGATGAACATTGTGAATAGATGGATAAAACTCATGAGAACATTATTAACCAACCGGCTTAAACTGCTCAAATGCCTGCAAGCAATCATTGCAATAATGAATAGAACGGCATAATGTAGGACCGAATGGACTTTGCATAACCGTGTTTTTACTTCCGCAATATGGACAAATGGCATCGTGAAGTATATCAAGTTCTAATACCATATCGAAGCTTGGTGGTGGTGCTAATCCAAAAGTACGTAATGCTTGCTTACCTTTTTCAGTGATGCGATTGCTATCCCAAGGCGTGTTATAATTGACATGCACTTGCACATCAGTAAGTCCTAAACTTATGATGCAATCACGTATATCTTGTTGCATAACTTCAATGGCAGGACAGCCGACAAATGTTGGAGTGATTGTGACTTCAACCGCATCGTTTTCGGCGATGGTAATATCTGTCACGATACCCAAATCAACCACAGATAGGGTTGGAATTTCAGGGTCGTGGACTTCCAAAAGTGCCTCGAGTATATGTTCTTTTTTTATCATTGTAAGAAGACTTATTTGTAAATATATAGTAAAAAAGATGCTCAAAAGAAGCAATTAGTGTGTTACTGCTTTACTATTTTGTGAAAATTAAGAATTTTCTTGCTACTTTTAACAAACAAAAATTGATTATAATCGGAAACAGTATGAAAAGTCATTCACGATATGTTTGTCAAAATTGTGGCGCAACGAGTGCACGTTGGGTAGGTAAATGCAGTATTTGCGGGGCATGGGAAACCTATGTTGAAGAAATTATTGGTTCCGGTTCAACAAAAACTAAAGGTAAATCACATAGCTCCAATGCAGTAATGAAGCTTGCCGATATCGCGGGTTCGGGCAATGTACGAATAATGACAGGTATTGCCGAGCTTGACAGAGTACTTGGTGGTGGCATCACTCCCGGTTCATTGATTTTGGTGGGTGGTGACCCGGGTATTGGAAAGTCCACACTCATGCTTCAACTTTGTGCAGGTTTGCAAAAACATAATCCATTATATATTACGGGGGAAGAGTCACTGTTCCAGATTAAACAAAGAGCTGCACGACTTGCATCAATTCCCAATGATTTATTGCTTTTGGCAGAAACCAATATTTCTACAATGTTGCAAGCAATCAAAGATACGCAAGCAACTATCGCGATTATTGACTCGATTCAAACGACGTATCACGAGGAAATTAACTCCACACCGGGCACTGTTACGCAGGTGAGGGAATGCACTGCCTTGTTAATGCAAACTGCCAAAAAATCGGGAACTGCAATTTTTCTTGTTGGTCATGTGACAAAAGATGGTATGATAGCCGGACCTAAAGTACTTGAGCACATGGTTGATACGGTGCTTCAATTCGAAGGAGAAAAAACATATGCCTATCGTCTATTGAGAGCTATCAAAAATCGTTATGGTTCTACAAATGAAATAGGCATATTCGAGATGGTAGAGGGTGGATTGAAAGAGGTGCATAATCCATCGGAGATATTTCTTGCTCAACGACATCGTCATGATTCAGGTACGGCAATCGTTGCAACTGTTGAAGGCACGAGACCAATGCTTATTGAGGTACAGGCATTAGTTTCACCCACAGGTTTCTCCGTTGCGCAAAGAACCTCTACCGGTTTCGACACACGACGATTACAAATGATACTTGCAGTACTTGAAAAACGGCTTGGTCTTGAATTTCGGAAATGTGATGTTTTTGTCAATGTTGCCGGCGGAGTCACTTTAGATGATCCTGCCGTGGATTTGGGGATAGCCGCTGCCTTGGTCAGTTCATGGAAGGATATACCGCTTCACCCGGAAACAGTTCTCATTGGTGAAATAGGTCTTTCAGGGGAAATTCGCCCTGTCTCTCACTTTGAACAACGATGCTCGGAAGCTGAAAAACTTGGTTTCACTACCGTCATTGCACCGGCAGCAAATACAGCCAAGCTTACCAAGGGTTTATCCATAGCTTGTCGCTCCGTTGAAAGGGTTTCACTTGCTCTGACTACACTTTTTTCATAAACTTGTGTGAAAAATGGAACAAAATCGTGTTTCGGCGGTACATAGTGTATAATTCGGAATCATTATGCTTTTTCAAAAATCACATACGGAATATACAGGCAAAACAGATGAGGAATTGATGCAGTTATTGCGTCAAGGGAATCACGATGTCATGGTTTTGATTATGCGACGCTACAAACAACGTATAATCACTTTCATTTTCCGTTTTATTGGTTCGTATGAGATTGCCATTGATTTGGCTCAAGATGTTTTTGTAAGAGTTTATCGCTCACGCGATACATTTTCCGGAAAAGATAAATTTTCCAACTGGATATTTACGATTGCAGCCAATGTTGCTCGGTCGGAGTATAAGTCTTTGCATACTCAAGCAACGGTATCGCTCAATACCATTCAGTTAGATAATAGTGAAGATTCAATGCAACTTGCCGATGAAAGCTATATGCCCGATGAATCTGTGGACACTTCAATTATTGCACAGCAAATACAGAAAGCTCTGATGGCTTTGCCTGCATCACAAAGAATAATGATTATAATGCGTGATATTCAAAATCTGAGCTATGAGGAAATTGCAATTATTGAAAATATTGAAGTTGGTACTGTTAAATCACGTATTAACAGGGGGCGGGCACAACTCCAAGTAATGCTCAAACATCTTCATGATGAAATTATTAACTAAATACCACTTTGCGAACAAAACTATGAAACTTTCACATACACATAATGCCATGAAAATGGAACAACACAGTCTTAATAATGTGACCACACCAGATGACTTTGAGGAGGGTGTGCTTACACGAACTTTACTTTCACAAATGCCTCTTGTTAATGCACCGGACGGTTTCGAGGATGCAGTTATGAACGGTATTTCGGCTGATATACCTTGGAAGAAAACAGATACTCCGTTAGGACAATTGTTGCACATGTTACGTTATAATAAAGCAATCGGTATTTCGGCTGCTATTGCCACTATCTCCATATCTGTCTGGATTGTCGTATCACTGATTCCCGAACACCATACGCAGCAAATCGCACCTAAAAATACACAGGTATCTACGCAAACTCCTGCTAGTATGCACACTCAACCGGCTGCATCATTGCAACAATCAAGTGCAAAACAGAATAAAACAATTTCACCCGCCCGACAATACCACAATGCGCAAAAAATGATAAAGAACGATACCTCGCCTATACCCGGATTCAAAACAGAATCCAAGGGTGAACATGAGGAAGATTAGCACTTACTCACCTTTAGCAACCACTATAATCCCCAAGCATAGAATTGTTTGGGGATTTTTATTGGATTTGATAAAGTCTTATCCGATTTGACATCAGAGTGAGTCTATATGCCAAAGATTTGTTTTTTTTTAGTAACTTGCATTCGGGGTTGATGCTTTGAGAGTATCTTTTGCGCCCCGGAAACCAAAGCCGCTGCCAACAATCCCACCGATGATGTGGGCGAATTGAGAGATGTTATCGTAACTGAAGGAGTAGATAAATTCTTTACCAAGATAAAGAATGACAATAAGTATAAAAGTCAGGGGTATATGCCCTTGTTTGATATTGGCGAAAGAGCCGAGCAATATGAGCATAAAGACAATGCCGCTTGCTCCGAGCAATCCACCCGTAAAAAAGAAGGTATGGAGTAATGCAGTTACAACGGCGGTAGTGGTAATCATAAAAGCCATACTTTTTGAGCCGTATTTTTCTTCGAGCAGCGGTCCAATCAATAATATAAGCGAAAAATTTCCGAGTAAATGATTCCAATCGGCATGGCCTATTATATGTGTGAACATCCTTATCCAAGTCATTGGATTGAAGAGGGATGCGTCGGGTTGGAGTGTGAAGAAAAAGTATGTGGTTGCTTCGTTGGTCATTGAACCAAGCAAACGAGCAGCTAAGGCAGCAAGCGTGAATGTAAGTATGACGGGTGCATTGTAATGAATTTTCATAGGATGCGCTTAAAGTTAATGAGATAGTTAAAATTAATCAATATGTATCACTTTTCGGTTAAGTGTAGTGCATTGTTTGTCATAATGCATTGCAATCACCGAGAAAATTATGTGGGAACAAAATATGACATCTGGTACTTTGTACATTGTTTCGACCCCAATTGGTCATGATGACGATATAACGTTGCGGGCATTAAAAGTATTGAACTCATGCGATGTGGTTGTGTGTGAGGAAATGAAGGAAGGGGCTACGCTTCTTCGTAAGCATAAGTTGTCGAAGCAACTTGAGGAGTTTAATGAGCATTCCGATGACTCTCGTGTGCATGAGATTGTTGCTATGCTTCGCGATGGTAAAACTATTGCGCTTATATCTGATTGTGGCACTCCTATTATTGCAGATCCGGGTTTGGGTTTGTTGCAATCATGTTTGCAAAATGCGATTCCGGTTACTGTTGTTCCCGGAGTTACGTCAATTATGACAGCTTTGACACGAAGCGGTTTTAGGGCTGATGTGTTTGTAAGTGCGGGTTTTTTGAGTCGTAAACCTGAAGAACGTCGTGAGGAAATACGTTTGCTTTCTCGGGAATCGCGGACAGTTGCGCTTTTGGAAACTCCTTATCGTTTATTGACTTTATTGACTGCTTTGAGTGAACGTATGCCGAATCGTCGAGCTTATATTGGTTGTAATCTTACGTATCCTTCGGAAACGCATCATTATGGGACTTTTGCCGAGTTGGAAGAAAAGTTTCGTGCAAATAAATTCCGTGGTGAGTTTGTGATTGTGTTTGAGGGATTTGTTGGAGGTAAGTCAGAAGTGGCAATGGAAAGCGAGCAAACATTAAAACAATCTCGGGCTAAAAAGAAAAAATCCGAAGACGAAGATAGTATTTTGATGGAAGAGTCTATGCTTTTGTCTTTGGAGGATGATGAAAATGCGGGCGATGATGAGTTGGAGGTTGTCATCCTTGATGATGATGATAGTGAAGAAAGTGACAGCGAAGAGAGTGTGAAGAGCGCTGATGGGGATGATCGCGGTGGCGAAAGACGCAGCGGCGGTTTCCGTGATGATCGTCGAGGCGGTGAGCGTCGTGGCGGATTCCGTGATGACCGTCGTGGAGGCGATGACCGTCGTGGAGGCGGTGATCGTCGTGGCGGTTTCCGTGATGACCGACGTGGAGGCGAAAGACGCAGCGGTGGTTTCCGTGATGATCGCGGTGGCGAAAGACGCAGCGGCGGCTTCCGTGATGATCGTGGAGGCGAAAGACGCAGCGGTGGTTTCCGTGATGACCGCGGTGGCGAAAGACGCAGCGGTGGCTTCCGTGATGATCGTGGTGGTGACAGACGCAGCGGTGGTTTCCGTGATGATCGCGGTGGTGACAGACGCAGCGGTGGTTTCCGTGATGATCGTGGTGGTGACAGACGCAGCGGTGGTTTCCGTGATGATCGTCGCGGCGGTGAAAGACGTGGAGGCGAACGCAGATTTGATGATAAAGAGGGTTCTCAACAACGCGCGGCTCATGGTAACCGTGAAGGAGCTAATCTGAAACCGAATAATCCTTATGAAGGGATGAAGCCGTATCGTGCACGTTTCGATCGTGATGATCGCGAAAAGGGCAGAACATATAGTCCCGAATCGAGAGATAATCCCAATAGAAGCTATGACAAAAGAAGAGATGATGATAAGAAATTCGGTGGCAGAAAACCGGGTGGATTCCGTCGCAAATGATAAGTGAGAAGTTTGACAATAGGATAGCCGATATGATTATATGTCGGCTTTCCATTGAAGAAATCTGTCAATTTCAGATTTGACTCTTTTCATGAGAGCTGTAATGACGATGCCGTCATCAATATAGCCGACAAAAGGAATAAAGTCGGGCGTTAAGTCAGTAGGAAGAATGAAGTAGGCGAGAGCAGCAACAATCATTGCTTTCGATTTCAAGGAAAGAGCATAGTCCTTTTCCGTGAGCATTGCATAGAGGGTGGTAATATTTCTAAAAAGATTGGTCAATAAGCCGGAATTTTGAGCAGCTTTTCGGACAGATTGTAACTTAGACGGCAACCGCCGAACCACTTCCTTCTCTTTATCGGGAGAATATGATTCAGCGGCATTATCTAAAATCTTTTCGGAATTGTGTTGAGAAACAACCATAACGTAAGAGATAGTTATTGCTCTGAAGAAGTATCTTTGCTTTTCATCATGAGTGCGTAAGGAATGACGACACAATATCCTATAACAAGCAAAATTGGAGCAACGACGGTGGACATAGGGTTGTCCCATGTTTCTAAATAAGTGGCTTCGTCTTTGTAAATTCCGGTAGAAAGCATAACAAAGCCGACAATGATGATACAAAGACCGATAGCAAATATTTTCATGTTATTGACATGAAGAGGAATTCCCCAAAGTATTTTCTTTGGTTGCAGACGAGTTTGTTTAAGGGGTGATGCCATAGTAAATTATTAATGAAATGAATAAAACAGCTACGCAAAGTTACGTCATTCTCTAAAAATATCATATAGTTCTTCGACGAAGCGCAACAAAAGCAATGACAGAACGGCTACGGCACACTGTCTTTTTTCAACACAAATAACATTCAATAGAAAATTATGTATCAGACAGAGTTTCCAACATTACCATTATTACGTCGCGGCAAGGTGCGTGATGTATATGACCTTGGCAGCAGTTTGCTGATGGTAGCGACTGACCGCATTAGCGCATTTGACGTGATTATGTCCAATCCGATTGAAGGAAAGGGCGCTATACTGACTGCCTTGTCATTATTTTGGTTTGAAAAAACAGCCGACCTTATTGAAAACCATGTTATTACTGCCAATGTGGACGAGTATCCCATTGAATGTGCCCCTTATATAGAACAGTTGCGTGGTCGCTCTATGGTTGTGAAAAAAACAAAGCCATTGCCAATAGAGTGTGTTGTTCGTGGGTATCTTGCCGGATCGGGTTGGAAAGAGTATCAGCAATCACGTTCGGTATGCGGAATTCCACTGCCGGAGGGTTTGGTTGAATCTTCGCAATTGCCAAATCTGCTTTTTACACCGGCACATAAAGCAGAGACAGGACATGATGAAAATATAACTTTCGAAGAAGCAGCGGCAACAGTGGGGCATGATATAGCCGAAACATTACGCAATCTTTCACTCAAACTTTACTCGTATGCCTCTGAGTATGCGGCTGAGTGCGGTATTATACTTGCGGATACAAAATTTGAATTTGGTACTATGCCCGATGGCAGAATTATTCTTATTGATGAAGCACTTACGCCGGATTCATCCCGTTACTGGCTTCGTTCAGAATATCAAGAAGGAAAAACACAGGTAAATTTTGATAAACAAGTGCTGCGCGATTATCTGGAAACAACTGTATGGGACAAAAATCCGCCGGCACCTCCATTACCCGATGATATATGTGTAAAAATTAGGGAAAAATATCAATTAGCTTATGATATTCTTACCAAAACATCAGCTGAAACTATTCTGTAATATTGTCGTTTGGTCGGCAGTTTTTTATTGTGGAGAATCAAAGTGAATGAAGAATTGATTGAAAATCAAGAGTTAACAGAAAAAGTACATCCAATCGTGGGGTTTTGGGAAATAATTATGCAGCCCTATGAGTTAGGCAGAAAAATTATTCCGCGATGGTTTCAAATAGTTGCCATAGCTGTATTGCTGGAAACCTTTTGTATGACAACCGGTATGTATCTGGTATCGAAAAGTGATGGGGTGAAATCGGAAATGGCGGCGATGAATAGTAATATTATAAAAAGACTTGAAAAAAATCCTCAAATTACAGATGAGCAATTGGAAGAAATGAAAGAACAGTTCGATTCAAATTTTGAATTTAAGCTTTTATCCACGGTTGGAGTTTCTCTCATATATAGTTTATTTGGAATATTTGTGGTAGGAGCTTTTTTCTTTTTCGTTGCTCGTTTATTTGTTGAACAACCAAGCCCTTATCCTAATATAATGGGATTAACCGCGTTTGGCGCAGCAATTTCGGGCTTAGGTGTCTTAGTTTCGACAATGATTCAATTTCTTACAGACACGACAGTCTTTGGTTTGACACTCTCATTCGTAGTTGATCCTGCTGAACATCCTGCATGGTTTTCATTTTTATCAAGAATATCAATATTTTATCCTCTATATTATATTGCAATTGGTTTAGCTGTCGCAGGTGCATCACGAATGCATAAACAATGGGGGTATATTTTAGCAATAATTGTGTGCACTGTTACGATTATCTTATGGGGAGGGATAAGTGCTGTTGGTGGATTGTTTATGTAATAATTGTTAGATTATTGATAATAGATTGATAAAATGATTATTGCGTTTCATAAACCATATTCTTGTTTATCTCAATTTACAGATAATGGTTCGAATCACCGAACTCTTAGAGAATTTAATTTTCCCTCCGATGTCTATCCTATTGGTCGTTTGGATGCAGATTCGGAGGGATTATTATTATTAACGAATGAGAAAAAATATATAGACAGATTGTTGCACCCCTCATTTCAGCATCGGCGAACATATTGGGCGCAAGTCGAAAATATTCCTAGTAATGAATCTCTCGCAAAACTTGAAAAGGGGATTATTATAGAAAATTATAAAACACTACCTTGTGAAGCAACGATCCTTAGTCCGGAGCCACAAATCGCGCCGCGTATTCCTCCCATTCGTATCCGAAAAAATATTCCTGACTGTTGGATTGAACTTACGCTCATAGAAGGTAAAAATAGGCAAGTGCGTAAGATGACAGCAGCCGTGGGTCATCCTACATTACGCTTATTGCGCATATCTATTGGCAATTATGCTCTTCATGGAATCGAAGCCGGCAATTGGAAAATCCTTACATCAAAAGAAATAAACCAAGTGTTTCAGAAATAAATACACGAAACGTTAATGTTTAAATCCACAAACAATAAACGAAGTACACAGTCATAAATACTTAAACTTTTGTGTATCAATAAAATCAAACATCAAATTCTCATCAATCACTTACTTTGTATTATAATTCAGGTATAATATGTGTGCCGATTCTTTCTACATCAGCAGGTTCTATATCATCGGGTATGCTTTGACCGGTAGTGAAGTATGCCAATGGTAAAGTTTGTTTTCGCAATATACCTATTAATGCACCGAGCGATACCGCTTCGTCAATTTTTGTTAAAATGAGTGCGTCGGGTGAAAGGATTGAAAATTTATCCATCACATCTAAAAAAGTGTGCTCATTGACTGTTGCACTTTGGACTAAATAGGTAATATCCGGCAGAGCAGCTTCTCGATAAGCTGATAATTCTAACAGCATTTTTTTATCTCTTTGGCTGCGTCCTACGGTATCAATCAGAATAATATCGCGTTTTGATTTTTCTTGTTTTACAATTTGTCGTAACTCTTGTGAATTGTAGGCGACTTCAAATGGAATACCGGCAATAGAAGCAAAAGTCTGTAATTGATCGGTGCCACCAACTTTATATGTGTCTGATGATATAATTAAGACATTAGCTTTGAAAAGCAATTTACATACAGCCGCTAATTTTGCAATTGTAATTGTTTTTCCAGAACCGGTAGTTCCGACAAATAGGGCAGTAGTACAATGTGATTTCGGTTCCAGAGGTGGTATTACACGTAAATGTTCGGTTACAAGCATACGTAAGGTTCGTAGTGCTTCTTCAATGGAAGGAAATGGACCGCGAGCAGCAAGCAATCCAATATAACGTAATGATTCATCTTCACTTAATTCGGCATTTCTAAGTTTTTTGTATAAATCATTATAGAGTTTGCCAAGCGTGGCACTATGCCGATAACGTATGGCATCTCTTAATCCATCCAATGTTGAACGCATTTCGGCAATCTCACGACGCAATTGTACAAGATTGACCGTATCACCAACATCGGTGGATTGCGTTACTTGTTGTAATTCACGTTTTTTCAATTCATTGCGTTTTGGCGATGAATTACGTTTTCGCGTCGGGGCTGTTTCTTCTTTTTCGGGAACGCCTCCCTGCGACTCAAGTCGTTCGGGTAAAGAATAAGCGGATGGCTCCTCGTTTGTTGCAACGATTTCCACTATGTCGCCTTCGGAACTCTTTACTGTACGAGTCGAGAGAATAATTGCATCGTCTCCGAGTTCCTTGCGCATCAATTCAAGCCCATCTTTCATACTTGGGGCAAGGTATTTTTTCATCTTCATATTCTTGTGTCCGTCACTTACTCTATGTCAATTTGTACATTGTTAAAGCGAAAATTACCACATTTTATGATTGTGGAGCAAAGTTTTTGCACAAAAACCGATTCTTGCTATTTTTTTTACTGCCATCTGAACGATCACCTTTGAAATCATTGATGTTCTAAATGTAAGCGATTTGTCAGTGTATGTTGTCTTTGAGATGCATCGTCTCGAGTTGTACATACAAAACGTCTTGCGGTTATTTCAGCTGCCGTAGCTATGAAACTATCAGCCCAAAGATTAAGCATCACCGTGTCTTAAAGTTATGTTTTTTAACACAAGTCAATAAGTCGTTTCTTTGTTTTTTATTCTTTTGTGAGCAATTGCCGAATCCGGAGGGCTAAACGACCCCGTGCGTGTTCGAATCCCGCCTACATAACAGAAAAAAGCTGAGTAATTTCACTCGGTGTTTTTTGTTTTTGGTTGATTACCCTCGAATACCTCATGGAGAAATGAGAGTACAATATCTCGATAGGCAGTGCCGCCTTTGTCACCCAAATCGTGATGTTGAGCATCTTTGACAATATGGAGTTTTTTCTTCGACGAACCACAGGCGGCATAGTTTCTCTTTGCGTACTGAACGGGGATATGTTTATCGTCTTCACCGTGAATAAAAAGCACAGGTGCATGAATTGATGCGACGGACTTTTCAGGGCATACCGTATCAACAGAAAACTGAGCTAATCTTTCCGATTGAGTAAGGACATAATCCGTAAACGATGGAATACGTAGATGAATCATTCTTTCCCCATAATCATGATAGGTTTCTCGAAACGATGCAAACCCTCCTTCAAAAATCCCGCATTGTATTCGAGACTCTTGAGCCATTGCCTGCATAGCGACAGCAGCACCTAAGGAAAAGCCCATAATACCGAGACTTGAACTTCTCAGCATTGAGTCACTTTCTACTTTGTTGATAATATCAGAAATGTCCAGTTTTTCTTTTGCTCCGAATGTACAGAATTTTCCTTCACTTTGTCCATGTGCTCTTTGGTCATACACGATAATGTCATAGTCCGAGAGTAACCATTCTGCTATGCCATACATATGCTCTTTGCAGCTCGAAATACCGTGAACAAGGATGATTGTTGCCTTAGGAATTCGCTGTTCAACAGAGTAATACTCACACGATAAACGTATGGAATCACGTGTGACCACAGTAAACTGATTACGATATGATATTGTCGGAGGAAATGAAGGAAATCGCAGTACTTCATTATTGCGATCTACACGTCTCGGGCAAATGGCTGAGTACGCTAAATAATGATGCACTATGTAGTAGATACCAAAGCCAAGGCTTAGGAGAATGATCACAGCGAATATCATGAGTTTGAATTGCAATGACATGAAGTAAAGAGTGTATTTATTGAAAGTATTAGTTGCGTTAAAAATATCATTATTCGTTAATCAAAAAAGCACACAATTCATGTGATTATGCTTAATCATTCTTTATACATCCATTTTCTACAATTAAGGTTTTTTTATCAATAGACTCAGTCAAACCCTTCATACCCTGATGTGCCTCTGTTGCAGTAATAAAAACTTGTGCTCCTGTCTCTAGAACTGTTTGCAATACATTTCGCGTTCTTGTTGCATCAAGTTCACTAAAAATATCATCATATAATAAAATGGGTTTTTCTTGTTTTTGAGCGTAAAGATATTGGAACTCTGCATATTTCAATGCAATTAAAAGTGATTTATGTTGTCCCTGCGATGCATAATCTCGAGCTTCACCATTGTGTATGCCAATATATAAATCATCTTTTTGTGGACCGAATAAAGTAGTACCACGCCGAATTTCTTCATTGCGACATTTTTTAGCAATGTCGTTAAATAGATGTAATAGCTCATTTTTTTTTGTGGAAGAATTGATTGTCACCTTAGGTAATGTTTTAGCCTGATACTGTAAAGAAACCATCTCTTTTCCATTAGACACTCTTGAGTACGATTCAGTAAAATAAGGCATAAATTCTTCGATAAAAACAAAACGTCTTGCGGTTATTTCAGCTGCCGACGCTATGAAACTATCAGTCCAAAGATCAAGCATCGCCGTGTCTAAAAATCCTGTTTTTTTAGCAGAAGTCAATAAGTCATTTCTTTGTTTAATTATTCTTTTGAGAGCAATTGCCTCTTCAACATAACGTTTGCTGCATTGCGAGAGCAGTGCATCAATAAATCTGCGTCTGTCATCGGGTGCGCCGAAGGTGATGGCTTTAAAATCAGGCGACAACACAACAACAGGCATTTCGCCAATAATATCTTTCGGTGACAGAGAATCACCAATAGAGGATGAAATATGTTTACGTCCACCTGCGCTGAATGACACAGTTACCGCATATGGAACTTGTAAATCAGTTTGAGCTTTGGCATGCACTGAATACTTCGACTGTGCACTGTTGATAAGTAAACTGTCAGGTGTAGGAAGAAAACTTTTCGAAAGCGATGCTATTGAAATTGCTTCTAAAATAGTGGTCTTGCCGGCACCATTATGTCCAAGAATGATATTCATTTCCGGCGAGAAGTCGGTTTCAGTATCATTATGATTTCGTAAAGAATGAATGCGTATAGTAGTAACTCTCATTGTTCTGTTAAGCCGATGTCACGATGTTTTTTGAACAGATAACGTATGTCAATGGTTTCTATTCGTTTTTTTTTACTAATTTGGTAAATTCATTCATCAAAAAAGAGGAGTTTCCTATGAAAAATGTAGTTTGTGTGCTGTGTGTTGTGTTCTCGGCATTAAGCTTTGTCGGATGCAGCAAAGACGAAGCACCTACAAATTCCAACAACAATAATAATACCAATACAACCCATGCATCTGCGACAATTGATGGCTCTTCCACATTTTCAATTCCTATTGGAGCAAGTTCAATGGCGCGTGGTTATTATATAAAGTCTGAAAATGCTGTTACTTGTGTATTCTCTGATGGTGCAAAAAGTTTATCTGTAAATGTTTTTGGAGGTACAACCGGCTCTTTCCCTTTTCTTGAAGATGGCAATACAGAAAAGAGATGGGCACAGATTTCATTGGGTAATTCTTTGTCCGATATGTCGGCTTCTATTGCAGGTGAAGGAAGTGTGACTATCACTAAATTCGGAGCTGTCGGTGAAAAAATAGAAGGTACGTTCTCCGGTAAATTTATGACATTCAAAGGTGAAATGAAAGTTGTTACTAATGGTACATTTTCTGCAATACGTGCAGAAGATATAGACTAATTTTTTTTATTTTTTTGTGAGTGTTTTATGAAAAACAAAATTTTACTCAGTGTTTGTGTTGCTACATTTCTTTTTGCCGGTTGTGGGGCAAGTGAGAAAGTAGAGCAATTAGAAAATACGATGAAAGCCGTACAAAATGCGGATGAAGTTGCGAATCAAGTAAATACTAACAATGATTTGGCACAAAAACGAATTGAAGAACGCAAACAACGTGGTGACACATTGGCAATGCCCTATAAAAAACTACAGGAATATTTACCCACAGCACCTGCCGGATATACTGCCGAAGCTCCAACCGGTGAAAGTATGAATATGCCGGGTGCATCATATTCTCAAGCTCGTATCCGTTTTACAAAAGGCGATGATGAGATTACCATAACAATGACAGATTATAATCAAGCGTATGCAATTTATCAAGGTGCCGTTGCTGTTTGGGCAATGGGGATGGAATTTGATAATGACAATGAAACAGCTAAAGGATATAAACTCAATCATGAGTTAAGCGGTGGTTGGGAACGCTATGAAAAAATCTCAAAGTATGCTACGTTATCACTTGGCGTAGGTTCTCGATTTTTTATCGAAATTAAAGCAAGTAATCAGACCAACACAGACTTTGTGAAATCAATTGCAAATTCAATGAAATTAGCAGAATTATCAAAAATGTAATTATATTTTTTCTAATATTTTCAAAAAAAAGGCGGTATATTTACCGCCTTTTTTTTAGGATAATTGTCCAAATTTACCGCTTCGTAAATCATCAAATGCCTGTACAATCTCTTCTTTTGTGTTCATCAGAAATGGTCCGTAAGGCATTAAATTCTCATTGATAGGTTCACCACTTAAGATTAAACATGTAAACTCATTATCTGATTGAAAAGAAATGTCCGATCCATCATTATTGAAAAGTACAAAATGGTTTGCTTCTGCCAATGTGCCATTGATAGAAACTGTACCATCAAGTATAACGATACCGGTATTGTAATGAGCAGGCAAGGTAATCATAGTATTTGTTTGGGCATTACCTTTGCAATTCCACACATGCATTGGCGTAAATGTTGAAGCAATACCTTGAGTACCATGATATTCACCGGCAATAATCTCAAGTATAGTAATGCCATCATCGCAGAGATATGTAGGAATATCTTTATGGTTAATGGCTTGATATTTCGGTGGGGTCATTTTATCTTTTGCCGGTAAATTAACCCATAATTGCACCATTTGCATAATGCCACCATTACGTGTAAATTCTTCTTCATGATATTCCTTATGAAGCACACCGCTGCCTGCTGTCATCCATTGGACATCACCTTCGTAAATTATACCGCTATTTCCCGCAGAATCATGATGGGCAACACTTCCTTTATAGGCAATTGTCACAGTTTCAAAGCCACGATGGGGGTGAACATCCACGCCCCGAGGTGTGTCGGTTGGTGAAAAATAGAATGGTGCGCCATAATCAAGCAGGAAAAAAGGGCTCATGCGATAGATACCTTGATTTATTCCACTTGGAAAAAAATTGTGTACATGAAAACCATCTCCGACTGTATGAGCCGGCGGTGGAGAAAAGATATTTTGAATAGTTTTTTGCATAAAGATTTTGAATATGAAAAAAAATGGAGAAGATTAAGTGGTAAATATATTTTTACATATTGATTTGCCGCTTTGATGAAGTGAATAAAGGGCAAATCATCTTATATCAGCTTCACCAAATTATACCCGATGAGTGCCGTACTGTATGCCAACATAAATGTATAGGCGAATGCTATCATTGACCATTTCCATGAGCCGGTTTCTTTTTTAATTATTGCAATAGTTGAAATACACTGTAAAGCATATACGTAAAACAGCATCACACTTATTGCTGTAGCAAAAGGAATTGTTTGTTGTAAAATTGTGCGTAATTGTGCATCACTGTCCGAAACATCAGCACTATACAGTTGTCCCATGACAGACACAAATACTTCGCGAGCAGCAAAACTTCCAATAACACCAATAGTAAGTTTCCAATCGAAACCGAGAGGTTGGAATATAGGTTGTAATGTTTTTCCTATTGTTCCTGCATAGGATTGTTCTAATTGTATGCGCTCTGCTTGTAATGATGTCATGCCTGTGGGAATTTCAGCTTTCGGAAATTCTGTTAATGCCCATAAAATAATGGAAAACAGCAGAATAATGGAACCGGCATTTTTAATAAATTCCTTTGAACGGTTCCATACAATTATCAATAATGAGGGTAAAGAGGGAACTCTATATGGTGGAAATTCGAGCAGAAAGGGGAGTGTTGCTCCGCGAAAAAGTGTTTTCTTAAATACAAGTGCAATACATAAACCACTTATTGCCGCCAAAAAGTATAGACCGGCTAGTACTATCGCTTGCAGTGAAAAGATACCACCTACGATAATCGAAGGGATACATGCTGCAATAAGTAAAGTATAAACGGGTAAACGTGCACTGCATGTCATCAATGGAGCAATCATAATTGTTGCCATCCTATCTTTTTCCGATGGGATTATCCGTGCGGACATTATGCCCGGTATTGCACAAGCGTATGATCCCAATAATGGAATAAATGACCTGCCTTGTAAACCGAAAATTCCCATAATTCTGTCTATCAAGAAAGCTGCTCTTGATAAATAACCGCAATCTTCAAGAAAAACAATAATGATATTGAGTAAAATTATCTGTGGTAAAAAAACAATGACACTGCCAACACCGGCAATTACACCATCCGTTATAAAATCACGAAGCAGCGAATCCGGTAGGGTAGAACGCAAATAATCTTGCGTATAAGAAAAAAGCGATTCTATTCCGGACATTAATGGCTCAGCCCATGTAAAAATTGACTGAAAAAATAACCCAAGTACTATGAGAAAAATAACAGGACCACCGATAGGATGTAAAATAAAGGAATCTAATTTTTCAGTTATTTTGTCTTCTCTGATTGTGAGTACTTGAGAAATTATCTCACGCACTGCAGTGTGTCGCTGTTCAATATTTGCAGAAGCTTGTACAATAGTGTTTGGAACAAGAAATTTGTCCGTCTGATGAAGTGAATCGCGTAGGTCTTGTAAACCGATGCCTTTTTTTCCTACGACGGGAATTACCGGAACACCTAATATGGTTTCGAGCGTGATATCGTCAAGAATGCCATTTCTTGCTTTAATTTCATCTACCATAGTTAAGACAGCAATAGTCGGTAAACCAAGTTCTGCAATAAATGAAAACAAAAAGAGGCTTTTTTCTAAACTACTGCCATCCAAGACAGCAACTATATATTCTGTTTTGGGTAAGTCTGAAATTTTATTGTGAATAATGTCCACGCTGAGTTGTTCATCAACAGATTTAGGCAAAAAACTGTAGATACCGGGTAAATCAATCAAGTGCACTGTCGAGTGTTGGATTTGAATTTTACCAATGACAGGTTCAACAGTTATACCCGGAAAGTTACCCACTTTTTGATGTAATCCGGTAAGTGCATTAAACAAAGTTGTTTTACCGCAGTTGGGAGTACCAACAAAAGTTATATGGTGTGGATGTATCGAATCGTGCATTATATAGAAATTAGAATCAAAAAAACAGTGATACTTTTTATAGTACAGGCACAACCATGATTGAATCGCTTTGGGTTGTTCGAACAGCAAGACGAACACTACCAAATGATAATTCTATTGGTCCATTGAAAGGCGCTTTTCGCACTAATGTAAATTCTGTGCCGCGGGTCAGTCCCATTTCCTGTAAACGTTCTGTAAATTCATTGTTTGAGGAAAATGATGCAATTGCTGCTCTTGTTCCAACAGCTAATGTAGTTAAAGGTATCATCTGCTTTTTTTTATCTTTATTTATACCAAATCTAAACAAAATTTATGAGTTATCCAAGAAGTAAGAAAAAGAAGATGAAGTTGTTGATATAAAAAACCCCTATAACTATTTCATAATTATAGGGGTAGTAATGCTGAACAGTCTAAGTTTTTATTCTTCTGTACTATCCATTGGAGGAATTTGAGCGGCTAAGACTTGGGAAACATCTACGGGGATGTCCATAGTCATTTCTTCAGGATAAGAAATTTCCAAATCTTCAACTTTCAACTCGCTGATATTACTTGCATATTTCTCAGCATTTGGAACAGGATGGGCAGCATTGTACGCTGCAATAGCCACCTCATCTTTATCACGGAAGTACTCAACTACCGAAAGAACGATTTTTTTTGTTTCTTTATCAAATTCAACAACTTTTAATGGAATTGTATCTCCGGGTTTGAAATAATCAACGATATTGCGTACAGGCGCAAAAGAAAGTTGTGACACAGGAACAAAACCATCCACACCTTCTGGTAATTCAACGATGACACCTTTTTCGATGATACGTTCGATTTTACCTTCAGTGGAGGAACCAGCAGAGAAGCGACTCTCAAAATAGTCCCAAGGATTATCAGAAATTTGTTTGTGACCAAGTGCAATGCGTCTGTTTTCTGCATCAATACCGAGTACAACAACATCCAATTCATCACCTTTTTTCACAAACTCGCCGGGGTGACGGATTTTCTTTGTCCATGATAGGTCGCTGATGTGTACTAAACCATCTACACCGGGCTCAAGTTCAACGAATAAACCAAAGTTGGTTAAGTTACGAACAACACCTTTATGCTGCGAACCGATTGGATATTTTGCCATTAAATCAGCCCATGGATCTGGATCAAGTTGTTTCATGCCAAGAGCAAGTTTTTTCTCATCTTTATCAATATTTAAGATGATTGCTTCAACAGTTTGCCCCATTGAAACGGCTTGTGAAGGATGTTTGATGTGTTGTGTCCAAGACATTTCACTGATATGAATGAGACCTTCAATACCTTTTTCAATTTCAATAAATGCGCCGTAATCAGTTAAGCTGACAACTTTACCTTGTACTTTTGTACCTTGTGTATATTTTTCACCGATAGCATCCCATGGGTGTGATGTCAATTGTTTCATACCTAAAGAGATACGACGTTTTTCGGCATCATAATCCAATACGACAACTTTAACAGTTTCATCAAGAGAAACGATTTCCGAAGGATGTGTTACTCGACCCCAAGAAAGGTCTGTGATGTGAACTAGACCATCTACGCCGCCCAAGTCAACAAAGACACCGAAGTCAGAAATTGCTTTAACTGTACCTTCAAGAACCAAACCTTTTTCAAGTTTATCAAGGATAGCTTTTCTTTGGTCAGCAAGATGTTCTTCAAGAAGAATTTTATGGCTGACGACTACATTTTCATTTGGATGATTAATTTTTACAACGCGTACATCCAAGGTTTTTCCGACCCAAGCATCAAAATCGCGCACAGGACGAACGTCAATTTGCGAGCCGGGTAAAAATGCTTCGATACCGAGTAAATCAACGACCATACCACCTTTGATACGGCGCAAAATGCGTACAGGTACGATTTGTTGTGTTTCATGTAATTTAAGAATATCGTCCCAAGTTTTCATGAAATCTGCGCGACGGCGCGACAATATCAATTTTCCGCTACTGTCTTCGATACTTTCAATAAATACATCAACGATATCGCCAATATTGAGTAGCTCTGCACCGATAAATTCATTACGCGCTACTACGCCAAACGATTTAAAACCAATATCAATAAAGATACTGTCTTTAGTAATTTGAGCAACTGTGCCTTTTGCCAGCTCTTCGGTCTTAATAGTAGCAACTTTTTGATTTAACAATTCATCAAAAGATGTGTCATCCATCATCGGAACATTGAAATCACTATCGAAAAGTGCTTCCAAATTAAGATGTGAACGTGTTGCTTTTTGTGGGGAGGCAACAGAAGCCATTTGGTCATTGCCTGCATTTTCTTGAATTTCAGACATGTAGTCTATCCTTAAATTTACTCTCCGGTTATACGAAAGCCACTCATTCGTTTTGCCGCAGAAGGGTTTTGTGAAACATACTTTATGTGGCTGTATGTAAAAAAGATTACAAAAATACGTGTTCTCTTTGAATAATTATCAAATTGGTAGTAATTTACCTTTTCGAACATAGCGTCGCATGCAAAAAAAAAGCCCCTTAGCACAGCTAAAGAGCTTTATACGCAATAAGAGTTTTACTTCCGTTAATGATGATGAGATTGCATTTCTAACCAACGTTCTGCATCTATTGCAGCCATACATCCTGAACCCGCAGCGGTAATCGCTTGGCGATACACACTGTCTTGTGCATCACCACATACAAATACACCGGGCACATTTGAGTATGTTGATTTTCCTCGAGTGATTATGTATCCTGTTGAATCCATGTCAAGTATATCTTTGAATAGCTTTGTGTTAGGCTCATGTCCTATGGCGATGAAACATCCATCGGCTGGAACGACAGTGTACTCTGAAGTGATCGTGTTATGTAAGCGAAGTGAAGTCAATTTACGCATACCACTCGGTAACTCTTCACCAAGAAATTCTTCAATCACAGTATTAGTCAAAAACTCAATTTTTGGGTTTTTTTGTGCTCTTTCAATCATTATTTTTGAGGCACGGAACTCATCACGACGATGTACTAATGTGACTTTACTCGCAAATCGTGTAAGATAATTTGCTTCTTCCATCGCTGTGTCGCCCCCACCTACAACATATACATGTTGATTTCTGAAGAAAAATCCATCACATGTTGCGCAAGCTGATACCCCATAGCCCATATATGTACTTTCACCTTTTGTTCCCAAGAGCTTTGCACTTGCTCCTGTTGCCACGATAAGAGCATCCGCCGTAAACTCATTGCCACGATCAGTTTTGACACTAAAAGGTCGTTGAGATACATTCACTTCGGTAATTGTTTCGTAAATAGATTCAGCGCCAAAACGATGACTTTGTTTGCGTAATACATCCATCAGTTCCGGACCCATAATGCCATGTTCAAAACCGGGATAGTTTTCTACCTCGGTGGTAATCGTCAATTGACCGCCCGGTTGAGATCCTTCAAAGACTGCAACTTGTAAATGGGCGCGTGAAGCATAGAGAGCTGCTGTAAACCCTGCCGGACCTGATCCAATAATAATAATTTGTTTGTGAGTTGCCATTGTATGCTTTCAAGTATTGAAAAATAATATAGTATTCAGCTGTGTATATTATACGAGACGGGAACGTGTTCTGATAAACCATTCGATTGAAAAACAAAGTAAAGAAAGTCCTAATAATATCAGAGTATTCCAAACGGCAATTTCATCGGAATGCTGAATTGTGTTCGTCATAAATTGCGGATGGTTTTTTATGTCATTTTCTATTTTATCTGATTGTGCTGGTAAATAAAATTTGCCCCCCGTTCTTTTAGCTAATTCTGTCAAAAGTTGTTTGTTCATTGTTAAAGAATGATATTCTGCTGCATTCTCGCCAACGGTAAATCGTCCTTCGTCTGAACCATATACTTCATTTGCAACATACGCAGAACCGGTAAATGTATAATCGCCTGTTGGTAAAGATTCTGTGGTTGCTGAGTACTTCCCATTACCAATTGATTGTAATATGACACGTTTTAAGCCATTGGAAGTTTTTATATTTACTTCAACATAAGCATTGTCTAACGGTGCAAGGGCAGGATCATAAACTTGTCCTAAGAATTCTATTCGTTCGCCGGTTGAGAATTGTCGCTTTATGGTCTTTATTGTTACTCTTTTTTTATCATTGTCTATCGTCAGCCACTGCATAGAGTTTGTGATAAAGACGTTCAAAAGATCTAGAACTTCAGTCTTACCTTTGGAAATGTCTGCTGCTTGACCGAGCAATTTCCAGCGATACAGTCCATATCCCATAATAGCTAAAGATTTAGAGCTTTGAGCATTTCTTGCTAAAATTAATGGTTCATTTAATGGTATTCCATTCATCATGGCACTTGCAAGTATCTGTGCATCGGGCTTGGCTTTTACGAATGTCTCTGTTTTATAGATAGGTGGTAATTGATTCCAGATATCGGTAGTATAATCGGTTTCAGGAATCTGAAATATACTTGAAGCGATAGCAGAAGGTTTGATATCGGCTGTGACTAAAAATTCTTGTGGACGAGAAGATAACAAAGAGAAAGGAAGGTATTGTTCTATTGATTTCAGACGACTATAATCAGTTGTCAATCCGGCGATAAATAACAATGGTTTACCTTTTTCAAGTTCTTTCGCAATCAGTGCCAATGTTTGCGGAGATGTTGTCGAAATGGGGAATCCTATGAATATGATTGTTTCTGCATTAGAAAGCGCAGCTGCATCGGGTTGTTGATTGTAAAACTGGGGACCCTGTTTTTGAATAAATACTTTATTTTCAGAACCTTGCTCCTGTTCTAAGACTCTTCTGATAAAAGACACATCAGGACTTGGTGCACCGGCAAATATTACAGTTTTTCTTTTAAAATCTATGATGGATATGAATTCAGATGAAGCATTATTTTTTGTTGTCAATTCATTGTCCTGTGGCTGAACGGAAACTGTGAGTTTTCTTGTTCCTTTTTCGGTCGGAACATACATAAATTGTAAAGAATAATTTTTTTGTAATTGTGAAAGCTGTAAAGTTTGACGTGATATTTCCTTCGAGTTATCGAAAAGAATAACATCAATTAGTTTATCATACCCTGTGGATTTAATCGAAACAGCAATAGGAGTTGCTTTACCTACATATCCATATTCATTCGTCACAATAGGCTGAACAGCTATGTCTTTGGGTTCTGTTGTATCACCAATTCCAACAATATAAAGAGGTAAGCCAATCTGCTCTGCATCATAAAGCGGATTGTTACCTGTCGTGAAATTACCATCAGTTACCATAACTACGGCGCGAATATTTTCTTCTCGTGACCGTGAATTTGCCCATCGTAGAGCTTGCGAAATATCGGTCGCATCTCCCTTGTACTGTAATGAATCGGGTTCTGTCGTAACAAAAGTCTTCTCAGCAAAAGAGGCAATTACATGCTCCAATCCGGTAAAGTTACGGAGCGACTCCAGAAAACTCTGTACTTGATTGCTGCGTTTTCCATTGATACTTTCAATAGTCATCGAACGGGAGTCATCAATCATAACAATTGCTTTAGGATTTTCATTCATTGAACGCGTTAATGTCAGAATGGGTTCAAATAGAGCAAAAAGTATAAGCCAAAGCCCAAGTGTACGAAGAAAAATAAGTAGATTCTTTTTACTTTGTACAATTGATGGAATTGTATGTCTATAATAGAATAATGCGCCTATTAAAGCCAAAGACAAGAGTGTACCGAGTAATAACCATGAGCCGGTAAGCCCAAGCGCGTATGAATTCATGCAATAAGTATTGGGATTCGTGAAAACTAAAATACCAGCAAAAAGGTATCGCAAAATTATGGATTCTTTGAGCCTTAATGAACGATTATAGCAAATTATAGTCTAAAACAAGAGAAAAGTTTTACTGGGAGAATGATGCCATACAGTGTAATGTCTGCTCGATAGTATTACAGATTGAGCCAGTCTATTGACGAAATCTGAGAGAAAAGTGTGGAACTGAAGCATGATCGAGAATATCCCAAGTGTATGATGTTATGAGTTTTCAATGTTACTTTGTATTGATGTACAGAAGCAGATTAAGAATACTGTTTACAGTTGCGACAGTGATCTGTTAGGTTAAAAATCGTTATCGAATGAACAAATAAAAAAATTGGCACAAAAATCTGTATAGGGATGTATAACTAATAAACAATGACAGTATGTCAAAGTGGCACAAGACAGAGAATTGACATCGTTTTGAAACCAAAATCATTCTCGATGTGTCATTAACACAAACAACACTAATATACACATTAAGGATTACGCTTATCGTATTACTGCTTCCTGTTTTTTCATATTCCATTATTATCCCTTGTCGGGGTTACGGCAGTGATAAAAAGCGTTTAAGGGGAAACCTTAACGTAATCACAAGTTAGGAGTCTTTATGGATTTAGCATTGCAAATCGAACATCTGTTTCGTACAGATCGCAAGAAATTTCTCGGATTTATTCGCCAGCGTGTGCGTACTCAAGAAGAAGCTGAAGATATTTTGCAAGATGTCTTTGCTAATGTTCTTGCTGCTTCAACATCAGTGCAACGCCCAATTGAAAATATTGCTTCATGGGTCTTTACAGCTGTAAGAAATCGAATCATAGACTCTTACAGAAAGAAACGAGCAGAAACTTTCTCTGATATGCAGACGCCGGGGCAAGTCGAAGATGGTTATGATTCATTCGAGAATTTTATCGGTGATTTAACCAATAGTCCGGAAACAGAACTTACTCGTAAAACTATATGGGAAGCAGTGTTAGCAGGTTTAGCCGAGTTGCCTGCCGAACAACGTGAAGTTTTCGTTAAAAATGAGTTCGAAGGTGTTTCATTCCGCGAAATGTCTGAAGAAAATGGAGTTAACATCAATACTCTACTTGCTCGTAAACGTTATGCAGTCTTGCACTTACGTAAAAAATTAAAAGATTTGTATTTGACAATCAATGAAAATTATGATGAAACGACCATCGCTGCATAAGTAGCTCAGGTATTTCAAATTATTTCAAAGCCTAATGAAATATCATTAGGCTTTTTTTATGTCAGTTATGCAAAAACATAGTGTCATTGTGTCATAAAAATATGACATAGTATGTTCTAAATGTATTTACACAATAGGAATTCAGTTGTTAAAATTGTTCCACACTGATACAGATGTACCAAATTTAGACATTTCTACATGTTCACTTTAAGCTGAAATGAAAGAGCAATGTTTCCGTCACCTTGATTAATCATAGTATTGAAAGAGTTGAAATGCAACAACAACAGAGGTGTCCGTTACTGTTCTCATCGCTTTGTACAGTTTTTGGTTTGTTACTTGTAGTGGGCGCAATGTCATGCGGTAGCAGTAAAAAAATGCCGAGTGGTTTTGATTTACAGGAACAAATGAAAGATGGTACAGAACGACAATCTTTACTTTTATCCGGTACTAAGCATATCGATTCCGCTGAAACTGAGAAAGTTGTTTTTGATATTTACAAGTTTGAAACTGATGCATATCCTGAAGAAATCAGAATTTTTGCAAGAATTTATGATACCACCGGTAACTTTATTACACACCTTGCCCCGCCTTATGCGCCGGATTTCAAGTATTTTTCTGCAATCACCGAAAAAATAGGGAAACGAACAGAAAGTATTTCCTCATATACTGTGCGCGAGTTCGGAGATAAAGATTCGATTCCATATTCAATCATGTTGACCACAGATTATAGTGGTTCAATGAAAGGAGTGCTTGATGCTTTAAAAAAAGGCACTGAGTTATTTGTATCATTGAAACAGCCGCAGGATAGAATTGGTATTGCTACCTTTAGCAGAGACTTTACTCTTAAGGTGCCAATGTGGAAAGATAAAGATGTCATTGTGAATAAATATCTTTCCACGGCAGACATAGGTTTTGGCTATTATTCGGCAATGTTCGATGCAGCTCTTGCTTCTATCAATATTCTCAAAGAAGAACCTAAGGAAATTCCACGTATGTTGGTTATACTCACCGATGGTGATGATAATGCTTCCAAAGTGCGAGTCAAACAAGTACTTGACTCGGCGATTAAGCATAAGGTACGAATATTTACGGTTGGTTTCGGTTATTCAAAAGATGAAACTTTGACAGCATTAGCCGAGGCTACGGGTGGAAAATCATATAAAGCATATTCAAAACAAGAGTTAATCAAAGTTTTTCTTGATATTTACCGTAGCTTACGCAATTATTATTATATCACATACCGTCCTCCCGAATATTATGGCTTGCATCATGTTGCCATAAATCTTGATTTACCACGACGAACAGAACCTGTCATAGCTCGTGGAGTGTATGATGCATCGCTCTTTGGTAAACTTCCTGATACGGGGGATGCAATCACAGCAAAGGTATTCTTTGATTTTGCACAGGCAACTTTACGACCCGAGTCAAATCGAACAATTGATGAACTTGTGGAATATATGGAAAGATTCCCTAAATTACGCATTGAAATACAAGGACATACAGATAATCTTGGAGCTGAAGATTATAATCAGCGTCTTTCTGAAAATCGAGCAAAAGCAGTGCTACAAGCATTATTGGATCAAGGTATTGAACCCAAAAGATTGCGAGCAAGAGGATTTGGTATGTCGCAACCGGTTGCGACAAACAACACAGAGGAAGGACGTCAGAAAAATCGGCGTACTCAGTTTATGATATGGGCTAAGTAGGTTTGAAAGATTTTGCTTGAGCAAACCGTCATAATATGCAAGTAAACCGCTCGAATTATCGTATTTTTGCTTTTATCTCAAACTTTATTTTGATACTTACTATGCGCTTTTCAGTAACTCTTGGTGATCTTCAGAAAGTAATTGCACGTGTTATTCCGGCATTACCCCCAAAATCAACTTTGCCGGTTCTTGAACATATACATTGTAATGCAGCGAATGGTGTATTAACAATGTTAACAACGGATCAAGAATTAACTATCTCATCTACGGTATCAGCGTTTATCGGCGCTGAAGGTGAAGTCTTGATACCTGCTCGTCGTCTTAATGAAATTGTAAAAGCTTTAGGGCAAGAAGGAACAATAGAAATCGCGGTATCGGCAAATCATGATGTTACATTAACAACAAATTTTGGTAAGTACACGATGAAAGGTATGAGTGCCGATGAATTTCCAACCATGCCGCAATTTCCTGAAGGTACACGGGCAACATTCTCACAAGCAAATATATCCCGAATTGCTGAAAAGACTGTTTTTGCAGTTTCAAAAGAAGAGTATAGACCTGCTATGACAGGCGTATTGCTTCAATTCAGAGGTGATCATGTAACTGCAGCTTCCACCGATAGTTTCCGTTTATCGCGAGTAATTGTCAATGCCGGTGATACAGAATTCCCACAAGGATTAGATGTAATTATTCCTGCTCGTTCTATAGAACTGCTGCGAAAAGTGGACAGTGATGTTGTTGTTTCTGTCACTAAAACCCATGCAGAATTTGTGATGGCTAACACAACGATAGTAACACGAGTTATTGATGAACGCTTCCCGCCGTATGAAAATGTGATTCCAAAAGATAATGATAAAGAATTGACTGTGAACGTTAAAGAACTTGTGGCAGCACTTAAGCGTGTTGCTATCTTTACGAATAATAAATCCTATCAGATTAAAATGACAATTTCTTCAGATGGTGTTACTATAGCCGGTGCTGATGATGATTCAGGAGCAAATGCACAGGAGCAATTACCTTGTGAATATACCGGAGCATCTTTCGAGATAGGATTTAATTATCATTATGTCCTTGATGGTTTACAACATCTTGATTCCGGTTCCGATAATAATGAATGCTTGTTTACTTTCTCATCACCAACACGTGCAGTATTGTTAAAACCAAATCGTGATGATGAATCTTTACTTATGTTGATTATGCCGACACGTTTGTAATATATGAACATTATATGTACTATCTATGTTTTGAATGCAATTATGTAAAAAGAAAACTTTGTAGTTTTAAGGGCAGTATAATACTGCCTTTTTTATTGTGAATATTGATTTTGTCTATAATTCATTTGATTCTGATTAATCAGTCACTGTTCTTTTCTATTGTTAAACTATTGAGAGTGAATGAAATTTCCGGAAAAATATTCTCATATATTTTTCATGATTTCGTCGTTAATTTTTTTTTATCGTTATAGTATTATTACATTTTTGAAATTATTATTATGGTATCCAATCTCTCTGAACGCGAAAAATCTGTGATGTATGGTATATATAAGCGGTTACCAATCACTGTTGATTATGCTCAAGGATGTCGAATTTATGATGTGGAGGGCAAACCGTACTTGGATTTTTTAAGTGGTATAGCTGTCAATACTTTAGGTCATTCCCATCCCAAAATACAAAATGCAATTGAACATCAAATTCGACGATATATGCATTTATCCAACTATTTTTACCAAGAGCCACAAATAGCTCTCGCTGAAAAATTAGTTGCACTTTCCGGCTTATCAAAAGTATATTTTAGTAATTCCGGTGCAGAGAGTTTTGAAGGTGCATTAAAATTAGCGGCAAAATGGGGTAGTGTGCGCGGTAAAAAAAACATGTATGCATTTAGTGGTGGTTTCCATGGACGTACTTATGGTTCATTATCTATGATGGATAAACCGCTCTATAAAGAAGGTATGGGACCATTTCTTGATAATAAGTTTGTACTGCCTTTTAATGATTGTGAGGCATTACGTGCGGCTATTGATGAAAAAACATGTGCTGTTGCTCTGGAATGTATTCAAGGTGAAGGTGGTATTTCAATGGTAACACAAGAATTTATTGATGAGTTGACAGCTCTCAGACAGAAATATGATTTTCTCATTATTGCGGATGAAATACAAGGCGGGGTAGGTAGAACGGGTAAATTTATGTCATATATGCACTATAAGTTTACGCCTGATATTGTCACATTGGCAAAGGGTATTGGCGGGGGATTGCCTCTGGGTGCAATTTTGTTCCATGAGCGCGTGGCAGATGTATGGGTCAGGGGTAATCATGGCACTACATTTGGTGGAAATGCGGTTTCATGTGCTGCGGGGCTTGTGGTTCTTAATGAAGTAGAAGAGTGGGCAGAAAGCAATGCCGCCGCTATTGGTGAATATTTGCAATTGCGCTTAGGGGAACTTGCACATAATTTTCCTCGTGATATTGTTGAAATCCGCGGTAAAGGATTAATGGTTGGTATAGTGATGTCGTATGATGCACAAGAGTTCGTTGATGCCCTTTTACAAGAAAAAGTGATTTGTAATGTTACTGCCGGTTCGGTCGTGCGAGTTTTACCGCCATTGATTATCGGCAAACAGGATGTTGATGAGTTTATTGAAGCATTAACCAAGTTATTGACAAATCGTGAAACGCAGAGTAAACCTTAATATTCTTCAAACCAAGAGCGACGATTTTTTTCAACGGGTGCATGAAGTAGTCTTGAAAGTGCCATATGGGATGGTAACAACATACGGACATATTGCAGCAATTCTTGGGGCGCGTTCATCAGCTCGGATTGTCGGATATGCCCTCAATGCTGTATCTTTGGAACAAAGGGAGATTATTCCTTGTCATCGTGTGGTAAATAGAAATGGAGAATTGAGCGGAAAAATGCACTTTGAAACGCCGTATGCTATGCGTCAAGCATTGGAAAATGAGGGAGTAGAATTCATAGGTGAATGTGTGAACATGGCAAAACACTTATGGATTCCGGAAGATAGTGCCTAACATCATAATGATTTTATTCGATACTACGTATCGTTATTATAGATAAAATTCAGATTTTTGCGTGTATTATTACATTGTTTGAGCATAAGCTCTTTTTATTATCATTTATGGAGATTCCATGAAACGTTTTTTGCAAGCTGCATTTGTATGCGCAGCACTCTCGTTTGCAGTGATTGGTTGCGAGAAGAAAGAAGAACCTAAAGTAGAACCTGCACCGGTTCCTGAAGCACCGGCACCTGCGCCACCTGCTCCAATGCCGACAGTGGACAGCACGGCAATTAAGGACTCAATCGCTAAAGCTGAGGCAGCACAAAAAGAAGCAGAAGCCAAAGCCGCAGCAGAGAAAAAAGGTACCAAAAAAGCAGCTAAAGTTGAAGTAAAATCAGCAACTGATGCCACAACTGGAGTCGGTACAGTACAAAAACGAGCAAGTCGAGAAGATGAAAAACCCAAGGTTGAAGAAAAACCTGCACAGGATCCAAGTACAATCAAAACTGTACAAAAAAGAAAGTCTCGTGACGACTAAAGCAAAAAAGGCGGATAATAATTATCCGCCTTTTTTTTTGAAAAACCTTAACAAAGGAACTTAATTTGATTTTGCGTAAGGTACGTTTTTCTCTTTTTGATATGATACTTCTACTTCAATAAATGCATTTGAACCTGAACCTCTGACAATTGAAGTACCATCAGATTTTACAACAACTTTAGCATAATAGCGAGTATCATCATCTACTTTATATCTGCAAACAAATCCAACACCTTTAGTTTTGTCAGTAACAGATGCTAAATCAATTAATTTTTCTTCGAACTTGCTTGTCGCGGGAATGATTGATAAATCTTCTGATTCATAAATCTCATCTAATGAATTGATACCTGTATAAAGTCTGCCCAAAAATATTAATCTTGCTTCTTGTGTGGGGGCTTGTTTGAATACCAGCCGGTCTGCAACTTCTTCAACATAACGGCTTTGCCCGGGTGAACCTACAAAAGTACCACCGTCATCATCAAAACAAATATCCCATAAGGCACCTTCAGCAACTTTTTTCACTGAAGGAGCTGCTGTACCAAATATGTTCAAACCACTTCCCTCTGTGTTATTGTTGCCGGAATACAATCTAAAGGTACCGCCTGCTCGGGTTGCCGGTGCCCAAGTAATTTTGACTGCACTGCTCATTTCAGTACCGGAAACAGTCATTACTTCAAAGCTATAGGCTTTACCTTCTGTTAAGCCTGTTGCAGTATAAGTTGTTGCTGTTTTTGCTACAGCTTTGTCCTCTTGAACTAAAGTCGTACCGTCCATAACCTTTACATGATAATTATCAAATGTACCGGTAGGAGCAGTCCATTTAATTTTTACCGAAGTAGCTGACGCTGATTGAGCCATAATGGCTGTGGGAGCATTCGGTTTTGTACCTGTTACGGGATCAGTTGTGTTTTCATTACAACCACCGATGAAGAGGGCACCTGCTAATGCAAATGCAAGGAGAAATGTTGATTTTAACATTATGTAATCCTTAAAATGTGAAAAAAAAACGAGAATATTGAACGCAAATATACCGAGTTATTTTGTGCCGTCATATCATTAACTTATTATTATGGCATAGTAATAGAATGTAGCGTAGAGCTGAGAATCGTTTTTCTATGAGTAAGATACTTTGGTGTCGTTGATATAACTTCAATATAATATGGAGTTGAAATAATTGGTTTGATGTATCCTGTCGAATCGTTGAGAATAGTGCTATAATCAACACTTGCGACAATATCATTGACTTGGAGTCGTGATAAGTTCTTCACTCCACCACGTACAATTGCCGATACGAAGAGTGGCATAATCCTATGTTCCATTCTTTTATCAGTTGCATTACGGATAATAATCGGGATATTTTCAATTTCGATTTCCACAATTTCATCTACTGTGCCACTAATTTGGATTTCTTTTGTCAGACATTCAACGAGCGGTTTGAGCGTATCGCTGCTTTGTGCAATCAGTGAGAAGTTCGAGTAAATCTGTGAGAGGTTCACAGGGAGTGTTTTCCATTCATTGATACGTTGCAATGCCGCTGCGCTGCCTGAAAGTTCCACACTATCCGGAACGATAGTCATAGGCATTACTAAGCCATAATTATCTTTGAAAGAGAGTTGAACAATCGGACGAATAGGAACTTTCTTGGTCATTAGCGAACTTAGTTGCACAGAAAATGCTTCAGGGGTTACATCAACAACTTTATCTAAACTGAGATTTGGTACAAGACTTTGCAATATCTCATTCTTGGTAAAATAGACTATACCATCAGGCGTGGCTTTACCGGATTCGCTGCGCACATTACATATTCGCGATGCACCGATATATTCTAAATTGAAAAAATGCCAGCCCGTCGTTCTGATTTTTATATCAATTGTGGACGGGTAGTCGGATGCAATAGCTTTGCCGTTTTGAGCACTGACTACCATAGAATATTTTACAATCTGTGTTGTCACTGCCTTCATATTGACATATATCCATAAACTTATGGACAGAAATACAGCAAAAAGTATAGATCCACTATTTTGACGTAATGATTTAAGCATTATGAAGAAAATTGAATGTCATATAAATGTTTGTAAGTTCCTTTTTTTTCAATTAATTCAGTGTGAGTACCTGATTCTACTATTTTGCCATCATCAAAGACATAAATACAATCACAATCAACGATAGTAGAAAGCCGGTGGGCAATAATGATTGCAGTCTGATGTGACAAAATATCGTTAATAGCTTCTTGCACTGCAAGTTCCGATACTGAATCCAAAGCAGACGTTGCTTCATCAAATATAACAATTTCAGGACGATGCAGTAATGCTCGAGCAATAGCTATCCGTTGTTTTTGTCCTCCTGAGAGCAACATACCTCGATCACCGACATACGTATTGTAACCTTCGGGCAAAGAAGAAATAAAGTCATGAGCATGTGCAATTTTTGCCACGCGAATTACTTCGGACATTTCGGCAAGAGGTGAAGCCAAGCGAATATTGTTGGCAATTGTATCGTTAAAAAGGATAGACTCTTGAGAAACCACACCAAAAAGTGAACGATATGATTCCAGTGTAAAATCTTTAATGTCTTTGCCATCAAGTTGTATTGTACCCTTCTGCGGATCATAGAAGCGTATAGCTAAATCGGCGAAGGTACTTTTTCCGCTTCCTGATGAGCCGACTAAGGCAATTTTCTTTGATTTAGGAACAGTTAAAGTTGCATTTTCCAAAGCATTTTTTTCTTTGTAAGCAAATGTAACATTATCAAAATGAAGGGAGTGGGAAAAATTTTGAACCGTTATTGTTCCACTTTGTACTTTGGGTTGTAAATCCAATACAGCAAATACTCTCTCCGCCGCCGCAAGACCCCTTTGAACATGTGCCGGCATCTCCGTTAATGATGCAATAGGCTTCATGATAGCAAAAAGTGCAAAGAGAAAGGTGAGAAGTTCTTCACTTTTCATATTACCCGAATAGACTTCTGTACCGCCCATATATAATACAACGGATAATGCCCCTATGGCAGTCAATTCATTGATGGAAGGAATGAGCGATGAAACAATTTGGTTTTTCATAGCTGCACTCACATAGCGCTGTGTTTCACGAGAGAATCTTTGGCGGGCTGTTGATTCTGCATTGAGTGATTTTATGATGCGGATACCGGAGAGCGTTTCAACTAAAGCTGTTGTGTAACCCGCAACTGCATCATGCATCCTATGGCTGTATCTTTTAAGGTACTTGACAGAAAAGCGAATAAGTATGAGACTCAGTATGCTTGTACTAAAAGCAATGAGCGTGAGTTTAGGAGAAAAGGAAAGTAATAATGCAAGAAAAAAAGCAATTTGTATCGGTTCACGAAATATTGTGTAGATAATAGGGGAAATCCCACCGTGCATTACTGATATGTCATTTGTTGTTAATGACATAAGTTCTCCCACTTTACGTGAATTGAAGAAATCCATGGATAAAGATACAAGCTTCGAAAAAAGTGAGTCTCGCATTGCTTTTACGACATTTTCCGTAAAACGAGTATTGACCAATGCTGAGCAAAACTTTAAAATGTTCTTCATAAGAAAGATAATGAACAACATCATCGCTAATCGGAACAAAGTATCGAAGGGAGTTTCACCGAAAGTTAATTGTCGTAGCAAGTCATAGAATGAGTTTTTTAATTGGGCTAAGAATGATATATCTGTTTTATTTACAATTGCTTGAGGTATGGCATTGGATGTTTGTGTTCCGAAGAGTACTTCAAATACCGGTTGGATAATTGCAATAGCCGCTGCATCAAGAAGAGAGAAAAGAGAATTGAAGAAAATAGACAAAATCAGTAGATGTCTGTACCCTTTGAGAAAACCAAAAACTCTAAGAATTAATTTCATTACGTATCTGCCAAGATTAAATGTGATGCAAAAATACTGCAATCGTCTGTTTATCATCGTCCTTAGAGACACTTTAGTGTGTGTGGAAACAAAAACAACACATAATTCGATTAAAGTACATTATACACGCATGTTATGTTAAAGTAAATCCATATTTTTGCAGTCTTTCAATTTCCTGCCGTCGTTTCATGACAGACGGCTGTTTTCATAAACAACCATAGGAGTATTCAGAATGAGCGTACACCGCTTATATGAATCCACATACATTGTCAATGCTGCTTTAGAAGATGCAGACATTGAACAAGTGGTCGCCCGTGTTACCGAGTATATCGAACAACATGGCGGAAAAATCATTGACCATAATAAATGGGGTCGTCGTCGTCTTGCTTATCCGATTAAGAAAAAGCATAACGGTTATTATGTGTATATGGCATACGAAATCGCGCCTGCGATTGTTCCGACAATTGAGCGTATGTTTACCCTTGAGGAAAACGTACTTCGCCATTTGACTGTGCTATTGCCGCAAAAATTACGTGATTATCGTGCAGCGCGTGTTGCTTATGCAGCAGCACAAGCAGCCAAAGCAGCAGCTGAAAAACAAGGCGAATAAATTTATCCTAAACACTTAATTTTTAGTAATTACGAAAGAACATCACAATGAAAATCATTCTTCGTCAAGAGGTTGAAAATTTGGGTGCAATGGGTGAAATAGTCACAGTCCGCGACGGCTATGCACGTAACTACCTCATTCCCAAAAATCTTGCTTATTATGCGACTCCCGGTGCCCTCAAGGCATTTGAGTCCGAGAAAAAACGATACTTAGCCAATATGGCAAAATTGAAAGCAGAAGCTGAACTTCTTGCTTCCAAACTTACTGAAGTTCAACTTTCCATCGGTATGAAAGTCGGTGAAGAAGGTCGCTTGTTCGGTACGGTTACTCAACAAATGGTGGCTGATGAATTACAATTGCGCGGCTATGAAGTTGATAAACGTAATGTGACTATTGATGAACCAATTAAGTCACTTGGTGTATTTGATGTGAAAGTCAAATTGCATCCCGAAGTGTCAACAACAGTAAAAGTATGGGTTATCAGCGAATAATACCATAATAATCAGTACTGTACAACGTTTTGAACGCATAGGTCACTTTAACCTATGCGTTTTTTTTTCAGGGGATAAAAACTATGGGACGGATTGTTATTGCCGGCGGAACAGGATTTGTCGGTAAGAAGTTGATTAAAAAATTAGCAAATGAACATCATGACATTATTGTTCTCACCCGTAGCGCATCGCAAAGCAAAACGCCAATGGAACATATCAAGTTTGTTCAATGGGGGACAGATTCTCATGAATGGAAGCAATGGATTGATGGTGCTGATGCCATTATCAATTTAGCAGGCGCTTCCGTTGCGCAGCGATGGACACAACAACATAAGCAGCAGATATTTGACAGTCGCATTCTCTTTACCAATGCAATTGTTGATGCGATTATTAAAGCAAAACAACCTCCTCCTTTTTTCTTTTCTGCATCTGCCGTGGGGTATTATGGTGATTGTCAAGACGCTATATTGACAGAAAATTCCGCTAATGGCGACAAGAGCGATTTCCTTGCAAATGTCTGTTATGAATGGGAACAAAGTGCAATGCAAGCTGCTGATTATACGCGAGTTGTGATTGGCAGAATAGGTATAGTCCTTGATCCGCATGAAGGTGCTTTATCCAAAATGCTGCTTCCATTCCGTTTGGGAGTGGGCGGACCATTAGGAACTGGAAAACAATGGTGGTCATGGGTGCATCCTGATGATGTTGTGGGAATGATACTATGGGCAATGGGGCAAAACTCAATGCGCGGACCTATGAATATTACATCACCCAATCCCGTAACAATGAAACGATTTGCAAAAGAATTAGGAAATAGATTGGCTCGTCCTTCGTTTTTTCCTGTGCCGAATTTTGTGCTTTCTTTGATTATGGGCGAAAGTGTTGTTATTGCTACACATAGCCAAAATGTTATCCCCGAGAAAGCCATACGATTAGGATATAAGTTTCAATTCTCACATTTATCGGAATGTCTTACTGATATTCTCGGGACACGATAGCTATGGAAAGTATGAATCATGTGTTGGTGCTGATAGCACATGGCACAGAAGAAATGGAAGCCGTTATAGTAACGGATATTCTGCGAAGAGCGGGGCTTTCCGTTATTGTGGCAGGCGATAATGAAATAGTGACATGTTCGCGAGGTGTGCGGATTATTCCCGATACCCAAATTGAGAAATTAACAGATACTGAAACTTTTGAAATGATTGTGATTCCCGGCGGTGCGGAAGGCGTTCAGAACCTCATTGCCGATCCATTCGTAGAGCGTTTACTTCTGGCACATTTAGAGCGTCAAGGATATATTGCTGCGCTCTGTGCTGCTCCCGCATTATTGGCTGAACTTCATCTATTACACGAAGATACTGCAATTACAAGCCATCCGTCGGTGCAACATATTCTTCAAGAATTTACCTATCTTGAGGAATCTGTGGTTATTGACAATAATATTATCACAAGCAGAGCAGCCGGCACTGCGTTTGAATTTGCTTTAGCATTGGTTGAAATACTCACTAACCCCGAAAAATCCGAAAAAATTGCTCGGGATATACTTTTTAACCTGCCGGCAGATGAATGACACGAATCAATTATACCGTAAATTTGTATAAAAATTTAATAACTTTTTCCGATTTTGGAGATATATATGACAGAAAGTTCCACATTAGATTTTGAATTAACCGACGATTTAAAGGCGATTCAGGAAGTTGCGCGCAATTTTGCTCAAAATGAGATTGCTCCCGTTGCTTTGCATTATGATGAAACACAAGAATTTCCGCATGAAATATTTAAAAAATTAGGTGAACTGGGCTTTTTGGGAATATTAGTTCCCACAGAATATGGCGGTTCCGGCATGGGATATCAAGAATATGCAATCATCGTTGAAGAAATTGCTCGGGCTTGTCCGGCTATTGCTTTGGGGGTAGCGGCGCACAATGGACTTGGTATTGGTCATATTCTTCGCTTCGGCTCGGAAGAAACAAAAAAGAAATATTTGCCGATGTTAGCTTCCGGCGAAACTTTGGCTGCATGGGGATTAACTGAACCCGGTTCCGGCTCCGATGCCGGTGGGATGCGTACTGTCGGCGTACGCGATGGTGATGATTTTATTATCAATGGCTCGAAAAATTTTATCACCCATGGCAATGTCGGTAATGTATGCGTGATGATGACAGTCACATCACCCGAAAAAGGGAAAAAAGGAATTTCCGCTATTGTGGTTGATAAAACAATGCCGGGCTTTTATGGCTCGAAAAAAGAGAATAAACTTGGAATGCGTTGTTCTGATACTGCGGGCATAACACTCGATAATGTGCGTGTTCCGGCTGCGAATATGCTCGGCAATGAAGGAGAAGGATTTATTCAAGCATTGCAAATATTAGATGGCGGACGTATTTCTATTGCTGCCTTATCGGTTGGTTTGGCGCAAGGTGCTTTGGATGCTGCCCTTAAATATTCCAATGAAAGAAAACAATTCAATCAACGCCTGAATGAGATGCCTGCCATCCAAATTAAACTTGCCAGAATGGCTACCGAAGTTGAAGCAGCAAGAGCATTGACATACAAAGCCGCATGGATGCGCGATAATGGACAAAATATTACTGTGGCGGCTGCACAAGCTAAAATGTATGCCTCCGAAATTTGCGTAAAAGCTGCCGAAGATGCAATACAAATTCATGGCGGCTATGGATACATTAAAGAATATCCCGTCGAAAAATTATGGCGCGACAGTAAATTATTAACTATCGGTGAAGGCACAAGCGAAGTGCAAAGAATTGTCATTGCAAGAAATATTTTTGCTGATATGTAAATCTCTCACAGTAGAACAATACTTATATAAAACAGAGCGGAATGTAGAATAACATCCGCTCTTTTTTTATGTACTTGTCTGTGAAGACAAAATTTTGTAGTTTTGAGGAAAAGAATGCGTTTTGGGTTAATATGAGAGATGTGCTTCAGTTTAAAAGCCGCTCCATAATGGCACATTTTTTTTGCCAGCATACGACCAACGCCCCGAAATGTTATGCGGCAATTCAAAACGAGATTACAACAATGAAAGATTTGCAAACTAAAATTGACACTCTTCAAAATTTACTTATCGCAATTGCGACAGGTGGAAGTTGTGAAGATGAAGATTATAAGAATCTAAGAAATGAATTACTTAACAACACTGAAATAAAAAGTTATCTACCTGAGTTTTTATTGACAATTAGAACGAGTGGTCAGTTTTGGCAATTTATTAAATTCAAATTCTCTACTTACGTTGAACGAAGACAGTATTTATGGAATGAGTTTTCAAATGTTCTTAACTACATTGAAACCAAGCAAAACGGAATTATTGACAAAAGTACTTCAAAGTCAATTGAAAAATTCAGTCAAGAGTATATAAAATTGCAATGGATTAAAGCGTTAGAACGAAAAGTTGACGACCCAGAAGGGGCAATTACAACTGCAAGGACTTTAATTGAAACTACCTGTAAATTTGTTCTTGACAGTTTAAGCGTAACATACAAGGACGACCTTGACTTGCCAAAACTATATAAAATGACAGCAGAAAACTTAAACCTTGCACCTGACCAGCACACTGAACAGATTTTAGGTGGTTGTCAAACAGTTGTTGAAGGACTTGGAGCATTAAGAAATAAACTTAGTGACTCTCACGGGAAAAAGAGTTCATATGTAAAACCGACCTCACGACACGCTGAACTTGCTGTAAATTTGGCGGGGACAATGACATCATTTCTACTTGAAACCTATGAGTTTAGGACAAAAAAAGTATAGTCAAGAAAGCCGTTCTTCGGCAAAAGTAAATGAACCATTTTTTAGCCAATGCACCGACATTACAATGTAAATTAACAAACTTTTATAAATGGAATGACGAATTGATATGAATACAATGAACTATGTTCTCGGTTAAGAAGATAAAGTCATGTTAGATTGTAGTTAATTATGTGACAATTTTTGTATAGAGTTTTGTTTATCTCTTTAGTCATTCATATCCACTCACATACATCACTGTGGTAATCCCACAAAAAAGGAAGCTCCTTGACCATGAATGCTTTCACACCACACTTTGCCTTTCATTGATTCTGCCAAGCGTTTGACAATAGAAAGTCCCAAGCCCGTAGAATGTTCGCCTCCTGTTGGGCGGGCAGACAGACGAGCAAATTTACCGAATACTTTTTTCATATCTTCTTCAGTTAATCCCGGACCCTGATCTTTAATTTCGCAGACTATGGCATCGCCATTTTTTTTGGTGATAATAAAAATTTCTTTATCAAAAGGGGAGAATTTTATAGCATTGGACAGCAAATTATCAATTATTTCATGGGTAGCTGCTTTATCGGCAAATACATGATAGGAACTAATATCCTTGCGTAAAATAATATTCTTTTCTTTGGCTTTTTCATCATTTTCCTGACAAATGGATTCGATAACCGTTGCAATATCGAATTTTTCCGGTTTCAGTTGGAGTTTACCCGATTCAATAGCATTCACATCCAATAAATTACCGATAATATCTCTCATACGATGAGCCGATGTTTCTACCTTGCTCATCATATTTTTTATGTCATCGGGCTTAAGAGCATGAATAAATGATTGCACATTTTTAGCGGTGAGCATTATGCCTGAAAGAGGATTTTTCAAATCATGAGCCGCAATACCCAAAAATTCATTTTTTTCATTATTGAGTTCAATAAGATCTTCATTAAGTGCCGCTATTTCTTTAATGCTTTTTTCAAGTGTTGTATTGGCAAGTTGCAAGGACTGATTGACATTACGTAAATCATTGGTGCGTTCTTCGACAATGCTTTCCAATTCGCGCTGCTTTTTTTGCAAAGAACGGACGCGCAGCACATAAATACCGTACAGCACAATACACGCGACTATACCTAACAGTATTTTGAACCAGAGAGTTTGCCAGAAAAATGGTAAAACAACAAATGTGGCTGATGCTCCCACATTATTCCATACACCGTCATTATTGCAAGCAATGATTTTTAAGGTATAATTACCCGGAGCCAAATTGGTAAAATACACAGTTCTTTCATTACCATATTCCACCCATGAATTATCAAAACCTTCCAACATATATTTGAAACGTATTTTTTCGGGAGCAACTAATGATAAAGCAGTATAGGAGATTGCTATGCGTTCAACGCCGGCTTGAATAGTATTTTCTTCGGAAATCATAAGAGGGGATTCACCATTCACGCTGTAATTTTCAATAATCACAGGCGGAGGTATCATATTTTTTGTACCTTTTTGAGGATTCACAAAAGCTACCCCTCTGACCGTAGGAAAACACATAGTGCCGTCATTCATTGTCCAACCGGCAGGAAAAAAACCGCTATTGCATTCTACGCCAACTAATCCGTCACGGGTGCCATAGGTTACGGCTGTGATGGGAGTATTGTTTTCGACTGTATATTTTTCAATATCGGCTAATGAACACGAAAAAATTCCTCTGCTTGTGCTGCACCATAATTGTCCTGTATTGTCCGAAGCAATATGAAAAATATCATCATGGGGCAAACCGTTTTTCTTAGTAATAGCGATAAAATTCTTGTTTTTGGTACGACGTATTATGCCTTTGCCATCAGTACCGAATAATATTTCACCTTTGGGTGTATGATACACAGATTTAATAAATGGAGTGGGCAAGCCATCTTTTTTTGTAAATGTTTTGAATATACCTTTAGAAAATGACACAATACCACCGCCATAGGCAATAAACCAAAGAGTTCCATTTTTATCTTGGCTGATATTGGTATAAAGCCCTCTTAATAATCCTTTATCGGTTCCAATGCGAGATATTTGCCCATTTTTCAGCATCAATAAAGAATTTTCTGAACCAATCCATAGTATGCCTCGTGAATCTTCAAAGAGGGAATAGACGGGGTCTGGCGAATTTTCCGGTGATATGGGAATACCTGTAAATGTACCATTTTTGAATTGTGTTATATAACCGGGTGCAGCCCCAATCCATAAAGTGCCATCCGCTGATTCACAAAGAGCATTCACTTCATTGCCGATTAAACCATTTTTATAGGAATAAAATGTCAGCCCTCCTTTATGGTATCGGTTTAAGCCATTCGAAGCCCCAATCCATAAAGCTCCGTCTTTTGTTTGCAGAATGGAGCGTGTAAAATCATCGGATAAACCTTCGGTAGAGGATAATGTCGTAAATGTGCCATCACGTAATCTGTGCAGCCCATTAGAAAAAGTTCCTATCCAAATATTTTTTTCTTTGTCTTCATAAATCGAAAGTATCACATCCGATGGGAACATTGACGTAGGGGCACTGCTAATCATTCCGGCGGCAGAAGCACGGCTTAAACCTTGATTTGTGCCAATCCAAACATTACCGTCAGAATCGGTAAATAATGATTGAATAACATCACCGGCAAGCCCATCGGCGCGCGTGATGACTAATTCTGAGATTGTTGATTTGCGTCCAAGTCCGCTATTGGTTCCTATCCACAATGAATTATTATTATCAACGGCAAGTGCAGTGACCAAACCTTGGAAATATTGCGACTCTACTCGTGATACTTTTGCATTGCGATAAGAGAATATTCCATCGGGCGTACCTATATAGACAGAACCATCGGTGCTTTCGGCAAGTGAATATCGAAATCCACGAGGTAATTGTTCGGCTGAATGAATTTTTTGAACAGTTGTTTGTTCTTTTCTTAATAATCCAGCCGAAGTTCCAATCCAAAGTACATTATTTTTATCAACATATAATTTATTTATTTGTTCATTAGTGCCAATGGAAGCAATTTTTATTGGTTCAATACTGTTCTGTTTTGCAATAAATAGTCCGGCGGCAGTGGCAAAATAGATAGAACCGTCACCCGATGTGGCAACCGCAAATATTTTATCAGACATTTGTAATTGTTGTACGCTTTTATCAAATATAGTAAATCGTGCACCATCGTAGCGTACTAAACCGCCAAAAGTTCCCAACCAAAGGTATCCTTCTTTTGATTGTGTTATAGATGTTACCATACCGGGCGGCAAACCATCTTGCACAGACCAATTGTCATGGATAAATTGTGTGATTTGTCGTGATGGGGATAAAGCGTAATTTTCACATTGAAAGCTGATTATCCCGATACATACACAGAAAAACAAGCGACAAAAAGATTTCATTCTCTTTATGTATTGGTTGTGAAAAAAGATGATACTATATTAATCATCAATGGCGATAATAAGATAAGGAGACGTGTACCAAAATTTAGAGGTATTTAAGACCGTAACCGAAACAATATGTTCATCATTATCAAAATTGGGCTTTAATAGTTTAGGGTTATGTGCCGAAACTATACGATAATCTTTGGCTTTTCGCGGAAAACGTATAATTGTCTGATCATGGATCATAATTTTAGAGAAATGATTTTCTTTCATTTCTTTAGCGGGAACCAATGCTGTTCCTACTTTACCAAAAACCCATAATTTAGCACCACCTTCTTCAACAACCACATCTGCTTTTTTTAACTCTTCTTCATTGCCGACAATGTAATGACCTTCATTGGAAAGTATCTGCATTGTCGTACCGAGAGGTGCTCCGGTTGCTTGTTCTAATTTTTTCTTATCGTTTGCAGTAAGGTTTTTGTCGGATGCTGCAACAGTAGCAACATTCGTGTAGAGTGATTTCACTTCCCCTTCATGGCGGAAATATTGATCTTTTAACTCACTCAATTTATTACGAATAGCCGCTGTGGACAATTTCATATTCGGGTTCTGTAGTTCGATTTGACCAATCTTTTTCTCTAGGGATTCGATTTTACTTTTACTGTTACGAATAAGACTGGTCAATGAATCTAAGGTAGAAATCAAGACAGATGAGGTGACACTATTTCTTTTGGTAGGGTCTTTAATTTGTTCATTTGACAAATACATAAGTTTGTCATAGACTTCATTAATCGCCACAGTAGAACCTAAGAGTTCATCTTGTATAGCTTCCTTTTGTGTAGATATTTCTAAGACTTCCTTGTATTGCTCATTCTCAGCTTGCAATTTTTGAATTGCTTCTTTATCACCACAGCCGGAAGCGATGATTGAAATGACTATAAATATTGATATACTGAGGTAGTTCCGTGTTTTGTTTATAGTTTTCATAGAGTGCAAAGGATAATAATACTATGATTTGAGTGCGAAAATTACGAAAGTCATTCCATTAGGCAAGAAAATGAGATGAATTTTTTAAGTAAGGATTGTTTCCGTATTTGATAATGCCTGTTGTGGATTCACCAATGTTTGTAGGTTTGTGCCGTCACATGCCGCTCAATTATTGTCCAATTTCTCCAAGTGTGCAAAATAGATTTCTTGATAAACGATTATGAAAGATTTACATACCGGTTTTGAAGCGTTGCTCCATCGTATTGAAAAACAGCACTTTATGGATGATATGTCGGAGTTTCTCTCTGATAATCGTGGCATGGTGTCCGTAAAAACATTGTCCGGCTCATTACGCTCATTAGTGGTGGCATTACTACTCAAGCGCAGCAAAGTACCTCTGGTTGTGATAACCGATACGAAGGAGGAAGCATTGGAATGGTTGCACGATATGGGGATGCTCATCGGGCAAGAAAACATAGCACTTTTTGTTGAGCCGGATAAACATTTGCGCTTTACCGCCGAGGATCTTGATGAGCGGGTTGTCAGCAGTATTGATGGTTTGGCTTTACTCCAAAGAGAGTCTTCGACCTTAACCATAGCCACACCTGATTCATTCACATTTCAAGTACCGCCGCCCGACTCATTGCGCCAATACAGGATAACTATCACACAAAATACCACCTTGGTTTTTCAAGAATTTGTCAATATGCTGGGGCATCAGGGGTTTCAGCGCAAGGATTTTGTCGAACAACAAGGTGATATGGCAGTGCGCGGAGGTATCGTGGATGTGTTTGCACTTGGTTGGGACAATCCGCTGCGCATAGAATTTTGGGGTGATACTGTTGATTCAATTCGAGAATTTGATCCATTATCACAAAGAAGTATTCGTGAACATCGTACAGTTGAAATAATTGCCCATTTATTTCAACAAACGGAAACATTGGATAATATTACATTATTCGACCATTTTTCGGCATCGTCGGTGTTTATACTTGATGCGCCACATTCTATTGAAGCCGGTTGCCATAATGCCGATTTGAGCCAGGTATTTGAGCGTTTTATGCAATATAAAACCATACATATGAATCCATTGCAATCCTCGGATATTATTATTAAATCATTCCCGCAACCTGTCTATAATGGTTCTGTCGTTCAATTAACAACAGAATTACGTACATTGGCTTTGCAAGATATTCATATATTTATTGCTGCTGACGGCACAACAAACAGTCGCAGAATACATGATTTAATTATTGCCACATTAGAAAATGATGAATCGGAATTAGATGATACAATGGCAGATAATGCATTAGTTTTACGCAGAGTTAAACATATACCGCATTCATTATCAAAGGGGTTTATTTTTTCCGAAAGTAAAGCCGCTTTAATTACCGAACATCAAATATTTGATAGAAAACATTTTCAGACATCGAAAAAAGGACAAAAATTTACCGGTATAACTTTGCGGGAATTAGCACAATTGCATCGCGGTGATTTTGTTGTGCACGTAGATAAAGGTATAGGAAAATTCGATGGCTTAGAAACATTAACTATTGCCGGAAGCAAGCAAGAATGTATCCGATTGATATATGAGAATAATGATATTTTGTATGTGCATTTACACCATCTGCATAAAGTACAGAAATACAGTGCCAATAATGAAACCTCACCCAAATTAAGTAAATTGGGCAGCAGTGAATGGGAAAGAAAAAAGGCAAAAACTAAAGGAAAATTAAAAGATATTGCGCGTGAATTAATACGAATTTATGCTCTGAGAAAATCACAACCGGGTTATGCATATCCTGCCGATACTACATGGCAAAAAGAATTTGAAGCCGGTTTTATCTATGAAGATACGCCCGATCAGGCAAAAGCAACGGCGGATGTAAAAAAAGATATGGAATCCAGACAACCGATGGATAGATTAGTGTGTGGCGATGTCGGATTCGGTAAAACCGAGGTTGCTATTCGTGCAGCATTTAAAGCAGTACAAGCCGGCAAACAAGTTATCGTGTTAGTGCCGACAACAATTCTGGCACAGCAGCATTTTGTGACTTTCCGCGATCGTTTGCATCGTTATCCTGTAGCCATAGATGTTCTATCACGTTTCCGCACGGGCAGTGAACAAAAAGAAATTTTAGCAAAATTCTCGGAAGGAAAAATTGATATACTTATTGGTACTCACAGAGTATTGAGCAAAGATATATTGCCTAAATCATTGGGTTTATTAATTATTGATGAAGAGCAGCGTTTTGGAGTGGGTGCAAAAGAAAAATTACGACAAATGCGTGTTTCCGTTGATACATTAACACTGACGGCAACCCCTATTCCGAGAACATTAAATTTTTCACTTATGGGGGCAAGAGATTTGAGTGTAATCGAAACTCCGCCCCGCAATCGTTTACCTGTCCAAACACGCATCACTGAATGGAATAATGATATGGTGAAAGAAATTATTCAGCGTGAATTAGATCGTGGAGGACAAATATTTTTTGTTAGTGACCGAATTGCGGATTTGACCAATTATCACGCGGCATTAGTGCAATTGATACCGCATTTACGATGTGGCATTGCTCATGGACAAATGGAAACCGAGCGATTGGAAGATGTGATGGAAAAATTTATCGAAAGAAAATATGATGTTCTTTTAGCAACCAAAATTGTGGAATCGGGACTTGATATTCCAAATGCGAATACAATGTTTATTCATAATGCTCATAATTTTGGTTTGGCAGAATTGTATCAATTACGCGGAAGGGTAGGTCGCTCGAATATTCAAGCATATTGCTCATTACTTGTGCCACCGGTTAAAACTATCGGTAAAACAGCTTTGCGCCGATTACAGGCACTTGAAGAATGTACAGATCTTGGCAGTGGTTTCCAATTAGCTATGCGTGATTTAGAAATTCGTGGTGCTGGTAATTTATTGGGTGGAGAGCAAAGTGGTTTTATTATTGAAATGGGCTATGAATTATATCAAAAAATACTTGACGAAGCCGTGAGTGAATTACGCACAACAGAATTCAGTGAATTATTCGCAGGTTATGATGAACCGCAATTAAAGAAAAAGAAAATTGTCAATGAAGAAATTTCGATTGACATCGCATCCGATTGTTTGTTGCCGGATTCATATGTCTCTGACAGCACTGAACGTTATGAATTTTATAAGCGTTTATTCAATGTGCGAAGCCACACGGAATTACATAATATATCATCAGAATTGCGTGACAGATATGGCAGATTACCCAAAGAAGCCGAAAATTTACTTTTTGTTATTGAGTTACGTATCGTGGGAATGGAATATGGTTTCCATCGCATCAGTTATCAGAAAAAAGAATTGATTATTGAATTGCCTGCTGAAACTGCGAAAGAGTTTTATGAATTTGTATTTCCTCATTTTGCGGCAGCAATTTCATCCATCAATGGAGCGCAATTTAAGCAAACAGGAAAAAAAGCATTTGTGTCCATACCCGTCGAAAATCGAGAGCATGCTCTTGATATTATAAAAGCAATTGCCGCAGAAATAACGATTGACTAATTCCTGCGGCTTTTGTGCATAAAAAAGAAAATTATTGCACAGATTCTATACTCCATTCCAATGTCTGTCCGGCATACATTGGCACTACTGTGTGATACTTTTCCGGCACAAGAAATGGTTTTTTGCATAATTCCACTTTTTTCGGAGAAGGCGTAAGATTGTAAATATTCACTGCATTATCGGAAACAAATTTTTGTAAATTTGGTAATGAATTATGCTTCTCGAATAATTGTGTTAAGACTTGTAATGCAATAGGAGCTGTAAATACTCCGGCTGCACATCCGCAAGATTCTTTTTTATCAATCGGGTGTGGGGCAGAATCGCTGCCGAAACAGAGTTTCGGATGTGCATTCAATGCCGCATCGAGAAGTGAATCGCGATCTTCATATCGTTTTGCTATTGGCTTACAAAATAAATGTGGGTTCATTAAACCGCCTATAACATCATCGAGTGTGATGAGTAAATGTTGTAATGTTACCGTTGCTGTCACATTGTCATATTTATCAAGAAACTCAACAGCATCTTTGGTTGTTATATGTTCCATAACAATATGCAGTCGCGGGAATTTTTTTGCCAAATAGTCATAAATCGAAAGAAATTCTTTTTCTCGATCCATCACAAATCCATGTGTTTCACCATGCACCAATAATCGAATACCCATTTCTTCCATCATTGCTAATGTATGTTCTGCCTTGCTAATTTCTTTTACTCCTTGATCGCTATTGGTAGTTGCACCTGCCGGATATAATTTAATGCCGATAATGGAATCTTTGATTTCTGCAAGCTCTTTTTCGGAATAATTACGAAAGAATAAGGTCATAAAAGGTGTAAAATCTAATGCACCAAGAGCATTATTTACTTGTTCTGTATAATCTGCGAGCAGTTCGGCAGAGTCAATCGGCGGAATACAATTGGGCATAATGACCCCACCCGAAAAAGAATATCCGCTTAATGGAGCAATTGCACGAAGCATTTCATTCTGACGAAAATGGATGTGCATATCAAAAGGAGAGTAGAGTGTGTGTGTCATATTAATATGTCAGTAATGTTGAGTAATCCGGTAATTCATGAGAAAAAATTTGAGAGTCATGCACTTTGTGTGAACACAATGTCGTATTGCCATTCGTAAGAATGAGTGTCGGCACTTTTAATACGATATTATATGTACCGATTTGTTGCATCGTTGTCTGATGTATTGCAATCGTTGGCGCTTTACATTCAATAATGGCAATGGGTGTTAATTTTTCATTTGTTACAAGACAATCAATTCTTTTTTTTCTACCATAGACATTTATTTCATATTCTACATGAAGTCGTGTCAATGGAAATTGCTTTCTTTTTATTGCATAGTGTAAAAAATTTTGTCGTACCCATTCTTCGGGAGTAAGTTTAATATATTTTTTTCGCCAGATGTCATATATATAAGGAATATTGTTTTTCCATGTAATCTTTACATCGTACACCCCACATTCCAAAGGGGGAAATTGTTCAATAAATAGCTGCATAATTATTATTTGGCTCGCGGATGAAAAGATGTATGTACTTCTTTAATATATTCACGGTCAATATGCGTATATATTTGTGTCGTAGAAATATCTGCATGACCTAACATTTCCTGCACTGCACGCAAGTCCGCACCGCCTTCTAATAAATGAGTAGCAAATGAATGTCTGAAAGTATGGGGATGAACATGCTTTTCTATTTTTGCCTTTTTTTTGTTTTCGGAAACTATATTCCAAATAGCCATACGTGATAAAGCAGAACCCCGCTGATTAAGAAAAAGAAAGTCTTGACCTGCAATCGTTTTTTTACTGAAAATTGGTCTGACTTCATTGCTGTAACGTTTAATCCAGAATAAAGCATTTATTCCTATCGGAACAATACGTTCTTTTGAACCTTTACCCAGAATTCGTAATACTTCAACATCTTCGAGAATGTCCCTTTGACGCAGGGAACAACATTCGGATACACGTAAGCCACTTGAGTATAGCGTTTCCAAAATTGCACGGTCACGCAGTCCCGCCGCAGTAGTAGTATCAGGTTGTTCAATGATGGATAAAGTTTCTTCTATGGATAAAGTTTCCGGTAATTCACGCCGATTTTTTGGTAAATCAATCGTTTCCGTATAATCATGTGCAATAAAGCCGCTCGAGACACAATATTTCATAAAGTGTCGTAAGGAGGCAATATATCGTGCTCTGCTGGAAGAATGTAAACCTAATTCTGTGAGTTCTTTGATAAAGTTTTCAAAATCTGCCTTTTTTACTATGTCAAGAGACTGTATGCCTTTGCTTTCTAATGATTGTAAAAATACGGTACAATCATGCGTATAGGACATAATTGTATTTTCACTTAGCCCTTTTTCAAAGCGAACATAATGAAGAAATGATTGCATCGGGCGTTTAAAGTACAATGGTAATGCTTGCATAGAGTTTATTCGGAAACAGTCAAGTTTATGGGAGTTTCTTTCGGTGACATAGTGCCGCCCGCAGGGTCTTGTGCAATGACAATGCCGCTTAAGTACGTTTCATTATGCTCTCGTGCCTTGCCACCAAGTACAAATCCGGCAGCTACAATTGTTTCTTCTGCTTCTGCAATTGTTTTGCCGATGAGCGATGGTACAGGATATGCTTCTTGTCCTTTGCTTATGGTTAATGATACTTGCTCACCGGATGAGATTTTTGCTCCATACTGCACACTTTGCGCCATAATCCTGTCTTGTTGCACTAATTCGCTGAACTCATAGTGCACCACACCAAGCTCTAAACCTTGTTGCATCAGTAAAATTCTGGCTTCTCTTAAAGATTTCCCTACAAGATTAGGCATGGCATCTCCCTCCATCCCTTTTGACACTGTAATATAGAGCCGTCTTCCTTCGCGGACAACCGAATTTGGTAAAGGATTTTGATTTAGGATAATGCCCGCAGGTGCTTGTCCGCTAAAGACTTCCTTCACTTCTTGTATTTGCAGACCAAGCTCCGATAATAATGCCGAACCTTTTTGTATGTCTTTACCAATGAGAGAGGGTACCGTTACTTCTTTGCCACTATGGATAAGATAAGGCATAAGCAGATTGATTATTAAGAGTAAACAACAGAGGAATAGAGTAAATAATCCTGCTATGATGACAGTTCTTAACTTGCTCGGTTGAGCATAAAAAGCTGAGGTAAAAATGCTGTTATTCATTGTTCATGAGTTAAGTATCCACAAAATTACAACGATAAAATGGAAAAGATTATTGAGCGTATTAAAAAAAATGTAATTTTGAACTTCAATATCATGCTGAAGCTATGAAATTCTTACTCTTGTTTTCTTTGATTTATTACTTTGCTTATCTGCAAGATGCGATTGCCGGTGCATGGACACAACCAGCCGGAACCTTATATGCCAAAACTTATCTTGGTTCTGTAAGTGCTCCGCGATATTGGGACATAAACGGCAATAGCATCAGCGTCATGAAAGAGGAAATTATACCCGGTGACAGATTGTTTCAGTTTTATCCGAATGGTCGCAGTTATACCCTGGATTTTTCTGCTATCATCACCGGTGTGTATGCGGAATATGGTTTGAGTGATAAATTGACGGCAATTGTTGATTTGCCCTTTGGCTATTTTTCCCTAACTGAAACCTATGAAACAGACCGCGATAATGAAAGCCCCACATACCTAAGAAAACCGGAACGTAATGCTGAGTCATTCACAACATTTACATACTATGGTTTCGGAGGACGGTATTTACTGTACAATAACAAATCTGTTGTTTCCGTAAGCGCAGGTGTTCGTATCCCTCCGGGGGGAACAAATGGTATTTTTGCTGATACTGTCAGAATGCCTTTTTTGAGCGATGGGGCATTTCAAGAATGGTTCGGTCTTGAAGTCGGTATGCCATTTTCAAATGGATGGTTCGAGGGGGAAGTGAAATATACGGGCCGCCATGAAGAATTACATGATGAACTAACTTTTCATGCAGAGTATGGAAATAAAAGTGTTGAAGAATTTATGATTAAATTATCCGTAGATATTACACAAGGACTTGGATCACGAAAAAATGTACCCACTTTTGATACCCGAAGGACAATTATTGTGGAAGACTTTGGTGCCGTGACAATTGGTGTAATTATACAAGCATCCGAAACAATATTCGTTGAAGGTAGTTATCAAGTGCGCCTTTTTGGCAATAATTCTTGGGCACTTAATGGTGCTTTTGGCGGATTTGGTATTAAAACAATATTGTGATTGCTACTGTCAATTCATAATGGTAATTGTTTTTGTCTCGGTTTGTAAGCCATCATTCATCCTAAGATAATAAACGCCATTTGCAATATTATTCAAGGGTAATTGTATAGAATATAATCCTTTATCAATATTCAGTGTATTGAAAAAACGAATTGTTACACCGGTATTGTCAATGAGTGAAAATTGGAGTTGCGAAACTGAATAGGATTCTATTTCAATAATAATATCATTCGTTGCAGGTTGAGGATACAATTCTTTAATTATTGGTTGTTTATCACCAATGGCAGATATTTTTAAAGGAATATCACATTGTATTGCCTGGAGAGTACTTAACTGAACTGCTTTTCCTGTTATATCCAGCATTTTATCCACACATTTAAAAGGTAAAGTGATACCATCTTTATCAAGTGTATTTTGAACATATTTTGGCTCATAACAAATGATAATTGGAACAGAATCCCCGGGAGGAATAATAATAGGAAACTGTGACGGTGGTATGGAGAAATATACATTATTCATTACTGAAAATTGTTTTAAATCAATAGTAAATTTTCCGAAATTATAGAGTAAAACAGAATCGCATTGCAACTTGTCAATTGGAACATTTCCGAAATTCCAGACTTCTTTACTTTCCATTGATTTTCCCGTAAACTGTATTGTATAACCGGGAATAGTACGCCGTATTGTAGAGATATTGTCGGATGAATCTTTTGCAATAATGGTAAATTCTGCATCATTAAATTCATCAATTACCGATACCGATACTCTGGCTAATGAACTATCTGATATCTGTACACTTGCGGTACAATTGATAAGTGTGGAATCAGGTATAGTAATATCATAAATACCAATATCATTTTCTTTTATCTCTGTCAGCACAACTTCCCAATTGCGTAAACAATCGTCCGAAGAAACAATAGATTGCGGTGCTACTTTATCTGTAATTGCTTTAAAATTAAATGCTTGCACATCACGTGCCATACATTTGTTGCCTAAGACCAAAGTGTCGTTCCATACAGTATCTTTATTATTATAGAAACATACAGTTAGGACTTTTTTGTCCATTGGTTTGAGAATAATCGGCAGAGTTTCGGATAATGAAAATCCGGATTCTGAATTCTTAAATTTGAGAGATGTTATCGTTTGGGTAAAATTACCATAATTTTCAATCATTACCGGAAAACAGTATCGTTTATTGGTACGTAATGTTTTTTGCATGGTGGTAAATGTATTTTCTCTGTTGTTCTGAACAGAAACGGTAAATCCGGGAATAACAACCCTTTTTCTTGCTTGTTGCTGTATAGAATCTTCGGCGATAACAAAACAAGAACCATCGAGGAAATTATTGATTAATGATGCAGTAAAGCCGCCTTTTTGCGTTGTTAAGCCAAATTGATTGGTTATTTTTATGTTTGTATTTGTACTGTCGGGGCAGAATATTTTATCAATGTAAGAATCTGCAAATAAAGTATCGTAGATGAGAGCATTATACTCATAACAATCTCTTTTACCTGAAACCACAGGTTCATTATTATCAATTTTTTTGAATCGAAGACCAAGTCCATATCCATAGGAAATAGCATTACCATAGCCATAGACAAAACCACCGATTGCTTGATTTGATTGTAAAGTATGAACACCTTCTTTTATTTTCAAAATTGCATAAGAGAAACCGGAATTAGGAATTGGAATAAAGGTAGTGCGAGGAAGCAATATTTTGTCAAGATACACGGAATCAAGACTATTATCGGGGACAATAATGTTGAGATAGTGGATTGGATATGTGGGGATAAGGTTGCCACGGGATGAACGTGTGGTTGTTGGACATAAAAAAGTATAACGAGTTAAGAATTGAACAGTCGGAGGCATGAGAGCCATGAATGGATCTCCAATTATATCAACGGATTGCGTGATATTGGACGTCGATTTGTAAGCCATTGCCATAATTGCTTTATTTGAGGTAATGAATGAAGCTTTTAGCAAGGGTGCTTCATAAAATTGACCACTTTCAATTCGTTTGACAAATTGACCGTCAACATAGATTTCTGTGGAATCATAATGAGCAAAAATTCGATAAAGATCTTTTTCGGTGTCACGTCTATTTGAATATTCTGGTATTGAGTCATTGTTAAAAGGAACAACAACAGCACTTTTACCCCAAAATCCAATACCGGGCAATTGTTCAAATAGATAATCGCGAGAACCTGTATTACCTAACGATAAAGGAATTAAAGCTCTTTGATGTCCGCTAAAAACAGCAATTTTTTTACTTGATAAGATATTTGTTCCCGACAAATCACTAAAAAAATCATTACTTTCATTCGCTTGAACCAAGTAGGACTCTCCTCGATTCAACATAACAGTAAATGGCTTTGTTTTTCCACGCATGGTTTCTACAGATGGGGAAATGGTGATATATGTCGAATCAAGTACGGCTAAAACCGCAGTTTGTGAAGGTGTACTTGTATTTCGTGGGTTAGGCTGTTCCGTTAATCTATGGCTATTATATGCAGCAATTCTATACGCGTTGGACAATGCATCTGTGGGTAATACTAAGGTAGCATCTGTCGTTGTTTGAGCATTATTAAAAGCATAGACACCAATGTCTTCATCCGATGAGATGCGAAAGTATTGCTTGCTGACTGTTTCATCTTGGCGGAGAGATTTTTCATCATTTCCGGAATCGTTAAATCCTATCAATTCATACTGAAACCAAGGATAGGAAAATGATTTTACCGTATTTATTTGTGAAATAAATACGGTATCAATTTTTAACATTCCATTGCGATTCATTCTTTCTATATAAACATTGGTGGGCTTTGATACCGTAATTAAGACAAAGAGTGAATCTCTATAGAGATTTATAAATGAACCAGACCTTTCATTATGATAATTTGGAGGAAATACAAGCCAAAAATCCTTCCCAAGATTATCGGGAATCGTATCTTGGCTTTGTGCCTTGTATCCCGCAATAAAAGAGAGGATACAGAGGACTATATACATAAGTTTTTTCATAATGAATTGCCTCTCAATACCGCTAACGGAGAATTACTTTGCTCATGAATGAAACTTGGTCGCGTACAGTGACTATATATGTACCGCGAGATAATTGTAATGTACCCAAATCTAGCGAAAAATTTCCTATATTATCGTTAATTATATGATGATACACAGTGTTACCTAAAATATCATAAATAGTACATTCAGAATCAGACGATGTATTTTGTCGTAACATGGTGACAATATCACCATGTATTTCTATTGCTTTTGTGATTGTATCCGTATAATTAGTGTTTACACCTGCAATAACTGCGGTACTCGGCAAGGATTCTTTTGCGATACCACATACAATTTTTTCTTGATTTACCTCAATGATATGAAAGAGAGGTTCACCGGCATAATTACAAGGAAAATTTCGAGATTGTTTATTGTCTTTGACTTTAATATATGCTCGGGCATTTTTACCATTAAAGAAACTGATAGGAATATCTACTGCGTAAAATGGTAATTTATCACCGGGAAGCATAGTAATTATTTTTTCTGTATTATCATCAGCAAAAATAATAGATAATTCTACAGAGATAATAGGGGATTGCGATAAAACGGCTGCAACAATGCGCATATAATTACCAACAGGGTACGATGATATCTGTGATATTACCGGACCCAGTGCAAGCATTGCTTTCTTAAGTTTTGGAACACCGTATCCTAATACTTTATGTGGAATAGAATCATGCTTTTCCGCAGAAGCAAACATTGCTTTTTTAGCTTGCCACGGAGTAATTTCCGGAAATTGAGATAAAAGAATTGTGGCAAAGCCCGCAGTCAATGGTGTAGCAAAGGAAGTACCGCTGCCTCTTCGTATCCCAAGACTATCACCTGTACGCATCATAACTACTTCCGTTGCTTGTGCAGCAAGATCCGGTTTCAGTACCTTTGAGGCAGTTGGTCCCCGCGAGGAAAACCCGACAACATTGACACCGTTTGGAATGACCCCCGCAACCGTTATGACACTATCTGCATCCCCGGGACTTGAAATTGTGCTGTCACGTTCGCCACTCCCATTATTGCCGGCGGCTGTAATGCAAAGAACACCTCTTTTGACCGCATCATTCACCGCTCTTGACACTATTGGAAGAGAACCATTCATGTCATCATAGGAATAAGATTCATCAGTATTATCCATTCGACTGTAGCCGAGGGACGATGAAATAATATCAGTTCCCCGTGATTCAGCCCATTCAACCGCTGCTGCATAATTTTCTTCTTCTAAGCGTGTTTCTGTGGGTAAGTCTTCTGTTTTTGCAAGCAAGAATGAGCCAAATGGAGCAGCCCCGATAAGTGAATCTTGTTGAAAGCCCGCGACAGTGGACAAAACTACAGAGCCATGGTCATCTTGAGCCGGAACATCATTTTCTTGATTTGCCGTAATTGTATCATTTTGAATAAAATCATATTCGGCAATTATTTGTGCAGCATTTAATGAAGCGTGACTTTTCCAACGAAAACCCGTATCAAAAAAAGCAGTAAGTGTATTTTGCCCCATCATTCCTAAAGAATGAAATTCAGGTATGCCCAACATTTCTAATTGATTAAGAGAAGTGCCATAGCGCAGAGCACCGCAGTTGTGTTGCGAAACAATAGCAGGGAACTCTGTGCTTGCCAAAGGAAAAGTGGTGGCTTGAACTTTGGTTGCCAAAGGTGTGAATCGCACAGATGTTCTTTCTATTTTCTTCACGAATTGCAAACTGGCTACAGTTTTTGCCGTCGCACTGTCACACCGTATGACAATATAGTTCTGCCATCGGATTTCTAATAATTTTTTGACACCCTTGATTGAGGTAATTTGTTGTAAATATGGTGTATAGAGTGGTGCGTCTTCAATGGTGAATAATTCTGATTCTTTTCGTACCTTTAGTCTTCTTTGTATTGCTCTTTCAGAATGAAGTGCTCGCGTTCTTTCATAGAGCTGCGTACCTACTGAGAATTTTTCAGGACCTTTATCGTTGAATAGTACCCTCCATGGATAGTCCTGGCTCAATACTGAAAGAGAGCAAAGAACACATACAATCAAGTATGTAAGGATTAAACGTAGTATCATAAATGTATAGAGATTAGTAAAAACAAAGTAAGTTCCATGCCGTCACACATCCAAAATAGGAAAAAATATTGAATGAACTCTTATCAATGACATGAAAAAAGAAAAACAGTTACACAACAGAAACGATTTTCTCAATATCACAGATTTTTTTCGCAAAGATTTTGCATCCATTATTGAGATGAAGGGGAGTGACCGACTTGACCTTCTGAATCGGCTTTCTACCAATGCATTAGCATCGCTTCCACCCGACACGGGTGCTGCAACGGTACTCACCAGTGAAAAAGGTCGCATCATTGACATAATGCAGGTAATCAATGTGGTTGATAAATCTTTATGCTTTTGTGCTCCGAACAATGCAGAAACGGTAGTTCGATGGTTGAAAAAGTTTATCATAATGGATGATGTTCGTTTAAGTGATCAATCTTCTGCATTTGCTCAATTCGAGGTTCATGGTGATAGTATTCATGAACAATCACAGATTTTTTTTGATAAGGACACTGCCATTTTACCTATGTTTCACCCGAGAGAAGTGATTATTGATGACAATCTTTCATGTTTAACATTTCGTATCCCGTCCGTCAAAAGTTTTGGATTGAAAATAGTTGTTACAATACAATATTATGAACAAATGTATCACTATCTTAGTGCAATATTTACTGAAGTAAAAGACGAGGAATATCAAAAAATCAAAATTCTGTATGGTATGCCATCGTTTGGTAAAGAAATCAAGGATGCATATAATCCATTAGAAGCGGGTTTACTACATTATGTCAATTTCAAAAAAGGATGCTATATAGGTCAAGAAGTTATTGCCCGATTGGACAGCTATAATAAGGTAAAACAAAGAATTGTAGGCATTGTCAGTTCATTTCTCATCCAAGAGGGAGATACAATTACATCTGATGGTCAGAATATTGGAACTATTACAAGCGTATTTTTTGATGAAGATGAACAACGCTGGTTTGCTTTGGCGTATGTGCGTACAGAACATGCAATTAATGATACATTTTTGACAATACAAGGACAGCAGGTGTATGTTTCACCATTCCCATTGCAAAGTAATGGATAAACAATGGGTTCTTATTACAGGCAGTGCAAAAAGATTGGGCAGAGCTTGTGCATTACGTTATGCTGAAAAGGGCTATTCGATTATACTTCATTTTCATATGTCGGAAGAACGTGCCCATCAAACGGCAAATGAATTGCGTCAAATGGGAACAGATGTTATTGTTGTCAAGGGTAATTTAACCAAAGAATCCGATTGTGTACAAATTTTTGAGAAATTAGAAGCATTACAATGTATTCCAAGGATAATTGTCAATAATGCCGGTGTTTTTCCCGAAAAACTTATGTTAAAAGATATGGAAAGCACATATTGGGATGAAACATACAATATTAATTTACGGTCTCAATTACTCGTTTCCAGAGAGTTTGTGCGTTTAGTCGAAAGAACCCGTGCAAAGGGCGATTTCAGAATAATACTTATATCTTCACTTGGAGGACGAGAAACATGGAAATATAGAACGGCATATAATGTCTCGAAATCAGGTGTTATACAATTAGCTAAATCATTGGCTTCGGAGCTTGCACCCAAATTTACCGTAAATTGTATTTGTCCGGGTGCAATAAGTCAGCCGGATGATTTTTCAGAGCAAGATTCGGGACTCATACCAATACATCGCATTCCTATGGAACGATATGGAAATGCAGATGATATATTCGATGCAATATATTTTTTTTCGACATGTTCGCCATATATCACAGGTCAAATCTTGACTGTGGACGGCGGTTATCATTTATCACGAACATAATTAGGAGTTATGTATGACAAATAAAAGATTTAGCCAAAAAGCATTAAAATCGTATTCCGATCCTGACTTTATGAATAGCGAGGAAGCACGTATTCTGCGAATAATAGCTGAATATATGGGACCTGATAAACAATTTAAGGAAGAAGAAATATCAAATACAATTGTTATGTTCGGCTCGGCGCGTATTCGTTCAATGGAACAATTTACCGAGGAAAAAGAACATTTGCTTTCACAATTAGAGAGGGCGGGCGCAGCTGAAGTAGAGCATATAAATTACCAGATGCGCCGTTTGGAAAAGCAAGCAGAATTATCACGCTATTATGATGAAGCTATTGAGCTAGCGCAAATGATTACGGAATGGGTAAAAACATTACCGAAGAAAAAGAGATTTGCTATCTGCACAGGTGGTGGTCCCGGGATAATGGAGGCAGCAAATAAAGGTGCTATACTCGGTGGCGGCGATTCTATTGGTTTAAATATCAGTTTGCCCTTTGAACAACATCCCAATCCATACTTAACACCCGGGTTAAATTTTGAATTTCATTATTTCTTTATGAGAAAATTTTGGTTTGCTTATTTAGCGAAAGCTCTTGTTATTATGCCCGGTGGTTTTGGTACATTAGATGAGCTTATGGAACTGCTTACATTAATACAGACCAGAAAAATCTCTAAAAAGATACCTATTATAATTTATGGCGAACAATTTTGGCGGAATGTTATCAATTTTGACTATCTGGTTGAAACAGGGATGATTTCACCTGAAGATTTACTTCTATTTCGCTTTGTTGATACACCGCATCAAGCATTTGACTATCTTAAAAAAGAACTTACAAAAATTTATCAGCTATAAGTGTGGAATTACAACAAAGTGTCGCTCAAGAAGCGGAAAAGAAAATAGAGTTGAAGAAAAAAGTTTCTCCCATGATTCAGTTATTGGACGATACTGATATTACAGTTATCCGAGAGGTTCAAAAAGCATTATTTGCTTTAGGTAATTCGACAATTCCATTTTTGAGAACTGCTTTAACAAGCAGCAATGATAATAACCAAAAGCGTGGAATTATTGATGTTATCAGATTGTTCCAATCAGTGAATGTGCTAAAAGTACAAGACTATTTGAAAGCCCCGATAGTATCTGATTCAATTACTGAACTTGAACAATGTTTGATTGATTTATCGAGCTTTGGTTATCCTGAAACTAATGCAGAAGACTTCACTGCAATGCTTGATAATGCTGCATTGGAAGTCCATCAACGATATATAAAAAATGCTGAAACGAATTATATAACTCTCACAATGGCATTAAATGATATTTTTTTCCATCGCTTAGGCTTTTGTGGTGATGACCGACATTATTTCCATCCTGATTCAACATATATACATACGCTGATTTCCCAAAAAAAAGGAATACCAATTTCATTATGTGTACTTTATCTGCTGATTGCTGAACGTTGTGGAATAGAAATGTACGGAGTGGGATTACCTTTACATTTTCTAGCATATAATTGCGATGCCGAAATGTACGTTGATGTTTATAATTATGGAATTATGTTAACGATAGAAGATTGTGCGTCCTTTGTTAGAAAAGCAGGGCTTGAGTTTAATGAATCTATGGTTAATAGAGCAAGTGTTAAATCTATGATTGAAAGAATGGTGCGTAATTTAATTATTGCGCATGAAAAATATGGTGATATATGGGAAGCCGAGCAATTGAGAAATATACTTATAAAAAAAGATAAGCCGATTACTTTATGAGTAATCGGCTTACTTGATTTTTCAAGCGATTAAAGCTTTATTGTTTTACGAAACTTGTGAATTGTACTGTAGAGCCATGAGATAATTTGACTGAATATACTCCGGCTGCAAAATTTGATGTGTTAACAATTTGATTGTCTGATTGTATTGTAGAAGAATAAACCAATGTACCGTTAATATCATATATAGCCACATCTGCTCCTTGATTCTCCTTAATAGAAAAAAAGTCTGCGACAGGATTAGGCATAACTATGAAGGAATTTCGGGTCTGAACTTCTTCTTGAACACTAACCGGCGTACTTGTAATTTCAAAAGTAAATTCTTTCCCTGACGCTTCGCCTTCATTGGTAGCATACACTAAATAAGTTGCTTTTCCACTTTTGGGCAAATAGGTAGCAACAGAAACTTTAAGAAACTCAATCGGTTCATTCGGCGGTAAAGCGGTCATAGATGTTCTGCCGGGATGCGAACCTTCCAAGCATGTTTCATTGTCACAGATGGTGAAGGTATCAATGGTAGCGCTTACTAATTTCCAAGACATAGAGAGAGGCATATTGGTCAAGTTTATCACATATGCTTTGATGTCATTATTGGATTCCGCTTCCCATTGGTGGACTGCATACGTTTGATCGTCTTGGAATTTGAAGGATTGTGCAAAAGTGATACACGGTGCAATTGATAGTAAGAAAAGCACATAGAAGAATCGTTTCATAGTAGAACTCCCGAATAAGTAATAGATAATTTTCAGCAAAAATATAAAAAATGTTGTATATTACGTCAATATTCAGCATTGAGTATGAAATTTTAGCTTTGTTTCATATTAGCTTTGCTCAATATTGTAAAAACATGGAGAGATATATGCACATAACACTTGAAAAACTCGAAGATATACAAAGATCTGCAATCATAAATAGTGCAGGGCTTACTTTTTCGGATTTCCGTAAGCAGTTAAAACCGAAGTACTTTACTGTGTGGAGAGATATTTGCTTCGGGTACGTGATGCTTTCTATAACTGCTTTGGTCGCCATACTTGCTCAGGGGCAAACGATGACAGTACAAATCATCATCGGAACTGTATGTGCCGGTGTATTTGGCTATTTTTTAGCATACTTACAACTGTTTTTTCATGAAGCAGCGCATTACAATATTGCTAAAGACCGTAAGAGAAATGATAAGTTAGCCAATATGTTTATCGGTGCTCTCGTTGGACAAGATATTACCGTCTATAGACCAATACACTTAATGCATCATCGTTACTTAGGAACAATAGAAGATACTGAACACTCGTACTTTGATGCATTAACATTGAAGTATATATTCGAGTCAATGACCGGTATCAGGGTTCTGAAAGTTCTCTCAAGTCGTGAAAAGGTAATGAAAACAAAAGAGCAAACACAACAAAGAAAATTGAGCAATGTTAATGCACAGTTGCTGATTGGTGCTGTTTTGAATGCAAGTATCGTATTAGGGGCAATTCTCATGTCGTGGTATATACTTGCAATTTCATGGACTGTCGGTATGCTTGTCGTATTTCCGTTTTTTGGTGCTGTTCGTCAGCTATTAGAACATAGAGGCGAGAATGCCCGGAAAGATCAAGACTATTCTGTGGTACCTCATGGAGAAGTAAATCGAATGTTCGGCGATGGTATGCTTGCGAGTACACTCGGGGCAGCCGGTTTCAATAGACATTTGTTACATCATTGGGAACCAGCAATATCATATACATGCTTTAAAGAATTGGAGAATTATCTGATGGATACTCAGGTAGCTTCCTTTGTTAAGAGTCGTCAAACAAGTTATATATCCACGTTTTTATCACTTTTCGGAAAATAATCAATGTCCGATAAACAAAGTACAATTCAGAAAATTGAATTTGATGAATTTGCAGAGGATTACGATAAACTTCATGCAAAGAATATTGCAGGATCAGGGTTTTCACCATCATATTTTGATGAATATAAAATCAAAGAAGTGGCACGTGTCCTTCAAGGTTCATTGACCAATACACCATTGCGAATATTGAATTATGGCTGCGGAATTGGAAAAAGTGAATTATTTTTTCATAAGTATTTTCCCAAAAGCACATCATTAGGGGTTGATATATCGCCTGAATCCATACGAAAAGCAGAGGAAGAAAATACGCATTTACCATCAGCACAATTTCTACTTTTTGCCCCGGGAGAATTTCCGAATTGGGGTAAATTTGATGTGATTTATATTGCGAATGTTTTTCATCATATACCACATGAATTACATCACGATATCCTTGTGCATTTGCGAACACAGCTAAAACCGGGTGGACATTTATTTATGTTTGAACATAATCCATGGAACCCAGTTACGGTACGAACCATAAATCAGTGTGAGTTTGATAAAGATGCTGTTTTATTGACACCTGATTATGCTGTGAAGACCTACAAAAAAGCAGGATTTATTAAAGTAAAACAAAATTTTACTTTATTTTTTCCTGCAATAGCTTCGGGCTTGATTCCTTTGGAAAAATATTTAAGGTGGTTACCATTGGGTGCGCAGTATTATATCCATGCTCAATAATTATACTTATGAAAAAAGTACTTTTATTCATACTGTTTTCTGCATTCTCTGTTGTGTATTCACAACAATCAATCGAAAATTATCTTGCAGATGCTAAAAAATATGATAGATATCATCGTGATGAGTTAGCATTGCAAAAATATCGTTTAGTGTTGGAAAGTTCACCTCAACACTTAGAAGCATTATGTGGGGCAAGTATCAATTCTGTGAGAATTGGAAACCGTGAAATTAATGAAGAAAAAAAGACTGATTATTTTCGTGATGCTTTAACGTATGCACAAAAAGCAATATCAATCAATCCTAATCATGATGAAGCTAATTTCTGTATGGCGGCGGCACTGGGGCGTAAAGCAGAGTCTCTTGGTCCAAAAGAACGTCTTTCAATGGCAAAAGAGATAAAAAAGTATGCAGATAAATGCGTGAGTATTAACCCTAATCACGCTGGTGGGCATCATATAATCGGACGGTGGCATCATCGTTTTTCCAATTTGAGTTTTTTTGAAAAAGCAGCAGCAAATACACTTTTTGGCGGTATCCCGTCAGAAGTAAGTGAAAGTAAAGGACTGTATCATCTCAAGAAAGCAACTGAACTCAAAACTGACTTTATTATGTATTTATATGATTATGCGGTTGCTTTGGCTGATGCCGATAAAGAAAATGATGCAATTCCAGTGTTGAAAAATGCACTGCAAAAAAAAGCACAAACTCATGATGATCCTAAATATCTTGAAAAATGCAAATCTTTATTATCTGATTTAGAATAAAATATGATTACGCTATACTTTACTACATCAATTAACTGTGGTGGTTGTGTTGCTGCTGTCACGCCGTACCTACAGACATTGTCTTTTATTACTTCTTGGGATGTTGATACTGATAATCCTCAAAAAATTCTTACCGTTACCGGAAACAATTTGCAACAAGAAGAGATAATTGCAATTATTGAAAAAGCAGGTTTCTCAATACAGCCAATGGAAGTATAAACAGATGGCATCAATTCGTTTGCATAATATTACAAAATCCTATGGTATAAATGAGCCTGTATTAACCAATATTACATTGAGTATTGAACAGGGGGAGTTCTTAGTTGTTGTCGGTCCATCCGGGTGTGGTAAAAGTACATTGCTGCGTATGATTGCAGGGTTGGAAGAAATATCAAGTGGTGAACTCTTTATTGATGAAAAGTGTGTCAATAATGTTTTGCCAAAAGATCGTGATGTTGGTATGGTCTTTCAAAACTATGCACTCTATCCGCATTTATCAGTAGCTGAAAACATTGGTTTCCCTTTGCGCCTCCGCAAAATGAACAAAGTTGATATTGAACAAAGGGTAAAAGAAGTCGCACTAATGTTACAATTAGAAAACTATGTACATCGAAAACCAAAAGAACTATCCGGTGGACAAAGACAAAGAGTAGCCTTGGGCAGGGCAATTGCTCGAAATCCGCAAGTATTTTTATTTGATGAGCCATTGTCAAATTTAGATGCACAATTACGTTCTCAAATGCGTAGCGAAATTCTTGCATTGCAGAGGAAAGTTGGTGTAACCGGTATTTACGTTACCCATGACCAAACGGAAGCAATGACTATGGGAGATAAAATAGCTGTTTTGCACAAGGGTAAATTACAACAAATAGGGACACCGACAGAAGTCTATAATCGTCCGCACAATATTTTTGTTGCACAATTTATTGGTAATCCGATTATTAATATTATAGATGGAATCTTTTCTGAAGGTATGTTCTTGTCTGAATCACTGGGAATCCGAATAAATATGGATAATATCGTCAATCCACATCTTGTTAAATATGCAGGATTCCGACCTGATGGTATTCATATAGATGATAGTGGTACTTATACCGCGCGAGTTGATCATTGTGAATATATTGGTCATGAAACTACATTATATTTACGTGTCCATAATGAACAAATAAGAGCAAGATTGTCAGGGGAAAGTATATACAAGCAAGGAGATATTGTTAAATTCAATATACGCTCCTCCGAGGTTCTTTTCTTTGATACTAACGAGAACAGTTTACATTTTTAATATCAATAATTTTACTATTTATGTCTCAAGAATTTTGGTTATGGGTAGGATTCCACATTTTTGTCTTTTTAATGTTAATATTAGACATAGGGGTATTTAATAAAAAATCTCACGAAATTTCAATTAAGGAAGCTTTGCTGTGGAGCATTTTATGGATTGGACTTGCTTTTATCTTTAATATTGGTATTTGGTACTATTCTACGCCGCAATTAGCATTCGAATTTGCAACAGGTTATGTGATTGAAAAATCATTAAGTGTAGATAATTTGTTTGTTTTCCTTGCATTGTTTAATTATTTTAAGGTTCCGGCAAAATATCAGCATAAAGTTCTTTTTTGGGGAATAGTCGGTGCTTTGTTGTTAAGGGCTATATTTATTGTTGGTGGTGTTGCTCTCATTACCACTTTCCATTATATTATTTATGTTTTCGGAGCTTTCTTAGTTTACACCGGTATCAAACTTTTTTTTAATAAAGATGAACAAATTGAACCTGATAAAAATCCTTTACTAAAATTTGTTCGCCGCTATATACCGGTAACGAATCAATATTATAATGATAAGTTTTTTATCAAGCGATTAGGGCACACTATTGCTACACCTTTGTTTGTTGTCCTTATTCTTATAGAATCAACGGATGTTATCTTTGCTGTGGACTCTATTCCGGCTGTCTTGGCAGTTTCAAAAGATCCTTTTATTATATATACTTCAAATATTTTTGCTATTTTGGGATTACGAACTTTGTATTTTGCTTTGGCAGGTATTGTCCATATCTTTCATTATCTCAATGCAGGTATGGCTATAATATTGATGTTCATAGGTGCAAAAATGTTGATTTCCGATATTTATAAACTGCCAATCGAGATTGCATTGGGAGTTGTGATAGCAATACTTATTGGTTCTGTTGTGCTTTCATTACTCATTCCACACCAGTCTGAAACTACAGTACAGAATGATTGATATCGGGAATAATATAGAATTATACCATGGCAAAGTAATGTGAAAAAAATACTTGTCTTTGCATATTATTTCCCTCCATTAGGGCTTAGCGGTGTACAAAGAACACTTGCTTTTGTGAAGTATCTACCGAGTTTTGGTTGGCAACCTACTGTGATAACCGTAGGTGATATAGGTTACTATGCGCATGATAATGAGCTGTTGAAGGAAGTTGAATCATTGGGAATTCGTGTTATTAGAACTAAATCTATAGATCCTCATGCAATGAGAAAGGCAAAGCGGACTTATGCAATGCCTAAAGAATATTTGAGAAAGATTTATTCTACTCTTACTGAATTTTTTCTCATACCTGATACAAAAATAGGATGGAAGCGTTATGCTCTTGCAGCCGGAATAAAGGAATTAACCGAAGATAACTATGATTGTTTGTTTTCAACGGCTCCTCCCTATACTTCTCATTTGGTTGCAACACAACTTGGTTCAATGTTTTCATTGCCTGTCATAACCGATTATCGTGATGCATGGGTTGATTATCCATTTAAACGATACATTACACCAATTCATAAATACTTACATCAGAAAAAAGAAAAAAGAGTATTGCATTTGTCTTCGGCAATTGTGGTTGCTGCCGAGTCTATTTATACTCCAATGATGAGGCGCTACAACGATTTATTCTCTTCGAAAGCTCATGTGATTCCACAAGGATATGATCCTTCGTATTTTATGAATAATATTCATAATATGAGTCTTAATAAGGATAAAATCATTTTTACATATTCCGGTGTATTTTATGAAAATAGAACTCCGTCATATTTCTTTGATGCAATTGCTCGATTGTTGAAAACATATCCTAAATATCAATCAAAAATTGAATTGTGGTTTATTGGGGTTTTTCGCGATGAACATAAAGTGCTCATTGAAAAATATGGGTTATCGGATATAGTCAAGGTATGGGGTTATCTTCCTCATCAGCAATGTGTTGAATTACTTTTGCAGTCGGATGTCCTATGGGCAATGATGATAGATGATTGCAGTACCCCGGGTAAAATATTTGAATATATCGGTGCACAAAAACATATTCTTGGCTGTGTCCCGGAAAATGGAGCAATGGCAAGAATTATTCGTCAATGTAATGGCAGTGTGGTTTCACCTGACGATGTACCTCAATTAGTGAAAACAATACATACAATCTTACAAAAAGCAGAAGCTAACATATTACCTATTGCTTCTAAGGAAATAAGAGATATGTATGATAGAGAGAAATTAACCCGAAAATTAGCACAAATATTTGATAATCTTATTGACATATCTAAATAAAAACAATATAAATTTGTAGAATATTAATCTTCTTCTTGTGGTAACTCTTTATATTTAATGCGATGATGATGAATACCAGACAGACTTTTGATAAATGACATTTTAATTCTATTGATATCCTGAAGTGTTATATCACATTCATCAAATTGTCCATCATTAATTCTTTCTCTGAATGCATTGTCTAATGCTTCTTCAATAATATCGGGATCATCAGTATCTAAACTTCTGGAAAGTGCTTCTGCTACGTCGGCTAACATTACTATTGCCGTTTCTTTTGAATTTGGTTTAGGACCGGGATATCGGAAGTCGTTTTCATCAATTTCCTTACCTTGTTCTTGTGCATCTTCCATTGCTTCAGCATAAAAATGTTTAATGAGCAATGTGCCATGATGTGTTGGAATAAAATTAATGATTCTGTTAGGTAATTTATATTCTTGAGCAAGTTCAATACCTTCTTGTACATGATCACGAATTATCGAAGCACTTTTTTTTGGTTGTAAGCGATTATGTTTGTTCTCCATATTTATTTGATTCTCAATAAAATACTCCGCTTTAGCTATTTTACCTATATCATGATAAAATGCCCCAACTTTTGTTAAAAGAGCATCTGCTCCGATGACAGTGGCTGCTTGTTCCGCAATCCGAGCAATTGTTAAAGTATGTTGATATGTGCCCGGAGCTTTTTCTGAAAGTTCTGTTAATAAGGGATGACTGAGATTGTCAAATTCCTGTAAACGGAGATTGGTTGTAATATTGAAAGCACGTTCAACAACAAATAATAAACCAAAAGTTACTAAAGGAGCAAATGCAGAATGTAAAGCAATTATAAGAATTTGCTCCATTAATACATTAATTTCAATAATTTTGATACATGCTAATGATAAAATAGGAACAGCAAAACCTATGAATATAAAGAAAATAGAACGAAAAATCTGAGTTCTATTTTGTACATCGCGTACAGTGTATGCACCCAACATACCTGCACTTAACATAGATAATCCTATATCAAAATCATTGCCTCGGACACCTGCTGCGGTTAATGCCATTGTAAGAGTCGTATAAAATGCTGTCCGGCTATCAAAAAGAATAGCTGTTATCATTGCTAAAGATGGAATAATTACAGCATAATGTAATGGTAATTTTGATGGCATAATCACACTTGTCCATGCCATGGCAGCAACTACTATAATTGCAAGATTAAGACCAAGTAATTGTAGGTTGTCATTAAATATTCGTGGTCTGAGAAAGAACAAAAACAATCCCAGAATTGAATAAATAACAGACATGTAACCAAGATTACCGAGCACCATAAGCCATGAAACTGATCTGTCGAATGTTAAATAACGACTTTTATAATAAGAGTTTAGCTTTGCTTGAATTTCTTTCGTTATTCTTTGCCCATTTGCAACAATTGTTTCTCCTCTTTTGATAATTGTCGAATATCGGGGAACGGATTGAATTGCCAATGCGCGTGATTCATCAGTTAATTGTTTGGAATACAGAGCCGTAGGAGATAGTGACCGTAATACAATATCCGTCAATTCATCAATTGCATTTTCACCAAGTTCTCGTACTATAATCTTCCCAACATAGGCACGTATCCATTGTGAATCAATAACATTATGCTTTGAAACGATAATTTCATCAATGTTTGAAGTGTTTCGTATAGATATTTCATTTTGTTTGATATTTGAAATCGGAATATTGACAAAGTAGCTTTTATTACATAAAGAAGCTGTGTTTATCAAAACTTTTTCTAATGTTATAAGGTGCTCTTTTTTATCATTCACAGGGATTGATTCTAAAAAAGCAATGTTTTTTGAGGATAAAGTTCGAGACGGTGAATATAATCGTATTTCAGCCAATGCACGTTGAAGATCAATTTCCGGTGAATTATAAGATTTTTGGAAAACCATGAGAACATTCTGCGACGATTTCTCTAATTCTTCTTTATATACATCTTGTGATTTGAGTACCGCAAAATCTTTTTCTGCAATCAATGTAGGTTCATTCCACAATATACCTATGATGTTTGATGTATGAATATTGCCGGTGTCTGAGTTCTGAATAAAACTTGGATAAAAGAGGGTACAGATGATTAAAGTAACACAAATTATGACGATACGAATAAATAAAGAATTTCGCCATTCTTGTTGATGGATGATTTGTGTATCTGCTTCTTCATTTTGTAGCTTTGAAAATAATGTCTCTTTTACTTTTGCCATATTAATATCTATGTAATGTGTTTAATTAATTCTGAATATAGATTGGGAGTGTTTTACTGTATATACCACTATGGATACTAATAAAGTATAGACCACTGCTAAAGATTGACGTCGGAATATTAATGGTTAATAAACCCTCAGGTGTATAAGCGTCAAAGAACTTACCGTAATCTTCGCCGGTTATTGAATGACACTGTATTACAGTATGTGCGGAAAGTCCGATTGAGCAATAAAGCTTGTAATGATCATCGTGTTTTTCAGTCATAAATGAATATGGTGTAGAACTTGTAGAAACTAATCGCCCATCAGTAAAACAGGCAAATACAGTAGTCGAGACCTTCATTGAATCAATAAAAACACATTTAGGACTATCGGAACGTATCGTTATAAACATTTCACTGACTTTATTATCATGCAGCAATTGTGTGAATGGGATGATACATGATGTTATATCACTTCTAAAGGGTGAAGGAGTTTTTATGGTAAAACTAACTGTTGTGGTTTTTTGTGCTTGTTCAATTATGGGAACAGTAAATTCCAAAGGATTCGTAGAGGGACTAATTATTGTTCCCATAAAATAGAAATGACGACTATCGTATTGTGCTGAAACGTAATATTCTTTTGATGGTATATTTTGCCAATCTTTACTAGAAAATCGAATGGGTACAAAAACGACTTCGCCCGGTATAATATCATTGGTGTCTTTGTTTTGTAATGAAATAAATGTTTGTATTCCATTACCACTGAGAATTAATTCGATTACTTCATCTTCATTAGTTCTAATAAGAAATGTTTTCTCGAAATATCCCATAGTATCAGGTGAAAATAGGAAGACAATATCTGTTGATTCATTATATGTTTGCTCAAAAATCATTTTTGAGGGAGATAGTATTGAAAATGGTGTATTTTCATTATCAATTGCTTCAATTGTGACTATTCTGTTTTTTTTACTTGGATTATCATTGACAAGTCTAAAGGTTCGTATTGCAGTGTCACATGTCAATAAGTCAGGGAATACTATATTTTCATTACTTTTACAAGAACGAACATAAACAGTTATAGTATCATGAGCAATACATTGTTCTTTTGATTCTACTGTGCAAATATATGTTGTTGTTTCTGACGGGGATACAAGTATTTCCCTGCATGTATCGCAGGAGAGATTATTCTTTGGTTGCCAATTATAATGAACATTATCTGATGCTTGTGCAGTTATTGTCGTGGATGAACCTTTGCAAATAATCGTGTCATCTGCAAAGATATTTACATCCGCCTCTGTCGTGTATATATTGACGGTGTCATAACCATAACATATTCCATCAGTGACCGTGACTCTATATTGTATTGGGGCATCAGGTGTTGCAATAGGAGATTTACAAGTGTCACATGATAAAAATAATGATGGCTCCCATTTATACTTTGTTGCTACAGTGTTTGTTGTTAGTTGAAGCTGTTTACCAAGGCAAAGTACAGTATCATTGATTGTTGTTACAGCAATCGCTCGACCGATGATATCAAGCGAGTCAATACCGTAACATTCTAATCTCAAACTCCCCTTAACATAAACTCTTGTATTGTTTTGAGGATATATTACTATTTCAGTGCAGTTTTTACAGAGTATTGAATCTTTGGTAAACCATTCATATTCTAATGCACCTATTGCCCTTAATAATAACGAGTCTCCGACACATGCTTCATTATTTCCCATTATTTTCACATCGGTCGGATTTGTTGTTACTTTTACAGAATCCAGTATTGAGCAATTTTGTTCATTGTAAATTCTCACAAAATAGGTGGTTGTATCTTTAATCGGTTTTGCAATCGGGTTTGGGCATGTTAAACAGCTTAAAGTTTGATTGTTTGTCCATTCATATCGTACACCTCCGGCAGCAAATAATTGTGCTGTAGAACCAAGACATACGGCTGTATCTTTCGAGATTAATGAGGTGACTTTACTCACAATAATATTGACTGAATCAAGATATGAACAATTATTGCTATCTGTTGTTGTGACATAGTAGTTTATTGAATTATCAGGTGTGACAATGGGGTTGCTACATTCAGTACATGAGATATTTTGATTGGGAAACCACGTATATTTTGAACCACCGCCGCGAGCAAATAATTGCACTGATGAACCTTTACAAATTATTGTATCATTACTTATAGTAAGAGGAAAAGTCGGTGGGGAAGACTGCCCTGTGCCTACTCCTGCAATATAACCATAAGAATTAGCAGTCCCATAGCCAAAAGAAAAAAGCGCAAAAGGATAATCGCTGAATATTCTATGAGTACCTTGACGTACAAAAAGTGTAGTATAGGAATACGACAAACAAGTTTTTCCGGAATTAAATACAGGGAACAATTTAAAATTAGAGGCTGCAATTTCTATACTGTCAAGTCTTAAAGACTTAATTCCCTCTGTTGGAATAATAATCGTGATATAATGATCACCATATACCATTTGATCAGCATCTTGTTCTGTGCCATATCCTTGAATTGCACAAAAAGTATAATTTTTCAAATATAAATCTTTAGGTGGAACATAGAGCAAAAATGGGTCACCGCTACCATTATTCGTTTGACTGTTTTGTGAGGATGCACGTATCTGAGCAACCAGAATAGGTTTATCGGAGCGTAAATGCATAGGTTCCGTCAATCTTCCTTCATATACTTGCCCCTTTTTCAAGAAAGCTATTTGTTGACCACCATTGTAAATAGTCGTCATATCTTCTGAAGCAATTACTCTGTAGGCATCATAGGTAATAAATCGTACATAATCTTTTGGATAACCAAATAATAAAAACTCATAACCCCATTGATTGATCGGAGGGAGTTGCTCAAATAAATGATCTCTCGACAAACCATTAAAATTAGAGGGGATAGGAGCTTGGGTGCGTTGATGTCCGGCGAAAACTGCAATCGGTTTATTACTGTGAATTGTTGTTCCGGAAATATCAGCGCGTAAATTGGTAAGTTCAATAAGTGTTTGTAAGAGAATAGATTCGCCCTCTTGTAAAGTATAGCTGAATTCTCGTGCATACATTCCTGCAAAATCGAATTGATTTACCAAATCAATCTCTGTTTTTATGGTGATTTTAGTATCATTTTCATTTGCGGTGATTATTGCTTGGGATGGGGTACTCGAAAGCGTCATTTCTACTTGATTTGTAGTCTCATTTATTGCAGACTTCCCATCGGCAGGATAAGAGAGAATCATATAGTCTTGCCCAAGAGCTTTCGTGGGATAGAGTAATGTAGCATCGCTTGTTGTGACGGCTTGATTATGAGCATAGGCAGCAATGTCGGCATCTGCTTTTATCCGAAAGTAGGGCTGTATCACTCTACCATTATCACCTGTGGTAAAATTCAGACCGCTATTGTTAAAGCCCCGTGATTCATAGTTTACCCATGACACCGCTAATGAACATACACCACCAATAGGTATGGTGCATTGGGTAATGTTTTGCAATCCAGCCCGATTGCGATAGATAAATTCTACTGAAGTGCCGGGCAATCCCGCACAGAATATTATCAATGAGTCATTGGTGCGTCGTTCAGGATCAGCAACATAGTTATGAAAATTTGGGAGAAACGATACGATAAATTCTTTACCAAGACTTGAAGGACGAACTTCTTGACTTCGCAGAAGCGAACTTTGCGCAATAAGTGATATAATTGCAATGACATAGATTGCCCCAATCCTATAAGGTATGTGATGTTTTTGTGAACAGTTCATTCTGTTTTTCCCCAATTTTAGCCACTACCATCAGTTAATTTACGAATTTCGCTGTCAGTTTACACAAATTTGAAAGAAAATGGCGAAAAAATCATATCCCGAAATCGAACTTACCATTGATTCAATAGGTTTTGAGGGCGTTTCTATTGCACGACACGAAGGTAAAGTACATTTTATACAAGGCGGCATACCGGGTGATACTGTACTGTGTTCAATTCACAAAAACAAATCAAAATATGCTGAAGGCACAATCAAACAAGTCATCAAACCTGGGGCCGGTCGCGTACAAGCTACTTGTTCTCATTTCGGTGTCTGCGGCGGTTGTAAGTGGCAGCATTTAGTCTATGAAGAACAGCTCCATTGGAAAAAAAGTCATGTGATTGATGCTTTCGATCGCATTGGAAAAATACCATTCAATCATGTTTATGAAACAATGCCTTCAGAGAAAACTTTTCACTATCGCAATAAAATGGAGTTCTCATTCGGTGCTTCACGATGGTTAACGGCTGAAGAGATGGGAAATGAAAACATCAATACATCATTTGCTGTCGGATTACATGTACCCGGTAGATTCGATAAAGTGCTTGATGTGGATAATTGTCATATTGGCGATTCACGAAACCAATTACTGCTTGCTTCTATTCGTAGTAAAGCACATGAATTATCTGTTACTGCACACCATGCACGTGAGCATCACGGGTTTTTACGTAATGTTATTATGCGTACTGACCGACGCAATACTCAATGTATGATTGTGCTTATTACTTCGCCGATTAGCAATGATCAAGAATCAGATTTCATTGAATGGTATAAAACAGAGTTACTCAATATTATACCTAATATTACTTCCCATATATGGGCAACGACCGAATCGAAATCCGGTGTTGCATTTGGTGAAATTCAATGGTCTAATGGAAGTACAACAATAAAAGAAATAATTCATGATGTGGAATTTACTATTTCTCCATTCTCATTTTTCCAAACTAATGCTGTTCAATTAGAACCATTTATATCAGCAATTATCCAAACCGCCGATATAAAAAGTGATGATATTGTATGGGACTTATATTGTGGGGCAGGATCAATTACTTTACCTGCTGCCAAATATGGTAAAAAAATAATTGGTTTTGAGTTGTCCGAAAGCTCTATCATTGATGCCAATGTAAATAAACATGATAATAACATAACCAATGTTGAATTTTACCATGAAGATTTACATAAGAAAAATGCTATGACATTACTTTCACAGTGCGATAAACCGGATATCGTAATATTAGATCCGCCTCGTGCAGGAATTCATGAAATGTTATTGCAGCATTTATTATCAGTTGAATCACCGAAAATTGTCTATGTCAGCTGTAATCCTGCAACACAAGCACGGGACTGCGCAATTTTACATGAAAAATACGATGTCCTTTCATTGCAGCCAGTTGATATGTTCCCACATACATATCATGTTGAAAATATTGCTTTATTACAATTAAGGAACACACAATGAACACAATTAAACAACATTTTGCACAAGCATCAGAAGTATTAGCAACATTTCTTGCAGATGATAATAATTTTATTGCAATAGAAAAAGCAGGAGAATTGATGTCGAATGCAATAAAGCAAGGAAAAAAAATCATAAGTTGCGGCAATGGCGGTTCGATGTGCGATGCCATGCACTTTGCTGAAGAGTTAACCGGCAGGTATCGTGATGATAGGAAAGCACTTCCTGCAATATCTATAGCTGATCCCTCCCATATTGCATGTGTCGGCAATGATTATGGCTATGAATATATCTTTTCTCGATATGTGGAAGCACTTGGTAATCAAGGAGATGTTTTATTAGCAATAAGTACAAGCGGAAATTCGGCAAATGTTATTAAGGCAATTGAAGCTGCACGAAGTAAAGGAATGCTCATTGTTGGATTAACCGGCAAAAATGGCGGGAAAATGGCTGACTTATGTGATGTGGAAATCCGTGCTCCATATTCACACTATGCCGATCGTGCTCAAGAAATTCACATCAAAGTAATTCACAGTTTAATTGATTATATCGAAAGAAATGTCTGACAATTGAGTGAGGTTATACATCTCCCGGTCAAATTGCTCTTCGAGATTTTCATGTTATTTATTCAATGGATAATCGTTTGACGCTCTGAATATTAGAGAACCTCATACTATGTGGGATAGTATCATGCTCTGGAGTTTACAAATCAAGCTGTAAAAGTTCATCATCATTTAGACATATCTTTCGTTGATTATCAAAATATGATGCATTCATGACAGGAAGATGCTGCGTGTTATTGAGAAAATTGAAACTTCTTTCTCTTATTTTTCTTGTGCCGGATAACTCTACGCGGGTGGTTTCGGGTGATGCTAATAATAGACGAGTTTTTTCTGATGCTTGTAAAGGATAATTGCGATAGGTTATATCAAAATGAATTATCGGCACGTCGGATGCTATCCCAAAATGGGATAATAAGGCATTAAAAATGGCGACAGTGGCATTGTACTTTGCTTGTTTGGTGTATCCGGCAGAATGTGGTGTAGCAATAAAACATTTCTTTGCCAAAGGGATTGAAATATTCGGTTCATGTTCCCAAGTATCCAATACCAATGCAGGTATATCCTCCTTATGCAGTAAAGAATTTTCATCAATAATGCTACCCCGAGCTGCATTGATGACTAATTGCGAAGATCGCAGCAATGAAACATTGCTCTTGTTAAGATAATGATATGTACTGTGTACTGAAGAAGTATCAAGCGGTACATGAAAAGAAACACAATCCGCCCGGTCGAGAATAGTAAGGAACTCGTGATGCTCGTGAAAAAAAGGTAAGTCTTTATTTAGTCGAGGAATATCATGAACAAGAACATCCATTCCCAATAAAGATGCATAGAGAGCAAGTCTTTGACCAACATTACCATAGCCGACGATTCCAAGCGTCAGATTGTGTACATTTTTCTCATATACTTTAGCATACTCCAATATTCCTGAAATACAATATTCTGCCACCGCATTGGCATTAGAACCGATAGCAGACGCACAGTGAATAGAGTCAGATGTTATAATTGATTTTTCAATATGATCAGTGCCGGATGTTGCTGTTGCTATAAACTCAATACAAGAGCCGGCAATAATCTCTTGTGTTATTTTAGTGGTTGAGCGAATACATAATCCCTGTGGCGAATAATAATTTAATAGTTTTTTTGTTAAATTCCTATGTGAAAAAGGGTATGCCTCAATGGAATATTTAGTGCAATATTCTGCAAGCAATGGAATTTCTTCGTCGTAGAGTATGCGCATAAGCAAAAAAAATCCCCTCCTGTTACAGTACAGAAGGGGAGGAAAATATATAATAAGAATTATTTTAGGATAACAAATTGTTTTGAAGTTTTTGAATATGGGGTTGAAACCAAAACTCTGTATGTTCCATTTGGTAAATGAGATGGTATTTGGAGATGAGACACATTTCCTGCAAGTTTTTCAGTCGTCAGTTCAATAATTTCATTGCCGAGTAAATCCGTAATTGAAACACGTAATTCAGTTTCAATACCATTCATATTTCCAAAGGTTATCACACCATTGCCATCATTAGGATTGGGTTGTATTTCGAGAATTAAGTCATTTTCCATAACCATATCATTGACAGAAGTTGTTCCTATAGAGGCGGTGAGTGGAACGGAAAATGCTTGATTTTTTTGGTCATTCGAGTTAATGATTAAGTTACCGTTATGTTTACCTTCTCTGTCACCTTTGAATGCAACAATAATAGTCATGGTATCACCAAAAGCCAAGGTTCTTGGATTATTGCTTTCAACACTTGGTGTAACCGATTTTACGGAATAAAATTTTCGCAGAGAGGAAACTGAAACTTCCTCGACAATAAGACCTGCTGCATTTTTCGGAGTAATTTTATATTCCATTTCTTTTGTTTCATTCAACTTGACATTGCCGAAACTCAATTGTTCAGCATTTGTCACGGAACTAATAGTAGGTTTGTCACCTACAATGAATTGTAAAAATATATCACGTCCAAAATCAGGTTCAAAACTTTTAATACTTACACCATCCGAAAGTAATCTTAGATATCCGGAACCTAATTGATCTCTCACAAACCATAAGTCCAGACCATAGTCTTCACGATTTGTTAAACGAAATTCATAGCAACCATTTTCAAGAGTATAATCGTGTTTGTAAACTGTATTATCTTCTAAATTACTGCCTTCGCCTATAATAGTACCATCCGCTTTTTTCAAATACCATTCATATTGTGCTGCTGCTTGATTATTCGTTTTTAAGTTAATTTGGAATTGAGGATACATAATTGGCGGAGCATCGAAACGAACATCACCATAATCATTGAGCGTATTTTCATCCACTGTTCCATTGGGATTACGAAGTGTAACCTCAAATCGCTGTTTTCCTGTAATATTTCCCCATGAGATAGAAGGTAGTACGACGGTGTCTGTTTGGAGAAATGATAAATTACCTTTCCAATTAAACGTAGATTTTACACCACCCTTCACACCATATTCTATGGCAACAGTTGTCAGAGGATTTGTTCCTTTATTTTTAATAACTATTTTGGGATTATTACAAATAGGATTCATCCGGCTATAAAATTCCCAATCATTCGGTTGAATAATATCTTCGACGGATGCATCAGTTTTGAAATTCGGCGCAGTATAAGTAATTAACTGAGAAGCAACAACATAATTCCCAAATGCACCTCGTGAGTCATACACTTGCATACCATAATCCAAGACATTGTTCTCACCACTTTTTATAAATGGCGTAATATCAAAATCTTGTGTTGGCACTTCTGCTCCCGGACACCATCCTGCTCTGTCTAATGTCCAAGTACCGCCTTGAGGATATACAGGATTTGTGGCACATTCATTCCACAACATCCACTCAAACTTTTTATCATTTACTGTGACAAAATGTTTTTTGGGACAGAATTCTGCACAATTTGTGCCTTTGTCATCTGCAAATCCATGACCGCTTACCCGAATCTTAATTCTGTGTTCGTATTGTGTATTGCCATCCCCTGTTTTTGTGAGTACCTTATCAATTGGCAAAAATTCTTTATTGTCGGCGATAGAGCCATGTGATCTGTCACCGTTCCATAGATTATTGATAGCTATAACATCACGAGGAGGTGTACCTTTGATAAAGAGGAATTTAAGATCTAATAATTCTTGTGTATTACCGGCATAAAGTCTCACGAAATCATGGAGAAGCGGCTCATAATCGGTTACATCATATACCCAACGAAAACCCTTTGGTCCTAAATCTAACCCAATACCATATGGTGTGATATAACGCCATATTTCATAGTTTACAATAGGGCTGTACCATACTTTTGTTGCTTTTACAATTTCTTGATTGGCAGTATTATAGGTAGAATCTATTTTTTTTCCATTTTCATCATAAGTATAGCTGTAAGTATCTGCTGCATAAACAGTGAGTGTATCTGTTGCAATCGTCGGATAATTATTAGTATTTTCTTTAATAATTCTACCGTTCGCAGGGTTGTTAAATAATACTAAAGAAATTCTTCGTGCCGGTATTGTGTCTTTTTCGACAAAATTGTCTTTGGTAATAGTTGGTAATGTACCTTTGTAAAGAATAAGAGAAGGCATACTTTTGGCAGCGTCGCCGACAATAATGCTAGTCGGCATAAAAATATCAGAAAATACTAAACCTGTTTTTTCAGCATTTACCGGATAAGGCATACCAAAGAGCTTAGCTTTGACCGGAGTGGTATTATCAGATGATACCGTAATATCATTATCTTTAGCATTATCAAAACTGTATCGGATAACTAAAGAATTAAGCGCAGATTCTTTAGGATATTGCATGATTTGTGCAATTTGTGTTTCAGTCAATTCTTTGTTAAATACACAAAATTCATCAAGCATTCCCGTAAATGAACCATCAACACCTGAACCAATTTTAAAATCAGTTATTTGACCCAAATTGCGTTTTTTATCTGTTCCCGAATGCCAGAGTTTACCATTTAGGTATATCTTCATTGAGCCGGTTGCAGTATTTTTTGTAAAAGCCCAATGATTCCATTGTAACTTAATTGAATTATCATCAGTTCCTTTTTCGATTCTGTCATAGCCGGTTGAATTACCTGCATCCCAATAGACTGTTTTATTTCCCCATGGGACATGAGCATTGACAATACGCTCACCTTTGGGTCCACGCGCTTCGAAAGTATTATGGTTTTGCGGTTGATTATTACTTCCATAATGCCAAAACATAATGGTAACTTCACTGGAGAGTCCCGAGAAAGTTCCTGCCGGCACACTAATATTGTCCCCACGGTTAAACATCATTGCTTTATTGCGAATATTGAATACTTTGAAGGCATCGCGATTCGTTGTTAGGGTTCCGAACTCGATGGTATTCGAAGGGATTGTTGTGTTGGTAACAATATCGAAGACTAAAGCACTTTCGCCATCCCATGCTAATGGTGATGAAGAGGGAACGAAGTGTTGAGTGTTCTCAGTCATCGGCATCATCGGAATATACTCTTTTGATGAGTTTGGCATTGAAGTTATAAGCGATTGACCGTCATCTTTAGCCAAACCGATGCGTAAGGGATAGCGCGAAAAAGTTGCCCAATCGGTTCCACTCTTCAAGATGATACCAATTGCATTAATATTGCCTTTGGTAAATCCCATAGCATTAATTTCCGAAGCTGAATACACAAATCTATAGCGGTGTGATGCAACTGAGGAATATGGCTGATAACCGGTGTTTCCCGCCGAAGATGATTGTAAGCCTGCCAGTGAAGCTGTCCGTGCTGTTGAATACTGTTTCATCTTAAACGACGGTGTTGCATTACTCGCATACTTAAACACATCCGGTGCGCTACCATCAGATAATCGGAAATTAGGATGAGTCAGCCGAGTAGAGTCAAACCGTGCACTGGAGTCACGTATGCCAGTATAGGTGAGGTAGTCCCATTCACCACAGTTATACTTATCCCAAGGTGTTTTGGGGTCACATTTGAGTGTGTACCACATCAAAACTTTTTCATATTTCTCACCTCGAGGCGGAAACTTGAAAGTTGCTTCTCGAGTAAAAATTGAATCGAAGGTAAAGGTCTGTACCCATGTTGTATCTCTTTTCTGAGCATTAGCTTCATTGCTAATGCATTGAAAAATCAATAGTAAAGTTAATGTACATTGAGCGAATCGGTTAAGATTAATCATAATAGCACTTATAATATTGAATAGATTGTGTGTATAGACCTCTAAATTAAGAAAAGTGAAGAATGTTTCAGCATTTCTCTATTCAAAATTCTCTAAGCTACTGTTAAAGGTTTTGTCGGTATTTTTGCAGATATTTTATTAAACTATATAACAGGAGCAACCTGAATGAAGGTATTTGTCATCGCAGTTCTTTGCGGTAGTTTTTTCGCCATGCAAGCATGTTCACAACAAAAGGTAAGTAAAGATCGCGCCGTCGCTCTCAAAGATTTCAAAGATTCCTTGAGCTATAGTATCGGTATGCAAATCGGAGCTAATCTCTCTCAACAAAGTATTGAGGTAAACCAAGAAACCATGATTGCTGCTATTCGTGAGTCATATTCAAAAGGAAAACCAATCCTTACAGAAGCACAAGTGGCAACAATTATGAATAAATTTCAAGCACAAATGATGGAAAAACAACAAGGCGAAGCTAAGAAAAAAGGAGAAGAGAATATGAAAAAAGGTCAAGAATTTCTTGCACAAAATGGCAAAAAAGCCGGTGTGAAAACTACAGCCAGCGGATTGCAATATGAAGTAATTAAAGAGGGTACAGGCAAACAACCTACCGCCGATAATACAGTTACCGTGCATTATACGGGAACACTTATCAATGGTAAAAAGTTTGACAGCTCCGTTGATCGTGGTGAACCCGCGACATTCCCGCTTAAAGGTGTGATTGCCGGATGGACAGAAGGACTTCAACTAATGAAAATCGGCGCAAAATACCGTTTTTATATTCCTTCAAATCTTGGTTACGGTGATCGTGGCGCTGGTGCAGACATTGGACCAAATGAAACACTTATTTTCGATGTTGAGCTAATTGACGTAAAATAAGTAGTATCAAAAACTATATATTCCCCCTTCATAACTTTGTTGTGAAGGGTTTTTTTTGCGACAATTTGGCTCTATGTCCGTTATTGTTCACATATATTCACAAATTTTATCGTCTAATGAAAAAAGTATTTGTTCAATTTTCAGTGCTAACAACATTGTTACTCTGCTCTTTCCAATTATCCCAGTCCCAAATCGGAACTACAATCAGTTTGTCCGGTGTTATCTCTCCCGATCAATCTCTTCCGAGTTATTCAGGTGCATCGCTTGCCTTTGTAGATCCAAATGGTAAAGAGAATCGTACCAAAACTGATAAGGAAGGTAATTTTTCAAGCGTAATTCTTCAGCCCAATACAAAATATACTGTTAGAATTTCTGGTATTGATTTATTGGTAACAACTCATTATTATACAACTCCTGCGGTATCAAAATTTACAGAAGTGAAGCAAAATTTTTTAGTGATGTCCGCACTTGCCGGTCGTCAACTGTTTACAACAGATGCTTTCGTTTTGGGGTCTTCTCTGTTAACAGAGTCGGCTAAAACACAATTAACTACTTTAATTGATTTATTAAAGCAAAATCGAGGATTATCAGTGTCACTGACAATGCCGAAAGAAGAAGCAGCACCGGCAAAAACCTTGACTAAGCCAAAGAAGGGGAAAAAATCGAAAGAACAAGTAGAAGAGATGCCAAGTCCTGATCCGAAGAAAAATCTTAATCAAGAACGTATTGATGTATTGCAGCAATTTCTTTCCGATGTAAAATCAAAAGATAAAAGAGTAGCAATTCTTTTGGAAGGAATAATCAAAGAAACAAAAGCAGCCCCGATAGCTGTTGCAAAAAAATCAAAAAAGAAAGATGCCAAAACAACAACGACACCAATTCCCTCGGCAACAGCGATTACATTGACCTGCAAAATTCTGTCAATGAATAATATCTAAGCTGTTTCATCTATTACAATTGTGAGAAAGCCCTCTATGGAAATGCTTTCAAGTTAATCTCTAACTTTGGGAAGTATTCCGGAATGCAGGGCTTTTTCTTTTATTGAATACTTATTCTTTTATGCGATCATATATAACTGTTGTGCCGAAATTGCGAGATGTGTATTTGTGTATATAATTGTTCTTGAAAGTACTATCCTGTGAGAGTAGGTTCGTAAATTTGTAAGCATTATTCACAATATGCACCTATTCATAATGAAAAGAAGATTTTTTTTGAATACCGCCGCCGTAGCAGCAGCAAGTTCTTTACTTTTTCGCGCTGAAAATTCATTTGCATATCTATTGGCTGAAGACCAATACTCTCTGCCATCATTACCATATACTCACGATGCATTTGATGCAATCATAGATACTCAAACAATGCAAATACATCATGGGAAACATCATGCTTCGTATGTGGCAAATCTCAATAAAGCTTCTGTGGGATTACAGTTGCCAAAGTCACCTGCTGAACTTATGTCACGCATACATACACTTCCAGATGAGAAAAAAAGTGCTATTCGTAATAATGGTGGCGGTCATTTTAACCATACTTTGTTTTGGACATTATTAGCACCCCAAACACAAGGCGGCGAGCCATCGGCAGAAGTCATGCAAGCGATACAAAGTTCTTTTGGTAGTATGGATACGATGAAAGAACAATTTACCGCTGCTGCCATGTCACGATTTGGTTCCGGTTGGGCATGGCTCTATAAAAAAAATAATCGTTTACTTATTGGTTCAACCGCAAATCAAGATAATCCGCTGATGGATGAATCTTTATCAGGCATTTCCGGTAAGCCGATACTATGCCTTGATGTGTGGGAACATGCCTATTACTTGAAATATCAAAATCGCCGTGCCGATTATGTGAAAGCATGGTGGAATATAGTTAATTGGAATACTGTTAATTCGTTATTTGCAGAGTAAATTTATTCTGGAGACTATGTAAATGTCACAATTTACTCGTGAACAATCGCTTGCTTTATTAACTGACAGACATGTTGCCGTCACTGCCAATGCCGGTTCCGGTAAAACAACCGTTTTGGTCGAAAGATTTGTGCGATTATTATTGCAAGGTGTGGACATACGTTCCATTGTTGCAATAACATTTACGAGAAAAGCTGCTGCTGAAATGCGCTTGCGTGTTGCACATCGTTTAGAAAACGAATTTGTCAAAGCTCTTGAATCAGGTAATGAAAAACACGCTATATATTTACGACATTTGCGTGAAAGACTAAATATTGCTCAAATTTCTACTATTCACAGTTTTTGCGCACAAATTCTGCGTGATTATCCCGTAGAAGCGAAAATTAACCCATTATTTACTGCTCTTGATGAATATGACGCAGCAACATTACGTCAAGAAACAATTGCTCTTGTTGCTGAAGAGTGTTTACAATCCGACGATAAAGAAATTGCCGATACCTATTATAGATTATTCCGACTTTATGGCATAGAGACTATTCATTCAATCGTAAATTCTTTATTGAAAGATAATGAAAAACTCACAGAAATACATGATATTTATAAAAAAACAGATGAAGAAATTCTTGCACTTCGATTTGAGATACTTGAAATAAATATTATACAACCTTTTCGAATACCACTGCAATCTATCTATGAAGCAATTATTGTTTTAAAGCAATCAGATATTAAACATAATTCATATAGTACGGCACTTGTTTATTTTTTGCCGAATATTGATGAACTTCTGTCCTTACTTGCAGAAACGTGTAAAGAGGAAAGTCACTACACAAGGATTGCTGAAATAATAATTCAACTGTACGAATTGCTATTTACAACATCAGGAGATCCGAGAAAAAATCTACTTCAACTATTTGATAAATGCAATATTACGCAGAATATCTATGGAGAATATGAGGCATTTCAGAGAATCTATTCTTTTGTTTCAAAAGTAGAATCTTGGTATGATGATAAAGAAATACTTGATACAGCACGAATTATCTATGATTTTTTGCAACGTTGTTCCGAGAGAATAAATCAAGAAAAAATATATCTTTCAGCTCTAGATTTTAATGATTTGCAACAAAAACTATTACTGATTCTCGACAATGAAGAAGTGCGATATGATATACAAAAACATTATTCGTACATTATGGTGGATGAATTCCAAGACACGAATAAGATACAATTTCAATTAACGTCAAAATTAATTTATGCATTATCGTTACCATTAGAAGATAAAGATGCTTTGCATAGTAATATCTATATTGTCGGTGACCCAAAACAAAGTATTTACCGATTTCGTGGAGCTGATGTGCGTGTATTTGAATCGGCAAAAAAAGCAATAATTGAATTAAATAAGAAAGCTCATGTTGCGGATAAAGTTCATATCAACAATATTGAAATAGATTTACATTCGCGTGAACAATTTGGCGATATTCGTTTAACAACAACCTTTCGTTTGATGCCGGAAATTGCTTTTTTTGTTAATACTGTGTGTGGTTCAATAATGCATCAATCAACAACGGGGTATTTTGTCGGATATGATAATACTATTTGCTCACGCTCCTATAACCCCGAACATAAGGGAAGCGTTTCTTTGATTATTGGAGAAAAAGTACGAGAGGATTCGCATGAACCACCTGTTCATGTGCAACAAGATCATGCACTTGCCCGACATTTACTTCATGTGGTTACTTCCGATACTCCCTTACAGATTGAAGAAAAAGGGAATGTTCGTCCTGTGCAATGGTCAGATTGTGTTGTTGTTGCCAGGAAGAATGATGTGCTCGATTCTCTCGCAATGACATTGAGACAGTATAATATTCCATGTTATGTGCCACAAGGAAAAAGATTCTATACTCGTCAAGAAATACGGGATATTGTGGCTTATCTGACCTTTCTTGCGAATCCCGCTGATGATTTTGCTTTTACGACTATTGCACGTTCGCCATTTTTCCGGATTGCCGACACTGAATTGCTTGATGTATTCTATGCTACGGAGGAAATATCACTATGGGAAAAATGTGTCCGATATTGTGAAATTCATGATTTAAAAAAAGGTAATATCTTTAATCTTGTACAAGTTTTATCGGAATTATTACCTCTTTCATCGCGATTATCATTACCAATATTATTGCATACATTGTTAGAAAAAAGTGATTGGTTCTTGCGCGTACAAGACACAAAAGATGCCGAAAGAAAAACAGCAAATATTCAAAAACTTATTGCTTTTGCGCGTGATTTTGAGTCTTCAGGATTTAATGGTTTATTTGAGTTTTCTGAACGATTAAATGCCTTAATTGCTACGGAAGTGCAAGAAAGTGATGCTCAAATTGAAAGCTCGCGCAATGCTATTCCACTCATCACTATTCATTCATCCAAAGGTCTGGAATTTCCTGTTGTAATTGTCTATGACATGAATGCCGGTGATATAAAGACAAATATTCAACAAGTGATGATAGATGAAAAATTCGGTATTGTGTGTAAGCCCGTTGTTGTACAGCAAAATCCCTCACATACTACAAAACAACTCACTTCACTTGTGACACCACTTACTTTATTATCTTCAATGGATAATTCATTGGCAGAAGAAGCTGAAATGGAGCGTTTGCTCTATGTTGCATTAACTCGTGCAAAAGATCATCTTATCCTTGTTGCAAATATTACGCGTAATAAAGATAATTTGCCGACGAAAACTAAAGGAATGTTTTCTATGGTTGAACATGTTTTCGATGATGGATATTTTTATGGAAAGCCAATTACCCTTCATGGTGATTTATCCTCGATGAAGGAGGGAGAATTGGTGCAAGAAAATTTCTCGATCGAAATACCCGTAATTCGTTATTTCTTCGATTCTGATATAGAAAATTATACACCGATAGTTGAAAAAGGGGAACAAAGTGAACGCGAGATTTTACTTGATACAATTGAAGCAACCTACAGGGATGAACAATATTCGGCAACCAAATTCAGTACATTTGCTGAAGATGCAATGTCTTATTATATACATTATGCAATAGGTTTACCACCGGAAACAGATTCGTATGATGAAAAATATTCTTACCATGATGAGAGTGATTCATTTTCAGGTAGTTTTGCGGGACAACTTATTCATAATGTGATGCAATTAGCACCGCAATGGATTATTGAAGGTGTATGCGATGATGAAAAATTGGAAATGACTGTAAATATAGTCTGCGATTCCCAAGAACGCTTTATTGCCGATGGATTGAAACAACGTGTATTGCGTGAATGTAAGGCAATTTCAACAACGGAGTTAATACAACGCCATGCTGTATATATTCCCACTGCAAAATTTGAAGAAAAATATTATTATCCGATAGAAAATGATTTTCTATTGGCTGTGTTCGATTGTATTATTATGAATGAAAAAGGCGAGTATGAGGTGTGGGATTGGAAAACAAATGCCATTCGTTCTGATGAAGATATGGACATGTTATTTCAGAAATATATGACGCAATTGGAGATGTATGCGTATTTTGCTATGAAATTATTTCCGCAACAAGAATCACTTACATTGCGATTATTATTTACAAGAAAAGCACAAGAAAACGCTTCCGATGAAGAATGGTCTCGTGCTTTACATATTGATAAAAAACAATATCAAGTCATTGAACAGAAAATACAGAATAATTATTCATTGATTCGGCAACCATTGCAATCACTGCTTACTTCGGCATGATATATTATTGCTTTTCGTAGCGGTATGATGCCACTTTTATATCAAATTCATCACCGCATTTATATACATTTTCAACGGCGGATGAAAGTGGTTTCTGTACGGCAATTTTTGCCCAACATGCACCTGAGTATTCTTTGATAACTGCTTGAAATAAAGGTGTTTCTCCATTAAAGACATTATATGTTTCACCCTCTATGGGTCTTTCATCTTTTTTCATTTTGTCGTGACGTACTTTCATTATCTGTCTCCGAAAATTGTAGCATAAGAAAATTGTAAAACATCATGCACCTTCGATGCCGGTAATGTGATTGTTTGTACGGTACCGGAAGAATCAAGATGCAAGGAAAAAGGAATTGTATTCCATTGTTCGCTATTATAGTCCCGAAGAACATTCAAGACTTTATCCGCAGGAATACCGATAAATGTGATGATGGACATTTCTGTGGTAAAATGTGGTGTCAATGCAGCGCCAACAAGATGACGCACAGAAATAATTCCTTCAAATTTGCTTTCATTATTGGTAATTAATGTACCTTCGGAGTTTTCATGCAAAGCATTATTAATTCGCAAAGGAATATTATGTTCAACTAATGGTTCAATCATCGTCGGATATAATAATTTCAAACCATTATGCGCGGCTAAAAGTGCTTGTTTATACGATAATGCCGGAATTGTTGAGCAATCGGGGATAATATGCGGATCGGCAGTGCATATACCGTTCACATCAGTATAAATACAGACTTCCCTTGCTTGTAATAAAGATCCAATAAATGTTGCTGTATAATTGGAGCTTTCTTTGCCCATTGTTGTAATATTGCCATGAATATCCGCACCGACGAAACCTTGAGTAAGAATTATCGAACCTTGTTGGAGTGCGGGTAACACTTGAGATTGAATGCGCCTTTTTGTCGGTTCTTCTATCGGTTTTGCAGAACCGAAGTTTGAATCTGTAATAATAAATGAAGTGGCATCTTGAATTTTTACTGCCAATTGTTGTTCCAAACAAAAATGTTTGACAATATGCAATGCAAAATATTCACCATAGCTTAAAATATAATCGCGAGTTCGTGCGGTAAGCTCTCTTGTTATGGCAACACCGCGTAATAATTCACGAATTTTTCCGGCACCTTCAACCACTAAATGATGCAATGCACTTGCTGTTTGCTCCGATTGCAGAATCTCTCGCGATATTGTTATATGTTCATCAATAACTGTTTGTGCTGTTGCTAATGCTAATTCTTGTTGTCCCGATTCGGCATATTGTGCGGCACGCTCTAACATTCTCGTAGATCGCGAAAATGCAGAAACTACAACAAGCAACTTACACGATGAATATGAAGCAATAATACGTGCCATGCTTTGAAAACCTTGTTTGTTTTGCAAAACAGCACCGCCGAATTTTATGACATAAATGCTATCGGACATGATTAACTCTTATTTCTTCTGAACATTTTTTTTTGTTTTCGCTACTGTTGGCTTATTATCTGATTCGCCTCTGTCACGCAATGCTATAGGTAATGCCTCAAGTATTGAATCTACCGGAACGATTGTTAAATCTTTAAGAATTACATCACTGATTTCCACTAAATCCTTTTCATTTTCTTTTGGAATTAAAACTGTTTTAATGCCTTCACGTCTTGCTGCCAACAATTTTTCTCCCAATCCGCCAATTGGCAATACATCGCCGCGCAAAGTAACTTCGCCTGTCATGGCTACATCACCGCATAATGGTCTGCCGGAAGCAGCAGAGACCAATGCCATAGTCATAGTAATTCCGGCACTTGGTCCGTCTTTGGGTATTGCACCTTCGGGAACATGAATATGAATTTCTTTTGATTTAGAAAAATCTTCGGGAACACCAAGTTTTGCCCAATCCGAGCGTACATACGTAAGTGCAGCCATCGCTGATTCTTTCATGACATCACCCAATTTGCCGGTGAGCGTTAATTTCTCGTTGCCGGGCATCATGGAAACTTCCACAGGCAGGGTATCACCTCCTACGCTTGTCCAAGCCAAGCCGGTTGCAACGCCAATTTTATCTTGTAATTTTTCCGGTTTGCGTTTGAATTTACTGATTTTTAATAAGCGATCAATATCCGCCTCAGCCACAGTGAATTTTTTATTTTCAATGTATTTGTTAAATTGTTCCGCAAATGGAGCATTTTGAGCATCATTTGATGCTTTTTTCCCTTTTTTGCCTTGAGTAGTAAATTGTGTAATAATTTCTCGGGTTAATTTTCTGAGAACAGAAGATAATTCGCGTTCCAAATTTCGTACACCTGCCTCACGTGTATGCTCTTGAATTACTTTAATAATAGCTTCGCGCGTAAAATCCAATTGTACATTGTCCAAAGCAAATTCTTTAATTATTTTTGGCAAAATATGACGTTGCGCAATTTCAACTTTGGCATCCTCCAGATAACTGGAAAGTTCAATCACTTCCATACGGTCAAGTAAGGGGAGAGGAATGTCATATTTGACATTGGCTGTCGTAATAAACAACACTTTTGATAAATCATAATCCACTTCAAGATAATGGTCATTAAATGCCGAGTTTTGTTCGGGATCTAAAACTTCCAATAAAGCCGCTGCGGGATCGCCTCGGAAATCATTGGACATTTTATCCACTTCATCAAGTAATATAACAGGGTTAACGGTACCTGCTTTTTTCATTGATTGAATAATTTTTCCCGGCATTGAACCAATATAGGTACGACGATGACCTCGTATTTCGGCTTCATCGCGCACACCTCCCAGAGATATACGCACAAATTTACGCCCTAATGCTCTTGCAATAGAGCGTGCCAATGATGTTTTTCCTACGCCAGGAGGACCCACCAAGCATAATATTTGTCCTTTGATTTCACCAACCAAATTTAAGATGGCAATATATTCTAAAATTCTATCTTTGGGTTTTTCTAAATCATAATGATCTTCATCGAGAATTGCTTTGACATGGTTGATATTTAGATTATCTTCTGTGGATACCGACCAAGGCAGCGATGCAATTGTTTCTAAAAAAGAACGCAAAACACTATGTTCCGGCGACATAGGTGAAGTCTTTTTCAATTTGTCGAATTCTTCTTGTGTTTTGGCTTTTACTTCTTCGGGTAAACCTGCTTTTTCCAATGCTTCTTTTAATGAAGCCAATTCGGGAATTGCTTCATCATCTTCTTCAAGTTCATTTTGCAAAGCACGAATTTGCTCTTGTATAAAAAAGCGTTTTTGTGTTCTTTGCATTGAACCATTGACTTTAGTTTCAATCTCTTCTTCAATTTTCAATAATTCTATTTCACTGCTCAATATTGAGAACAGTTCATAATATTGTTTGATGAACGGGGATTTTTCAAGTATTTTTTGTTTGTTTTCTACTTTTTGATGCACGCTTGCTGCAGCAAAAAATAATTGCTTAACGGGACTATCCTGATTTTCAAATGTAGCCAGTATTTCTTGTGGAATATTATCATTTTCTTGCACATATTGCGCAAATAAAGCATTCGTTTTGCGTGAAATGGCTTCAAATTCTTTACTGTGTTCAACAATCGGCGTAATAATTTCGATTTTTGCTTCCAATCGCTCTGCATTGCGCACAGGGCTGATGATTTTTCCTTGATATACACCTTCAACAAGCACTTTAAGTAAATTGTTTGGTAAACGCAGCACCTGATTAATTTTTGCTATTGTACCATATTTATACAAGTCCTTCATTGTCGGTTCATTGACAGTTGAATCTTGCTGTGCTGTCACGAAAATATACTTATTGCGCTCCATAGCATCTGAGACCGCTTTTAATGAGCTGGGTCTGCCAATCAGCACGGGATAGATCATATACGGAAAGAGCACCACATCACGCAATGGTAAAATGGTAAGTTTTTCCGGTATGTCAAGTATCTCATTCGTCATTTGTTCTATACTTTGTTTCTTTGAGGGCATGTTATCTACCTATGTTCTTTTTGTAAAAGCGTCTTTGACGACAGATACCACATAAAATTTTTCTTGATTCATTGCCCCAAACATCCATACGATGGATATGTGAATTTATTGCGGTATTTTTGCTCTGTATTCATCACCGCATCCATCCGCTAAGGGGCTGCGCTCCGGTGGTGTAACTCTATGAAAAACAAATAATAAATCAATAAAATTATGGCTAAAAAGACTCCAGAAAAACAGACCGTCAGCGCAAATGACGAAGCGACTATTCCCGCCTTAACTCGCAGCGATTTACTCACCGATGACCAACGCCGCATCATACTCACTATGATGATTCGAGCAAGAGAATATGATTATGCCATGCAGCGACTCAATAGGCAGGGCAGGGCTTTTGGCGGTGTCTATTCTCAAATAGGCAATGAGGCAACGGCTGTGGGAAGTGCCTATGCTATGGGCGATAAAGACGTTCTCTTCCCCATGCACCGCAATATCGGCGGACATTATGTCTTTGGGCAAGATACCCGCACTTTATTGCTCAATCAATTGGCGAGAGAGGGTAGTAGGATGCGCGGCACTGACGGCACCGGACATTATGCCGATCCCGATAAACGCATTTATGGCAATATCTCTCATCTCGGTTCCATGATTCCCGTAGCGGCAGGATATGCAATGGCGGCACGTATGCGCGGTGAACATATCGTCACCATGACCTATATCGGCGATGGTGGTATTCAAACGGGTGAAAGTCACGAAGGCATCAACTTCGCTGCCGTCCAAAAATTACCCATGATTCTCATCATCGAAAATAATCAATATGCGTACTCTTCGCCATCACATATAGAATATGCCTGTGAAAAGCTTTCCGATCGCGCCCTCGGCTATGGATGCTATGGCATCACTGTGGACGGCACCGATATTGAACTTGTCTATGAAACATGTAAAAAAGCTGTGGAGCAAGCTCGCAATGGACAAGGTCCCGCACTTATCGAATGTGTGACCATGCGCATGAGAGGACATGCAGAACATGATGATTTTTTCTATGTGCCCAAAGAAACATTAGAATATTGGCAGAAAAAAGACCCCGTCATTCGCTATGAAAACCAAATCATCGAATGGGGAATCATGACTCGCGAAGATATTGATGCACTCCGCCAAAATATTATAGAAGAATTGCGCAATGCCATTGATGAAGTGGTCGAATTACCATTCCCTGCTGCGGAAGAGGGCTATCGTTCTGTTTTTGTAGATTAACTGTTCGTTTTTGAAGGTCGTAAAAAATAATTAGGAGAAATACTATGGCAATAATGACATATTTAGAAGCAATAGCGGATGGCATTCGCACCGAAATGAGGCGCGACCCTTCGGTATTTATGCTCGGTGAAGACATCGGCATTTATGGTGGGGCTTTCAAGCTCACCAAAGGATTTATTGATGAGTTCGGTGCAACGCGCATTGTGGACAGTCCCATTTCCGAAGCTGCCATTGTTGGTGCTGCCATCGGTGCCGCACTCAATGGTATGCGCCCCATAGCCGAAATGCAGTTCATGGATTTTGTCACATGCGGATTCAATCAGATAGTCAATGTGGCTGGAACCACCGCATATCGTTGGCAAATGGGTGTGCCAATGGTCGTGCGTGGTCCTTCCGGCGGCGGCGTGGGAGCTAATCCTTTCCACTCCCGCAATTCCGAAGCATGGTTTGCTCATGCCAGCGGCGTCAAAGTCGTTTGTCCTGCTTTTCCTGCCGATGCCAAAGGACTCATGATTGCCTCCATTCGCGATAATAATCCCGTCGTGTTCTATGAGCATAAAGGACTATACCGAAAAATCAAAGAAGAAGTGCCCGAAGGCGATTATAGCATACCCTTAGGTAAGGCGCGGGTTGTGCGTGAGGGCAGCGATTGTTCCATTATTGCTTATGGCAGCGCGGTACATTTTGCCTTAGAAGCAGCCGAAAATCTTGCCGTCGAGCATGGCTATAAAGTCGAAGTCGTGGATATTCGCACTCTTGTTCCATTCGATGAAGAAACCGTTCTTGCATCGGCACGCAAAACAGGTCGTGTGGTCATTGCCCATGAAGCATCGCTTACTGCCGGCTTTGGTGGGGAGATTGCCGCACGCATTGCCGACAAAGCATTCGAATACTTAGACGCTCCGCTAAAAAGAGTAGCTGCCTACGATGCGCCCACACCATTTGCACCCACATTAGAAAAAGCAGTATTACCCAATGCTGCCAAAGTACGGCAAGCCGTCGAAGAATTATTACGCTATTAACATATTCATGAATGTATCATATTATTTCATAAATAAAAGGGTTCACAAAGAGGAACCCTTTTGTATTTTCGCTCAATATTATTTGCGTGAAATATGATTTTTACTTGTAGTCGGTCATGAAAAAGCGAAGACTAATGATCCAAAATTAAAAATTCTACTCTTCGATTTTGTGAACGTCCCGACTCCGAATCATTGCTTGCGAGTGGCGCTTCATAACCAAGCCCGATAATTTCTAATCGTGTAAATGATATACCTTGAGAAATTAAGTAATTGCCGACAGCACGAGCTCTTGCATGGGATAATTTTTTATTTGCTTTATCATTGCCGATATTGTCGGTATGGCCGGATATTTTTAATTTTAGTGTTGGGTTATTGTTTAACATTTCCGCCAAACGGAGTAACTCGGGTATAGATTCTGGCTTTAGGTCAGATTTTGAAAAATCAAAGAAAATATTGTTTAAAGAAAATGATTGTCCTTTTTCAACGGGTATTAATGACAAATCAACCTTTTTTGTTGTAAATTGTTTTAAAGTTCGTAAATCAATATTTTCAGAGACAGAAATATATCCATTTGCTTTAGCTCTGAATCCATAATATTTTCCCACAGGCAGTACAATGTGATAATCTTGTGTTATATCATTTGTTTGAGCATAGCCGATTTGTTTACCTGTTAATAAATCTTCAAAAAATATTTCGGATTGGACGGGCTGTTTGGTTTTAGCATCAATAACAGAACCGGAAACCAAAGCCACGGGGTCAATAGGTAATTCAGGGGGTATAGTGACTTTGTAAATATCTTGATTGTTTGGGTTATCATAAGGAGAGGAGACAGTATAGCCAATTTTAGCAGCAGCATCAATAGAAAAATATCCATCCCATTTATCACTATTTATTTGTTTTCCGAGATTAAGAGGTTGTGACCATTTTTTCCATGTAGAGTCTAAGCGTCTTGATATATATATATCATTATCGCCATAGCCATTATAGCCATTGGAGGAAAAGAATAATGTTTTTGTGTCGGGTGCTAAAAAGACAGTAGATTCATTGCCGGCAGTATTGAGAGCTGCGCCAATGTTTATAGGTTCTGACCATGTTAAATCGGGTTCGAGAAAGCTGATATATATATCTAATCCACCTTTTGTATCATCGCGTTCGGAGCAAGAGAGTAAGACTTTTCTATCTGATGAGATGCAATAATGTCCTTGACGCGAGCGATTATAGTCTTTGAGAACATTTTGTAATTTGGGGAAGCTCCAACCTTCGGGTGTGCGCATCGAAAGTGAGACCCCATGTTTTGGCGCCAAACCGGGGACATATTCATTCGCCACAAGCATGGCTCCGCCGTCAGGCGTGATAGTGCAGACAAAATTGGGATGCACATCATTGAGCGGTGCTCCAAGATTGACAGGTGCGGAAAATGTTTTTCCGTCGGGAGCAATTTGGCTGAACCATATATCTGTTGCAGAAGACCCTTCTATATTATCGGGGTGTTTGTAGCGAGCAAAATATAATTCTTTCCCATCGGGTGATATGACGGGAGCAGTTTCTCCATATTCCGAATTGATTGCTCCATCGAGCGGGGTGATGGAAAGTTTATCAGCATAGGATACTGTGAGAATTTCTGCGCGTACACTGTCGGTAGAAGAGCTGATTGCAATGGCATCAATTTGGTTCCATTCCTGCAATGCAGAAGTTTGTAAGCGAATTTCGGCTTCGATGACGGGAAAAGATGTTTGTGGAAAAAACACACAGAGTATTCTGCCATTTTTGCCGCGCATTGAGGGTTTTGCTGAATAGACAACTTGGCTTTCACCTGCTTCAGAAAAGAGAGTAATTTGGGTTACAGCACTAGGATTGAATGCTTCAACCACAGCAACTTGTTTAGCCAAGAGTGCGGAATCGAAAGCAACTCGAATCACATCATCTGAATTTGAGATTTGTCGGATGGATTCATCATCGTTTATTTCTTTATCGGAAGTCCAAGCACATGGATTTCTTGTACCGACAAATGATTGTAATGAAGGACGACCAAGTAATTGCTCTGCACTAAAAGGACCATTTTCTTTCCATGAGCCGGTAACATAAATCAATTGTGAAGCCCATCGAACATCTTTGCGCTTTGACTTTGTTTGTGCAATTGTCAGATTAGTTTGTGCAGTTATATGTAGTGCCGTGGCAAACAGGAAAAGTATCGTTAATAATCCGGTAAAAGAAATTCGCATAAAAACCTATGTGTGTAGAAACTAATGCAAAAATACAATCATTTTACGGTTTTCACGTTCTCGGGAAACTTATACTCTCATAGCAAAAATTACTATGTTCCCATATCATAAGCATATAATCATAGCACTTTTGAGCATACTTTCGGCAATGACATGTAGTGCACAGAAGTTGCTTATACCGATGGATTTGACACAAACGGATCATCTGAAAGCATACGGTTTGACCTATTGGGCATTAACAAAAGGAGCAAAATCGGATTGGTTGTTGAATTATAGAGGTGGTTCATTTATGCTCGATTATACCGATGAGATTGCTGCGGAATGCCGCATAAGGGGAGTGGCTTTTGAGCAAGTTGATGGCGGTAAATCAGCAAAAATTTATGCCGAAGTGCAAAGTGAAGAGAATAATACAGATGTTGTACGTTTAGAAAAACCACCGAAAATTGCTGTTTATACTCCACCCGGATATAAGCCGTGGGATGATGCTGTGACTCTTGCAATGGAATATGCTGAGGTCAAATATGATAAATTATGGGATGAAGAAGTTCTGCAAGATAAATTAAAAGATTATGACTGGCTGCATGTGCATCATGAGGATTTTACAGGTCAATACAGTAAATTTTTTGCTGCCTTCGGCTCACAGCCTTGGTATGTTCAACAAGTGACACTTTTGCAAAGTACGGCTCGAAAATTAGGTTTTGCCAAAGTATCATTGCTTAAAAGAGCAGTAGCGGAAAAAATACGTGAATATGTTCTTGCCGGAGGATTTATGTTTTCAATGTGTCGCGGCACAGATTCCTTCGATATTGCTTTGGCAGCGCATAATACCGACATTTGTGAGGAAATGTATGATGGTGATCCGGCTGATCCGAATTGTCAGCAGAAGTTAGATTTCTCACGTACATTAGCTTTCGAAAACTTCACTTTATCACAAAACCCTTATGATGTTGTGCTCTCCGATATAGATGTGGGACCAACGATGATTGCCCAGCCGCAAAATGATTATTTTACATTATTTGATTTTTCTGCAAAATACGATCCTGTGCCTACAATGCTCACGCAATGTCATGTGAATGTTGTGCGCGGATATTTAGGACAAACAACATCATTTAGAAAATCATTGTTAAAAAAATATGTGACAGTATTGGCGGAGCGTGAAGGCACTGAAGAAGTGAAATATATTCATGCAACGGTTGGGCGCGGCACATTTACATGGTACACAGGTCATGATCCAGAAGATTATCAACATGCAGTCGGTGACCCACCGACAGATTTACATCTTCATAAAAATTCACCGGGTTATAGATTGATACTGAATAATATATTATTTCCGGCTGCAAAAAAGAAAAAACAAAAAACATAAAAGGAATGTAGGTATGAGTGAAGCTGTTCGTGCAATGTTTAGCGAAATTGCACCCAAATATGATATTTCCAATACAGTACTTTCCGCGGGCATTCATCATCGTTGGAGAAAAAAAGCGGTTACATTATCCGGCGCAAAGGTAGGTGATGCCGTACTCGATTGCGCAACAGGAACAGGGGATTTAATTATTGCATTCGGTAAGGCGGTAGGGAAAACAGGTAGATTGCTGGGTACTGATTTTTGCAGCCCAATGATGCACTCTGCACCGGACAAAGCAAGAAAAAATGGACTTTCTATAGAATTTCAAGAAGCCGATGTGATGAATTTACCATATTCTGATAATACATTTTCAATTGCAAGTATCGGTTTTGGTATTCGTAATGTTGATGACCCTATGAAAGGGCTTGCAGAAATGGCAAGAGTCGTAAAATCCGGCGGTAAAGTTGTGGTATTGGAATTTGGACAACCCAATGGAGTTTTTGGAAAAATCTTTCAATGGTATAGCGTACACATATTGCCAATCATCGGTGGTATATTAACAGGAAAAAAGGACGCATATTCCTATTTACAAAAAACATCTGCACAATTTCCTTGCCGTGAAGAATTTGTGAATATTATGGATAAAACAGGTCAGTTCTCACATATATCTTATACACCTGTGACAGGCGGTATTGCTTATATTTATATCGGTACTGTTGCTTAATTTATTTTCTAATGTATGAATACAATCCTACTTCGTATTAATGAATCAGTTGCGAGAATAACACTTAATCGTCCTGAAAAAAGGAATGCACTCAATGCAGAATTATTAACTGAGCTTCGTGCAATATTTACAACATTATCTTCTGACAATAGTGTTCGCGTTATTGTTTTGGAAGGTGCAGGTAAAGCATTTTGTGCAGGTGCAGACTTGGAATATTTGCAAAAAATATCTGAATATTCAATTATTGATAATTTTGCAGATTCTCGTTTATTGCAAGAAACATTTCATACTATTTATACATGCCCCAAACCGGTTATTGCCAAAGTACATGGTGCGGCAATTGCCGGAGGTTGCGGTCTGGCAAGTGTATGTGATTTTATTGTTGCGGGCAAAGATAAAGCTCTCTTTGGATACTCAGAAGTAAAAATCGGTTTTGTCGCCGCAATTGTTATGGTCTATTTGCTTAAGAAAATAGGGGATACCCGAACGAGAAATATGTTATTGACAGCAGAAAATATTTCTGCAATGGAAGCCGAACGTATAGGTTTGATAACTCATGTCGTGGATGATGATTTATTGGATGACACAGTAGATACTTTAGCACAGACACTCATAAAAAACAGTGCATCGTCGCTGATGATTACAAAGGAAATGTTGCGCAATTTACATGGTATGTCATTAGAAGACGGTTTGCGCTATGCTTCGGCAATGAATGCATTTACCAGAATGACCGATGATTGCAAAAATGGAATTGCTTCTTTTCTTCGATGATAGAATTTTGTCATAACGATATTCTAATCTAAAGCCATACAATTGAGATGCTTACCATGATTCCAATCCATGATTGATTCTTTGAATAAGTTTGCTTTTAGTTGCAATACTACATGTTGCCTTCGTTTTTAGCCGTAATTTTGCCAAAATGACTACCAATACTCAAAGAACACAATGATACATCCATCTTTAGAATCAGCTGTCCAAAAACTATGGACATCGGTAAACGCATCTGCCGATATACTTAAAGCTACACGTAATGAAAATCATACTTTGTCATCGTCTTTGCAACAAGCAATCAAAGATAAAGAGATAATACTTGATGAGTTACGCCGAACTCGCGATGAAATGAATAAGTTACGACAGGATATGGAATCTGTATCGGTGGACAAGCGTGCCCATAGTGAATTGGAAGAACAGTATCGTGTTTTGGAAACTCAAGCAGGTGAAAATCTTACAAGACTTTCTGAATCATTGAAACAACTGACTCTGCTGAGCGATGAAAATAAAGGACTGAAAAAAAGTATTGAGGACATTACTGTCGCATTGACGGCAAAAGAAACTATCGTTAAGCGTGTTGAGTCGCTTGAATCAGAAAATGCAGTTTTGTCTCAAAAACTCAATGAAATGTTGGAGTTTGAAAAAAATCTTGAGATAATGCGCAAAGAGTTGGCAAGAAAGAATGCCGATGTTAATCATCATCTTAATGAAATACAGAAACTTAAAAATGAGCGTGCTGAAGCTGAAAGTAAACTCTTCGATATACCCAAACAGAAAGAAGAAATCGCATCACTCAAAGTTGCCATAGAAGAATTGACACAAGAAAAAAATATCCTTTTGCAAACCCACGAAGAAGCGAAAGAATATAGCCGCCTGCATAAGGTTCAACAAGAGAGTATTGAGTCATATACGCAGCAGATTTTAGATTTGAAAAGAATCAATAGTCATCTTGAAACGGATAAATCAGATAGAGACAGACAAATTGAATCACTGCAACGCAAAGTAGATGAACAACTTATGGTTCAGGAACGTTTACATTTACAATTACGTTCCGCACGCGAATATGAGCAACAGATAGCGGAACAATTACGTTCTTTAGATGATTATTCTGCGCAATTGATTGAATCTCAGAAGATAATTGCACAACGCGATGAAGAATTAGTGCTGTCGAGAACTAATGAAAGAGAGTTACAACAATTGGTACAAAAAGAGCAACAATCAGTATGGTTGTTGACGGAAAAACTATCGGCTGTCAATTCATCCTATGAAAAATTGTTAGTTGAATTGAGTGAGTTGAAGCATGAAAGAGAATCCAATACTGAAGATATGGGATTGCTGCGTAAACATAATGCCGAATTAGAAGATAAGTTACGCATTTCTGAACATCAATTGACAGAAACAGGAAATCAATTGGCTTTGGCACAAAAGTCATTAGAATCGGTGCAAAATGCACTTAGCGATATTGAAAATCAGCGTGCAATACTCGATTCAAAGTTAGCGGCCAAAGATATTGAGTTATCATCACTTTACAGTAAGAATACTCTTGTCGAAATGGATTCTACGGAGTTGCGAACCACTATCGAAGCATTGAAGGCAGAAATACAAGAACTGCACACTATGTCGGAAGAAGAAAAAACGGCGATGGACCGAGGCAGAACAGAATTAACAAGAACAATCGCAGAATTAGAACTTTTGAATAATAGTTTAGTTGCGAAAATTCATACACTTGAACATCAATTATTGCAAACAAAGGAAGCTCTTGTTGCTGCTACTTCCGATTTGGATACTTCTCAAAAAGAACGCGACGATACAGCCCAAGGTTTGATACATCAGATAGAAACGATTAGATTGGAAATGACGGAAAAAGAAGCTCATTTTATGTCTAAGAATAAAGAACTTGAAACACGATTGAGAACACAAGAGTTATTATTTGATCAGGTGTCTGCGGAAAAAAAACTCATTGAAAATGAGAAAACCGAGATACTTACTCTTTTTAACCAGCTTAGAGATGAACGAGATAGTTATCTGGAGCAAATATCCGATTTGGTTGGAGAAAAGAACAATTCCCAAGAACGAACAACCTTAACCATTGAAAGATTACAAAAAGATATTGTTCAAGAGAAAGCAAAATACAGCGAAGCAAAAGAGGAGATAGCTGACCTTAAAGTTCAAATTCATAGTCTGGTAAGACAACTGGAAGAAGAGAATGCGAATACTACACGTTTGAAAGAGCAAATGATACATTTGACACGTGAACGCTCCTCTGATGAGTTGCTATTACATCAAAAAGAAAAATCAATTCAAGAACTTAGCGCAAAACTCACCTCGCTGAAGTCTGCAATGTCTCAATCTACCGAACAAGGAAATGATCATATTAATCCGCTTACACTTAGTGAGGATGACACTGATTTGCACAATGAATTAATCGCGGTAAAACGTAGAATGTCTCTCGTAAATGATGAAATTAATTTTTTGAAATCTGAAAAAAAATCAGCATTGGCTCAAGCGTCATCTTTAGCTGAACAACTGAAAGTATTAACAGAAAAGTTATCAAGACAAGATATATTGTTAGAACAAGTACAGAATGAAAATAAGGAGTTAAGAGCACAAGAAAGTATCTCCACGCCTTTGGACGCAAATAACAATCAACAGAATCAGCAACTTGCGGATTCTGTGCGGGCTGCTTTAATACGTTTGGAGCAATTTCTTTAACTTTTGTAACCATTCTATAAATCATGTGTCTTTCTCATTAGCGTAACAAATAGATCGAAGTTTATGTCACAAGCTCAACACAAATTACCCCCTATAGAATTAAGCGAGCGCGTACAGCGTTTTTGCGAAGGGGATGTTGAGTCCTTTCAAGTGTTATATAGGTTTTATGCGAAAAATATACTGAGATTTTGTTTACGAATGCTCAATGATCATGCGGCTGCGCAAGATGCCCTTCAAGAAACATTTATCCGAGTTTATGAACATCGTTTGGAATGTCGTGGTGATAATTTCAATGCATGGGTTTATACTATTGCGCGGAGGGTCTGTTACAATGCTCTTCGCTCCCGAAAATCACATGATGAGTTCAATGAAGAACTTCATGTTTATCAAAAGCAAAACATTGCAGATTTCGGCATACAGCAGGTGATTCACAATGCATTAGCCCAATTACCCTATGTTCTCAAAGAAGCCCTCATACTTCGTGAATATGAAGGATATTCATATCAAGAAATTGCCGATATAATTGGTAGTGATTTGTCATTAGCCAAAGTACGAGTACACCGAGCCAGATTGTTGCTCCGCAAAATACTAGCACCGGTGATGGAGGAGCAATATGATGTTTGACATTCTCATTTCCAAGTATCTTGATGGATCGCTTTCAGCGGAAGAAGATTGTACTTTACGGACAATTCTTTCTGAAAATCCTCTCGCAAAAGAGCAATTTAATCTCGCAATTTCATTACATATTGCGATGAAAGATGAGCCGGAATTATTATTAGATGATGAAACTATTTCTGCTTCAGAGCGCGCTATATTTGCTTCGTTGATGTTAGAATTACCCAAAGTTGCGCCCCATGGACACGACGGAATTATTAGGAAAAAGCGCAATCAGAGTTTTATCCCGCGTATAGCTGCATTTGTTGTCTTGTTCATTCTAATGCTAAGTTCAGTGACAGATTTGAAACTATCTGATATTTCACATACAGTTCTTGCAGTGAACAATGCAAATGATGAATCAACCTCAAACCCATTGCAATTTAAGAATTTGACTAATGTGCGAATAGATGCATATCACAAAAAGCAATACCGGTTACGCCAAACAGAAAAAAGTATGTTGCAAACTAATGATACTTTATTCTCAGACGATGTTCAGCAACTTGCAGTTACTGATATGACTGCCGATATTGAGGTGCCAAAGAATAATGATGATATTTTTGTTCCTTTTTCCGTCGCAATTGCAAATATTCCTGCTACTATGATGTTGGCACATTCGCCAGAACAATCTTCTTTTGAAGGAAAGAGTCAAGTGAAGGATGAATCTATAGGCATTATACGTACGACAGCTTTGAACCAAGCAAATGCACAAAGTACCCAAAATACCGAAGTAGTGGCGACCGCTCAAAAAAACAATGAAGATTCGGAAAATCAACATTCTGTAAATCAGTTTATGAGTTCCGGTGAACACAAAGCCGCTGTACATATCCGATCATTTCTCAATAATGGATTTGTGTATGGAAACAATAGTTCAGTTAATGCAAGTTCATTTTCACAGAGCATAGGCTATGATGTAAAAGAAGGAACAAAGGTTGGACTGGAAATGGGGCAGGTTGGGTTTACCTATGCCTATCAGACCATTGGTAATGGTGCAAATACCGAACCATCATCCGGAATAATTGCTGGAAAAGAGCATAGATTCTCCAAAAATATGACCTTACTCGGGAAAGAGGATAATGGTAACACTGTGCCTGTTGATAATGTAAATCAGGAATCCGTCAATAATGACAATACTGTTTCGCTCTATTGGGGAGGCGCATTTATCGAACAAGCTGTTCTTAATACTCAAGATATTGCCATTAATCTTGCCGGTGGTATTGGTGCTGCAGGAAGTGGTCCAATCATTTTTGCTCGTTCCTATGCTGAATATAAAGTTAATTCTACTTTGTCCTTAACAATCGGAGCTGAAGGAAAAACTTTCTCTATACGTGAAGGTCGTCAGACAGGCAAATCATTACAATCGAATGTTATGATTGCATTAGCATATGGTCTGCAAATTAAACTATGACACTAAATATCACCTAAATATTTGGTTGTATAGTTTAGACTTTATATTTTTGAAAAATAATTCATAATTAATTTTTTAATAGTCAAGTGGAGCTGACGAATGAACAGAGTCTATACTCTTCTCGGAGGGGCTGTTTGCCTCTTCGCTACGGCGATGAATGCGCCTGCACAAAAGAACATTGTTCTAACAACCCCCAAGCACTCGATTCCTTCACATCAAACTAGAGTTGAAGAAAGTGTTGCGAAATCTAAATTGAGTATCGGTGTACCAACAAAGAAAGCAACTACAAACACTCTTCTTAGTCCTGGTGAAGCCCCTAAAGGTATAAAACTGGGTTATACCTATTATGACTTTCAAACAAATGCTTGTATGCCGGAGCGTGTGGTTGTTTCCAAGGAGCCGGGTACGGATAATTATTATGCACAGATGTTTTGGATGGCATCAAAAGATAGTACGCGCGGTGAATTTACTGCCGGGCAGCCCGGTGCTTCCGGTTTTAATGATTCTCGTGGTGCTCACTATGCTATTGTAGATGTTACAGATAGAGCAAATCCACAAAATGTGGGTGAGTCATGGGATAAGTTAGAAACAGAGAATGATTTAAGAAGAGGATGGCCCAATATTGTTCAGTTCAAAGATGGTAGTATTGGTACGTCATCGCATACTCCAATGGACTTTACTTATGCCACAAGTTTTGGTTCTGCGCCAAACAGGAAAATTGAAGTCGCTCCGGGAGAAACATTATGGGGGAGAATTGCTGTTGACGGTAAAGATTATGTTCATATGATTTATACATATCAAGTTGCTGCCGGTTCAACATCCTCACTTTTTTATCGTCGCTCAACAGATAAAGGGCGCAGTTGGGGTGATGAAATACTGTTAAGTGATGAAGGACAATTACAAGGCGGTGATGTATATGCCATTGCTGCTAATGGTGATAATGTGGTTGCTGTTTATGGAACTAGAGGTTTACAGGTCGCATTCAAAAAATCAACAGACAATGGTGAATCCTGGTCTGAACAACCTCTGGCAGCTATGAATCCACAATTTACCGATGGTAGAGTTGAAGATGATCCTCTTGGTGGTAATGCAGTAAAGGTCTATACTGATACGCTGCTTTCTTGTGGAAATCATATTGACGTTATACTTGATAATGATGGTAAAGCACATTTTGTGTTTAATGAGATGATTGCTTATGTAATACGCGACGGAGCACGAGATGGTGATTCTGTTGTCATTACAAGCGGTACTATTTATGATATTGATGATGTTAAAGCTTATGCCGGCAGAAAATTAGGCTTTTGGTATTGGGAAGAAGGCGCAGATACACGCTACAGAATTTGTTCTCCGCCGGTGGCAATGGTCCCTGATGAAACGGATGTCATTAGCCGTCGGAGATATTCCGGTTTAGTCCGTTATCCACAATTAGCTTTAGGAAATGATAATACTTTGTATTTGACATATAACTCTGTTGTCGAAGGTGATGTCGTAGATGTTGCCATTGATACGAACACTACAGCCGATGGCATTGCGGACCAAACAATTAAAGGGTATTATGGACATGTGTATGTCACGCACAAACCTGCCGGATCTACACAATGGTCAATGCCTGTCAATGTTACTCCAAATGGTAATGATTGTCTTTTCCCATCTATGGCAAATACGGTTGACGGTCACATGTATATCGCATATTCGGCAGATGTAGTACCGGGTGATAGAGTAACAAATACAGAATTGCCAACGGAAGAAACTTCTATTTACTTAGAAGTTGTACCGACAAGTGTTCTTAGCAATACACTCTATCAGCCACAAGCCGTCGGATTTACAGAACAAATAGCTATCCAGAATTTAGATAAATCACTTACATCTGTACAAGAACAACCCGAAACAAGCTCAATTGTGATTCGCCCCAATCCTGCAAAAGACTATGTAGCAATAGATTTTGTAACCAATCAAACTGGAAACGTGTCTGTGGATATAGTGGATCAATTAGGCAATATCGTTCTTTCTCATACTGTACTCGATGCGAGTTCTCAAGAAATTATGTTATCTTTGAAGGCATTATCTGCAGGTATGTATTCAGCAAGAATACAACAAGGCAATCAGTTCATAACAAAACCATTTGTCGTAATTAAATAATGTCTTTATTTATATAGTATTTAGCAGTATATTCTACGGTCGAGCATTGAACAAATGCCCGACCGATTTTTTTGAAACTAACGAGCAAACTTATAATTTGTTACAAATAGCGTGGAGTTATTATGCAAAAAAAATTACTCATTCTGATTGCCGTTCTTTTGGCAATACCGTCCATCGCCAGCGCAGGTATCTATGGTACCATTGAAGGGAAGGTGCTGGATAGTAAAAAGAAACCACTTCCCGGTGCAACAGTGAAGGTTCTTGGGACTAAACGTGGTGCAACATCAAAAGCTGATGGTACTTTTAAAATCAATAAACTTGATGCAAAAAGTTATACGCTTGAAGCGACATTTATTGGGTTCAAGCCTACGAAATATGAAGTGACTGTTTCTGCCGATAAAACTTCAGAAGTGACTATTGTACTCCGAGAAGAAAAATCGAAAACAACGGATGAAGTTGTTATTTTAGGAGATAAATTTAAAGAACTTGTCAGTGAAGATACTAAAGGAACGATTCGTGAACGCAGTGGAGCAGACAATACTAAGATTGCCGTAGAATCCGTTCAAAATGCTGTGGCACTTTCAAGCGGGGTTATCCTTGATGGTGCAGGTTTCGTTGTTCGAGGTTCAAGACCGGAAAACACACAAATGCTTGTTGATGGTCAAAATATGTCAGATCAATTCACCGGTGGTTTAGGCGCTAATGGTACAAGAACAGCACCTACTGTATCTAATTTTGGTGTTGAACAAGTACAGGTTATAGCAGGCGGTTTCTCGGCTGAGTATGGTAATGCTCTTGGTGGAGTTGTCAATACTGTTATCAAAACCGGTAATACTGATCGTTATGAAGGTCTTTTCCGTTGGAGAACCGATATTCCTTCTTTATGGGGTAAAGCAAATAATGGTTTACAGTTTATGGGAAGAAATGAAAATAATTTTGATGTTAATTTTGGCGGACCTTTACCCGGTTTGGAAGGATCAACGTTCTTTATTTCCGGCAGAAACTCTTATGCAGAATTTGATAATAATGGTATAGGTGTTATTGATCCTTGGGGAAATAATCTTGGTCAAATACCGAATGACCAATCGTGGATTAATAATTTAACAGGTCGTGTCAAACTTGCATTTGGTACTTTTAGTTTGGTATTTGGTGGTCAACTCGGTATTACTTCGCGGGAAGCCCAAGGGTGGAATTGGCTGTATGCAACAAGTCCGCAAGTACTAAATTTACGCCAAGAAAATGGTCGCACAGTTGGTGATACAAATTTTGCAATTCAAGAAAGATTGGCAAAAAATGCCGTTATCAATGCTTATCAGAATAATCTGATGGCACGTATTAACCAAGTGATAGATGAAAATAGCTTTTTCGAAGTAACTGTGTCTTATAATCAAAATAACTCTGAAATTGCCAAAAGATCGAATTTTGATAATCCCGGTTTCTTTTCCGGCATTGAGGTGTTCGAACCATTAGATCGAAAAGCATTTGAAGAAGGACAACTGCTTGAAAATAAACCAAACAAAGCCATTGATGTCTATGAGGGTGATGAAGGTGTGAGAAATCCCATTACAGGTTTTTTTGAAGGACAGACAGACAGAACTTCATCAAGAAATCCTTATGGCAGAGCGCAATTCTTTGATTATACCGGAAATGAAAGGGCATTAGATTATCGTTTTCAGAATTATATAAGAGTTCACTGTAATTATAATTTAGATATCAAAGCCGGTGAAGTAAGCCATAAAATCAAAACAGGTTTCGAATTTAATTCTTTTGATATTGAAAGATTCAGCAATAGCTTGCCTTGGGATGAAAATGGTTTCTTTGATATTTATACATCACGTTTCGATGGTAATATTTATGCAGATATTGATCGCCAGAACCCAAATGATTATTATAAAGAAACCAGTAAGCCATATAATCCTTGGGATGCTGCTATCTTTATTCAAGATCAGATTACCTATAAAGGAATTGTGGTAAGTCCGGGCATTCGTTTTGATGCTTTTTCTGCAAATGTAAGACACCGTGTTGATTTTTCCAGATTCCAACCAATTGAGAATATAGGTACAGATGCTTTTGCAGATACAAAACCAAAGTTTATGATTAGTCCGCGTGTGAGCGTTGCTTATCCTGTTACTAAACGTTCTATTATCAATTTATCGTATGGTATATATTATCAGAAACCATTATTCAGTTATTTGTATGATGGGTTTGCTGCCAATCTTGCAAGGGGAAATGTTCAACTCGGCAATCCGGATCTTGACCCACAAAGAACGAACCAGTTCCAAGTTGCTTATAATTTGCAGTTGAGTGATGATTTTGCATTTGACTTGACAGCATATTACAAAGATGATTATAATCTTGTCGGTTTAGCGTATGTGGCAGATACAGAAAATCCTTATTATTTCTTTTCAGGCGGAGAATACGGTTCATCTCGCGGTCTTGAGTTAACTTTAAGAAAAAGACCAACAGATCATTTTGGTTTCGATATTAACTATACTTTGGCTTCTGTTACCTCCACATCAACAAATGCTACTGATAACAGTAATTTGCAACTTGATGTGTTTACTTTAGAACGCACTATTCCATTAACAGATTTTGCAACCAATTTTGATAGAAGGCATACCATCAATGCAATTGTGAATTTTGTGTGGGCAAAAAATGAAGGTCCATCAATAGCGGGTATTTATCCCTTAGAAAATGTTGATATCGGTTTTACAGGAAGATATCGTTCAGGTTTACCTTTTACACCTCTTAATGCAAGTGGTAATGCTATCGGAGACAATAATTCTGCACGTCAACCGGGGCGTTTTGATCTTGATGTACGCTTTTCAAAAGCATTTATGTTAGCTGATTGGTTTGGTGAAGAATTGATGGCTCAAACGCGCTTAGAGTTTTTCATTGATGTGAATAATCTCTTAAATTTAGTCAATGCCGTAGCCGTATTCCCGAGAACAAATGATCCTCTCCAAGATTCAGACGGACTTAATCTCAATGCTGGATCTCTAAACGGAGATATATGGTATAAAGAGGCGAATGAATTTATACCTGAATCCTCCGCACCGAATCAATTTGATGCTAATTACAAAGATCGTCTTTATAATGCAACAATTGATACCAATAATGATGGAAAAAATACACTTGATGAAAAATATCAAGGATACTTGCAATATGTGAGTGATTTCCAAAATCGTAGAACTAACTTTCAAGCACCACGCCAAGTTTATCTTGGATTTATGATAAGATTCTAATATAAAGGAGATAAATATGAAAACCAACATTACTAGACGTTTTCTCGCACTATTGACGTTGATGTGTTTTGTTCCTGTAATTGCTTGGGCAGACATTGACAGAAGTAAAGGCAAAGAGCAAGATGAAGAATTATTGCGCACGCCATCAGGTGTCTATGATAATCAATTAAATAAGGTAAGCCGCATTTCATTTTATAATTCTAATTATGGGATATTCGGCTATAATATTGCGCAAGGTGTTGGAGGCGGTATCTGGCCTCGCGGTACAACAAATCAATACATCTTTGCAGGTGGTATATGGTTAGCAACACAAAAACGCCTTACTCCCGATGATTCATTAAGAAAATTATGTCTCATCTCCTATAATCCGAACTCAGGCCGTTCTTGGATGGTACCCGGAAGGATTTCTGACGGTGATAATGTTCAAAATTCTCAGATTCTTAAATATCGAGTATATTTTTCTACGGATTTTAACCCTGTAACCGGTGTACCGATTAATGCTCAAGATGGACCGAATTGGCCACTTTGGGATACGAAAGATACCGAAGTATTAAAAGAACGCCGCTATTTTGGATATTATATTCAAAATGAGAATAACAGAAAAACTGAAGATTTTCCAAAGGGTCCTGCATTTATTTCTCAAGAAGATATCTTCACAACTTATAAAGATACCGATTTGAGTCGCTACGAAGGCGGGGCAACTCTGAGAAGACGTGAGGGTTATCCATTACGAGTACAAACAGAGCAAACTATTTATTCATGGGGATTTGGTGATTTTAAGGATTTTATATTCATCAAATATAATATGATTAATACCTCTACCGATACCCTTTATAATTCATGGATTGCACCTGTATTTGATGTTGATATTGCTTTGACTTCGAATTCCCAAATAGGGGCACGAAATGATAATGCAAGATTTGTAACGGAAAAACCTGATTTTAATCTTGCTGTACAGTGGTCATTAGGAACATCAGGAGAGCAAGGTCGAGGATTTGGTTATTTAGGTTTTGATTTCTTGGAAAGTCCTGCTGTTTATCCTTATGTAAAAACTGTAGTTATTGGTAAAAAAGCACCTCCGAGACAGGATGAGGATTCAGTGGCTCAAATTCTCATCGGTGCATCAAAAGATAGTATTGGAAGAATACGCAAAGATAAACGAGTATTTTCCAATTCTGAGCAATTAGGTCTAAGAACATTCAAAAACTGGCCTATCGAAAATGATCCTCTTACAAATGAAAATCGTTATGATTTTATCGGTAAAGGAGAGAAGGACGGACAAGGTGAAGTAGGGGATAAGCGATTTATGATGGCGAGCGGTCCTTTTACTATGGAACCCGGTGATACGGCAAGAACTGTTGTTGGTCTTGTACTTGCAAAAACATCGAAAGGCGGCGATGCCGATGGTACTATAGAAGATTTACGAGATTTGATTCGCATTGACTCATTTGCTCAAACTGTCTATGACAATAATTTTAAAGCTCCGAAACCACCGGATCCGGCAAATATTCGTTTCCGCGGTTTGAATAATGCAATAAAGATACAGTGGGATGCTACTTCCGAGTTGTCTTATGATGATCTTGAAAGAGGTTTGGACTTTAAAGGTTATACGCTTTATCGTGCAAGAAGAGATGACTTGGATTCATTTGATTTAGATAATCGTCCGAATGCACGCAGAAGTCCATTCGGATGGAAACAGATTGCACGTTGGGTTTTGCCGTCACCATTTGCAAAATCCAGAATCAGCCCGAATTTTGATAAAACATTAGCACCCTTTGATTCTTTCAGAGTGGTCAGACAAATTAATCAAACGACATATCTTGTTCGTCGCTTTCCTAATGGATCAAGTCTATTCTCTCCTTATGGTACACCGCCATGGAATAAATTGTTTTCAACATATGATAATGCTCAATATGCGAAGTTTTTTGACGGTATAATTAAAGTAGAAGATGCTTTTGCGGATAAAGCACCTCTGTGGAGTGCAACGTTCAACAGAGAAATCGTTCCGGATAATAATGCTTCTGCTTGGCCTAAAGTGAAAAATCGAGATATTATTTATGATATGAGAAATAATATTCTTCCGGGTACGAATCAATCACTCTTCAGACCCGAAACGGCGGCTCGATATAATCGTTTAGTGGATACTTTATTTATGCTTCTGAATACTGGTACTGCATCAATAACATTTGCTCAAATTGACTCCGGTATTGTGAATAGTGCTGCAATAGCACAAGATTATATTCTCCCATACATGGATTCAATTACAAATCATCGCACATTTATTGATGTTGGTGATGATGATAATGATGGTAATATTACAACAACACCAAATTTGGATGCAACCGAAAGAATCTTTAATAATGTTGATTATTTCTATCGCTTACTATCTGATGATGAAGGCGATTATAAACAAAGTACAAATCCGAAAGAGAATTCCGGTGTGAATGAACAAAACCAAATTAAATCTATGGCTTTGTCAGGCGGATTTGCAAAAGAGCCGAATTCTCGCTTCGATATTGAGTTTATTGATAATACTCGTCTTGGTGGTTTGAGTAATTTCCAGTTCCATGTTCTTGATGAATCTCGATTTAATAAACTCTTTATGAATGAAAAAGAAGGTCACACACTTCGTTTGGCATTTGTGAATCGTCCATTCGCATTTCAGCAAAATGTGGATGAAGATCCTTCGAGAGATACTCCCAATCAGACACCGAATCTTGTCAGTATTGGTGCATATACTTTAGGTTTTCAACTTATGGATATGACCACAAATCAATTGTTGTTTGAAGGAAGTACAAATTATGAAGAACGACTTTGTAATACTGATTTTACTGATTTCTTTTCTGAGAATGCCGCTTTGCTGAGAGATTCAGCAGATAATGTTTCAGGTACCCGAGCTTTGAGAGCATATGATTATAGAGATGTTCAAGGTAATTTGATTTCAATCGGTTCACCGAAGGGTAAAGGAATTTTGACTCGTACAGGCAAAGTTACGACTGTGCCGCTTGTTTCAAATGCTTGCTATTCATCAGAAATGGTTAATGAAGCAAAACAAACATTAGCATTTTCTTTCGATTGGAACCTCAGCCAATATGGTGGAATCATTCGTCCTGACACTGCTTACATAGCCGCTTCAGTAAATCCTGTGGATGCTCGTGTTGTTGCGTCTTCTTCAAGTGCAAAACAAATTAGTCAAAGTTTACAACCGGTTGATGTTGTCATATCCAGTAATGGTCAACCGTCAAGAATCAATTTCGGAGCAGGGTTTAGACAATACAATTATGGACCGGGCACATTTGAACTTGAATTTTTACCCGGTGGTGTAGAAAAGAAATCAATTACCATTGGTTCTTCAACAAATCAAACTACCTATGAAGTTGATGTTCCTTATTTAAACATTAACTTAAAAAATATCACCAGCTTTAATCGCCAAAACAGTGATGGAACCGTGACAAATTTCCGTTATCCGGAAACAATGCCGCATGTTACTCTGCCGGTGGTTGATGGTGAATTAGATGATAATCAAATGCCAATATTATCCTTTAATATGGCTTCTTATGGTTGGTCAAATGTAAATACAAACTTCAGCTTAGCGACACGTCGTTCTACAAGTGCCGGATTAGTAGGTCAAGGTAGATATTATTTACCTGTCACGAATATGCCAGCCGGATCAAAAGACTCAATGATTTATTTTGTAAATCAAGTTTCTGTGTATGGAGCTAAATTCTATCTTGATATGAGTGGTAGAAATCACCTTACATCATCAAGTGGTGAAGTTTTCGCCGCGCCTCCTATTGCTAAAACAAGTTCTCAGCGTGTTGATTTCCAACCCGGAGATAAAGTAGTTCTGAGTATGTACGGTGGAACACTTGGCTTACCGGTTGATAGTGCTTTTATTTTGGTGAAAGTACGCCCGAATATCCCGGCTGATAATGAAATCACCGATGATATGCTCAAAAATTCAGTGCGTGTCGTGCCGAATCCTTTTTATGTCACCAATCAAAGCCAAAAATCCAGCTATGACAATAAAGTATTTTTCACTAATTTACCGAAACGTTGTACAATCAAAATTTATACAACTTCAGGTGAATTAGTAAATACGATTGAGCACGATGAAGTGACTGCATTTGAACCTGAAAGAGAATCAATGGATATTTATGATTTAAGCAATAAAAGCGGAAGACGCGTTGCAAGTCAATCATTGATTGCACTTATCGAAACGCCTAATGGTGCAAAGACATCAATTCCATTTTCTATTGTTGTTGGTTCATTCAGATTAATTGATTAATAATTAAGGATACTTACTATGAAATCTTTATATAAAATTGCATTAATTGCATTATGTGGTTTTTTAATCACTCAAAATAGTAAATCGGAAACAACGATTTATCAAACATCACAAGGAGATATTACGCGAAGTGGTGTTGTAGGTGTAAGTTTTCTTAAAATTCCCATCGGTGCTCAAGCGGTAGCTATGGGTGGGGCATACACTGCCATTGCTGATGATTTAACATCAATGTTTTGGAATCCAGCAGGTTTAGCTTCTGTGCAAGGCTATCAGGCAAATCTTAGTTATTCACAATGGTTTGGTGGCTTTTCCCACAATTTTGCTTCGGGGGTTATATCCTTAGGCGACTATCGTGTTGGTTTTGGTCTTATCTCTTTCGGTGCAAATGATATCCCATTTACAACAATTGAAGATCCAACCGGCAGTGGGCGAACATACAGCGTTTCTGATGTTTGTTTAGTGACTTCTTTTGCCGGAAAAATCACTAATGAGTTTACTTTTGGGGCAAATTTTAAATATATCAATTCAGCATTCTCGAATGTTAGTTCCAATGGAATTGCTTTTGATATTGGTACAAAATACGAATCTGATTGGAAAGGATTACGTTTGGGTTTTGTATTGTCCAATTTAGGTCCGGCTCAAAATTATTCCGGGCAAGACTTAAATCAAGTTAAAAGCTTAGTAAGTGGATTGAATGCAGCACCCGTTGATTTTTCACTTATCAGTGCGCAGTATCAGTTACCATTAACATTCCGTGCCGGTATGGGAGTTGATATGATGAGTATTGTAGAAAATACAGATAATACAGCCCAAGATGCAGACCATAAATGGACTGTCGCTGCTGACTTCATTACGATGGCTGATGCTAAAGAGCAGGGTGCCATTGGAACCGAATATGTCTGGAATAATCTATTAGCTCTCAGAGCAGGGTATCATTTAGGTCATGACACTTTTGGTTTTTCAGGTGGTGTTGGTCTGAATTATACTTCCGGTATGTTTGATGGACAAATAGATTATGCTATTAGCACTGCCAATGCTCAAATCGGTTTGATAAACCGAATAAGTATTGGTATTGCGCTAAAATAGTAATAAGCAATTCATAATATTTTGCCGCCGTCACAAACAGTTACGGCGGCTTTTTTTTTGCACACTTGATTTCTTATTGTACGTTACTTACTTTTTCATTCGTAAATTACGGTTTATTCACAAAAAAATATGGCAAAAACCGTTTCCAAGAAAAAAGATATAGATAAATCGAGTGTTTCATCTCGGCTTCACAAAGCTATATCTATTGAAAATGCTCGTGTACATAACTTGAAAAATGTATCGGTGACTATACCCCGAAACGCGATAACCGTAGTCTCTGGAGTGAGCGGCTCAGGAAAGTCTTCTTTGGCATTCGATACATTATATGCAGAAGGGCAAAGACGCTTTGTCGAGTCATTATCTTCGTATGCACGGCAGTTTCTTGAGAGAATGAATAAACCGGATGTTGATGCCATACGTGGTTTACCGCCGGCTATAGCCATAGAGCAAAGGGGGTTCTCAAAAAATGCTCGTTCTACTGTTGGTACAACGACGGAAATCTATGATTTTTTACGACTTCTGTATGGTCGAGTAGGGACGACGATTTGTACATGCGGTAAGAAAGTACAGAAAGATACACCACAATCAATTCAAGGTTCAATACTTAAGTCTTGTGCCGATTCGCGTGTGTACATTTTATTTCCACTTTTAACGAATGGTGTAAATAGTAGCGAACAACTTTCTAAATTGCAAGGACTTGGTTACGATAGAGTTTATCATTTTCATAAGAAAGAAGTCATTGATTTTGTTGATATTGATGCTAAAGAACTCTCTGCCAATCCCGAAAATTTTTATGTTGTTGCTGATAGAGTTGTTGTTAAACCCAATGATAAAGATGCCGTAAGCAGACTATTCGAATCAATTGAGATGTCAATTCGATTTGGGGAGGGAAGAGTATATATCCGAGACATCACGCAGGGAAATGATCATAAGTTCAGTTCAAAATTTGAATGTCCAGACTGCCATATTCAATACGCTGAGCCGGAGCCAAGACTTTTTTCCTTCAATAGTCCTTTTGGTGCTTGCCGAGTGTGCGAAGGTTTTGGACGTAGCATGGGTATTGATGAAAAACTTGTCATACCTGATAGAGTACGTTCAATTAAAGATTATGCCATTGTACCGATTAGTCCGTCCGGTTTTTATGAATGGTATTCCGGATTATTAGAATTCTGTAAAAGAAATTCTATCAATACCACAGTTCCTTATGCTTCTTTGTCAAAGAAAGAACATAATACAATATGGAATGGTGATCAGCGATATGGTGGAATTAATGGATTTTTTGCAATGCTGGAAGCCGGTTCTCATAAACTGCATTATAGAGTGCTTGCCAGCAGGTATCGTGGTTATACTACCTGTAAAGAATGCGGAGGTTCTCGCTTACGTAATTCAGCTAGAAGAGTATTTGTTGGTGGAACTTCTATTCATGAAGTTGTCAGTATGACATTAGAACAGTCTCTCAAACATTTTACTCATCTCAAATTAACGTCATTTCAAATGAAAGTTGTTGAACCCGTGCTGAAAGAAATACGCTGGCGATTGGAGCTACTCGTAGAAATTGGGCTTGGCTATTTAACTCTTGATCGTTTATCACACACACTCTCAGGCGGAGAATCGCAAAGAATTAATTTAGCAACATCTTTAGGGTCTTCTTTAGTCGGGACACTCTATGTTTTAGATGAACCATCTATTGGGTTACATTCACGCGACACTGCACGGCTTGTAGGATTGTTAAAAAAATTACGTAATCTTGGTAATACTGTTGTCGTTGTCGAACATGATCCTGATATTATTAAAAGTGCTGATTTTATTATAGATATAGGTCCGAAAGCAGGAGAAAATGGTGGGACAATTACTGCAACAGGTAATGTGAGTGAGATAGAAAACAACCCTCATTCCCTTACAGGACAATATCTTAGTGGGACAAAAAGTATCAATTTACCCCAACAGCGGAGAAAAGTTGTCAATGCATTAATCATTAACCAAGCAAAAGAACGTAATCTTAAAGGCGAGGATGTTACAATTCCATTAAAAATGATGACAGTGGTGACAGGTGTTTCCGGTTCGGGAAAAAGTACTTTAATTCACCAAGTATTGTATAATAATTTACGTTACCAAAAGGGATATACCAGTGATGGGCAAGTAGGTGCTTGTTCGGGGATTGAAAATATTCATTTGATTGATAATGTTGAAATGATTGATCAGACACCTATTGGTCGTTCATCCCGTTCCACACCAATTACGTACACAAAGGCATTTGATTATATCAGAGAGGTTTTTGCAGATACTCCGGCTGCAAAACAATTTGGCATTAAGGCAGGGTATTTTTCATTTAATGTACCCGGAGGCCGCTGTGAAGCATGTGAAGGTGAAGGCAATGTGACTGTAGAAATGCAATTCTTACCTGATATTACTTTGGAATGTGAAAGTTGCAAAGGTACGCGTTACACACGTGAAGCCAGAGAATTTTCATATCGCGGAAAAAATATTGTGGATGTTCTGGCTATGACAGTAGATGAAGCTATAGAATTTTTTCATGGCAATAAAAAAGTAGTGACGCGGCTTCAAGTTCTTGCGGATGTGGGATTAGGGTATTTAAGACTTGGCCAACCTTCATCAATGCTCTCCGGCGGGGAAGCGCAAAGAATAAAATTAGCAACATACATTGACGATTCTTCACAAGCAGGTAAACATACATTATTCATCTTCGATGAACCTACAACCGGATTACATATTGACGATATTCAAAAATTGCTGAAATGTTTTACAGCATTAATTGAAAAAGGTCATAGTGTACTAATTATTGAGCACAATCTGCATATAATTGCTGCTGCTGATTGGATTATTGATTTAGGTCCCGAAGCAGGGGAAAAAGGTGGTTATATCATTGCAGAAGGCACGCCCGAACAAGTTGCAAAAGTAAAAAAATCCTATACAGGAATAGCATTGAAAGAATTTTTATCCAACCATGCATAATACATTACAGAAATAAGTATGACAGAGAAAATTAAATCCATTTTGAGAGTTATCTTTGGCTTGGCACTCATGGTTTTGTGTGTGTATTGGTCCTTGAGAAATGTGGATTTAGCAAAAATGTGGAATATTCTGCAAAATGCCAATTATGTTTGGGCTTTGTTCTGTATTCCCATAGCATTGTTTTCACATTGGTTAAGGGCTGTGCGCTGGAAAGCTATGCTTGAATCATCGGCTAAAACAAAGTTAATAGACTTATTTTCTGCGGTTATGGTTGGATATGCTGTAAATAATTTTACCCCAAAAGGCGGAGAATTATTGCGTCCTTATGTGCTTAGTCGCCGAGAGAATATTCCATTTTCTACTGTAATGGCTACCATTATCCTTGAAAGATTGTTTTTTGATATGGCGGCATTAATATTAATATTTTGCTGGGCTTTATTGGCTTTACCCAAGCAATTATCTGCTGTGTATCCCGAATTTTCTTCCTCATCGCTTGTTTCTGCATTGGGTTTACCATTTATTCTTGTCTTAGCATATTTAATTATGTCGGGTGTATTTCCTTATGCCGTTGATTCATTTTTACAAAAAACCGTAAAGAGATTTTCTCATTCTTTATACAATCGTTTGCATTCAATAAATCAATCTTTTGAAAAAGGTTTTGTTATTGTTAGAACACCATCGCAAATCATCAGAACATTATTGGATTCTGCCGGAATTTGGCTTTGTTATATTTTACCTTCGTATGTTATGCTCTTTGCCTTTGATTTTCCTCCGCATGTCAATTTAGGATTCAAGGATGCAATGTTGCTTTTTGTTGTGGGTTCACTTGCCTATGTTTCGCCGGCTCCCGGAGCATTAGGAGTCTATCATACATTGGTTTCTACAGCAATGGCACAATTATATGGTATTTCAACAGAACAGGGTTTGGCTTATGCAACAATGGTGCATGGCGTAAATTATGTCGTTACAATTATCGGTGGAATTTCTTTAGTAAGAGAAAGTAAATATATTAGTTTTAAACGTTCCGATAAAAACAATCCATCAGTATTTTCAAAATAATTTTTTACGTACTAATCTTTGAATATTATGTTTACAAAAATATTAATAGCTAATCGAGGAGAAATTGCATTACGAGTAATTAGAACTTGTAAAAAAATGGGAATAAAAACTGTCGCAGTCTATTCCGATGCTGACATTTCTTCTTTACATGTTTCTGAGGCAGATGAGGCAGTTGCTATTGGTGGTACAACGCCCAGAGAAAGTTATCTGGTTATAGATAAAATATTAGCCGCTGCACAAAAAACAGGTGCAGAAGCAATACATCCCGGTTATGGCTTTTTATCCGAGAATGCAGAATTTGCCCGCCGTACGAATGAACTGGGTATTGTATTTATTGGTCCTTCGCCTGAAGCAATCCATGCACTTGGCGATAAAACTGCTGCACGCGAATTAGCAATTCAAGCGCAAGTACCTATTTCTCCCGGTTCTGCCGGCGCAATAAGTGACCCCGAAGAAATAAAATCCATAGCAGAAAAAATCGGATATCCTGTGCTGTTAAAAGCTGCTGCCGGAGGTGGCGGTAAAGGGATGAGACTTGTAGAAAATCCTGAAGATTTATTGGCGGGTTTGGCATCGGCACAAGGCGAAGCACTCGCTGCTTTTAATGATGAAAGGGTTTTTATTGAAAAATATATCGTTGAACCGCGTCATATAGAAATTCAAATATTAGCAGATAATTATGGTAATATTTTATATTTCCCCGAAAGAGAATGCAGTATTCAACGAAGACATCAAAAAGTTGTTGAAGAATCACCTTCGATGGCATTAACCGATGAACTCCGAAAAAAAATGGGCGAAGCCGCTGCGCGCTTAGTTGCAACGAGTAAATATACCAATGCCGGTACTTTGGAGTTTCTTCTTGGGCATGATGGTGAATTTTATTTTATGGAAGTAAATACACGCTTGCAAGTTGAACATCCTGTGACAGAAATGGTATCAGGCATAGATCTTGTCGAACAACAATTGCTGATTGCTGCCGGTGAGAAATTAACTATTAAACAAGAAGATATTGTTCCACAAGGTCATGCTATTGAATGTAGAATTTGTGCTGAAGATGTTTTTAATGAATTTTTACCTGAAATCGGTGTCGTGCACTATGTAGAAATGCCGCAAGGTGAAGGTATTCGAAATGATTCGGGTCTATTTATTGGTTATGAAGTATCGGTTAATTATGATTCAATGGTAGCGAAACTCATTTGCTGGGGAGAAAACCGCGAGCAAGCAATTGAAAGAACAAAATATGCTCTGGATAATTATCATCTCGCAGGATTAAGAACGACGATACCTTTTTGCAGAGATGTCATGGACTCATCGGCATTTATTCAAGGTAAATACTCGACAAAATACGTCGAAGAGCATTGGAATCCTTCTATTGTCCATAATGTTGCTCCAGTGGTTGCAGCAGCAGCAGCAGTGGGGAATAATCATACGGCTTTACGACGTAAGCCAATCGTTTGATGACATTATGTAACACATTTGCAGGTTACGACTTCTTGTACAACAGTGTAATTTCTAAGGTACATTTATGAATAACAGTTTACTTTGTAGTATAGCATTATGTCTCTTAATGTTCTATACTACTTCATTGACAGCAGTATCAGGAACTATAAAAATATATCCATTTGAAATTTCTGATGAAAAAGTTGATTTTGAACGAGTTGATGTGGGAAAATCACGTACAAGAAAGCTCAAATTTACAAATACTTTAAATGAATCGGTTATTCTGGAAAAGTTTACTCTACTTGAAGATTTTATTATAACGATTGGACAGCAGTCAATAAAATACCCGATAAAATTTGACTCCAAAGGTATAAAAGAATTTGAGTTTACTTATTCACCAAAAGAACCCGACACCATTGCAACAAAATTAACATTTGTATATTCGACTGCCCAAAAACCATCACAAACCGCTGAATTGACAATTCCCTTCACAGCTATGGCTATGGGCGTTCGTTTAGAACAAAAAGAACTTGATTTTGGTGAAGTCTTTATTGGCGATACTATAATTAAAAATCTTATTATTTTTAATAGAGGCAATAAAGAAGCCGAATATAAAATACTTGGTATTAATGTTACAAATCCGACTTCTTTTCAATGTCTTGCAAAAGTTGGTGATATTATTTCTATACCACCATCTTCAACTGTGATTATACCGTTTCGCTTTACCCCACAAAAACCGGAAAAAATGTTTACAAAATGTAGCATTACCATTTCTGATAATGCCGGATTAGGATATGAAGCACTTTCTACTATTGTTGTATATGGTTCAGGAAAAAATAGGGCAGTATTATCTCATTTAAGTATGAACAGTGGCTTTTCGGTCGAAATAGGCGATACCTTAGAATTACCATTGCACTATACATTTGTAAATACTTCTGCACTCAATGAAATAATAACTTTAAGTGGAACCGCTGAATTTCGTGATGGTATTGTAGGAATTGTACCTGATAATTCTGCTGAAACAACCAAGATTGAGCATACTGCTATCAATGGCAGAAGAGTCATCACATGGCAAATGACAGTACCATACTCATCGGGTGAATTGAATACAGTGCTACCATTCAGGATTGTTGGAACATTAGGCGTAGCCGACACTACCGATATGAAGATTCGTATATTGGAATGTAGCATTGATAACTCTCCCGTGCGCCTTGACATTAGAGACATTGATGCAAATATCACCGTCACCGGCTATTTGGAATATAATAACAGAAAACGCACGGTCCTTGCCCAAGGTCTTGGTAATATTCAAATTAAGATGTCCGATGCCATAGTGCGTAATGAATGTATCATGCAATTTGAAGGACTCAATCAGCCGGCAACACTCCAAATATTCGATGCATCCGGCGCAATAATTGGCTCGTTTATTGTACCACAATTTCAATCGCCGACCATTTCAATACCGCATAAGTATTTCAGTTTTGGCTCATACACAGCAGTATTATGGTATGGCAACGAATATTCGACAACTAAATTTATTGTTTTACCTTAAATAAATCACAATGGATTATACAATTCGTTTACCAAATTTTGAAGGACCTTTTGATTTACTCTTATATTTTATTCAAAGAGATGAATTAAATATTTATGATATTCCTATTGCAAAAATAACATCGGATTTTTTGGAATATCTTCGTTTTATTCATTTATTTGATTTGGAATTAGCAGGTGAATTTTTGGTTATGGCATCAACATTAATGCAGATTAAAACATTGATGTTATTGCCCAGACCTATCACGGAACAAGCCACCGAAGATGAAGCAGACCCCAGAACAGTATTAGTACAAAAATTATTGCAATATAAGCAGATTAAAGAAGCAGCAGCACATTTATCTGTCAAAGCTGATGAACAACGATATACATATTATAGAGCTGTTTTTGATGCGGAAAGAGAAGCTCTACCGTATAATGACTCTTTGAAAAATGCTACATTATTCGATTTGATGAGGGCTTTACGCAAGGCATTGGCGCGTGCTCCGAAAGAACCCAAAGCCCATGTCATGCAAAAAAGACCCGTGACAGTAGAAGAAAAGGCATCACTCATTTTGGATTTATTGAAACATAGTAAAGAAATTAGTTTTTTACGCATGACAGAAACAGATACTAAACAACATATTGTCGCTACTTTCCTTGCAATTTTAGATATGGTAAAAAATAGATTAATTTCTATTGTACAAGGAGAAAATGAGGACGATATACTTATTACCGAAAGAATTGAAGTTCAGCAAGAAGTAGAATTTAGTCTTAATTAACAGATGGCTATGGAAAAAAATTGGAAAGAAATATTAACCCCCGAGCAATATCATGTGACAAGGCAAAAAGGAACTGAAAGACCATTTTCACATCCTTTTTATTTGAAGGAAGAAATGGGAGTCTATTGCTGCGTATGTTGTGAAGCGGAATTGTTTTCTTCAGATACAAAGTTCGATGCAGGATGCGGCTGGCCCTCATTTTATGAACCTATTCATTCCGAGGCTGTACGCTATGAAAAAGATACAAGTCACGGCATGATTCGCGTTGAAGCTCTGTGCGCAAAGTGTGATGCTCACTTAGGGCATGTCTTTGATGATGGTCCCGAGCCGACGGGTTTGCGCTATTGTATAAATGGCATTTCTTTAGATTTTAGTAAATCATAAGTGCATTAACTTTAATCGTCCAAAAAGTCAGAACAGGATTATATTGATTTTAGGTTGCACGAAAGTATCTTGTTTATCTTTTTACCTTAATAATCGTGTCCTGATATTCTTCTGATTTTCCCCATATCCCAATGTTTACCAAAAGAGAAGGAGTAACGATGAAGAATAGATTTATAGCTTTGTTCAAAAGCAGATTTTTCATTGTATATTCCTCTCTTAATGCGTAATGATAATATTATTTTCTACCGAAGTTTTGCCATCGGAGAATCGAAGAATATAATTACCGGAACTATATGGAGAAATATCCATCATAAAGTCTGTTTTTCCCTCGCTCATTTCTTTATTCACAAATAATGGATATGCAGAACCTTGAACGGAAAACAAGGTTAAGGAATACAATCCATTTTTTGCACAGTGCAATGGTATTGTTAATCGTGAACTATTGGGCAAAGGATAGGGGGAACCAATTGAAAAAGATTGATCAGATTCTTCTATAGTATGTGTTAGTATGTTTTTACCAAGTACAATCGCAAAATAATTTCCAACAGTATTGTCTGAACTCATAAGAGCAATGTCATGTATTCCGTCATTATTAATATCCGAAATTGATGTTAGTCCACGCAAACCACCCTTAAATCTGTCTTCCGGTATGACATACTTCATCGTGTTAGTTGGTATCCCCTCCGACGCAATAGAATAGAATAGAATATTGGGTCCCGTTTTTACATATATTTCGGGAATTTTATCACCATCAATGCTATGCTTAAGAATTTTACATTCGGGTGCTGCAATATCAACGACCGTATTCGATGGAACTATTTTATCATTAGTAAGATCAAAAAATGTTGCATACGAATCATACTTTTTTGTTTCTTTATCGGGCATGGTATTCATCGAAGCATAATAGAGTATTTTAGGATAATTCTCTGTATTGTAAAGCAAACGTTGATTATTAAATGGTCTCCATTGAAAATCATCTTTTGTATTCATATCGGGAATATAGTCCATCCATTTCGGGTCTCTATATTCATCTATTTGTGTTGCCGTCACGGATGCACTGTCTTCGCTAATGGTGGTAAATTCTAAAGAATATAAACGTATGACGGACTTCTCGGAAACCCACACACGTTGATATAAGCCATCTACCCATCCTCGGCAATAGGTGAGCAAGCGCCATTGTCCCTGCTTATTTTTATATATCGCTTTGGCTATTTCTTCGGATTTTTCATCTTGTAATATATTTTTACTGACAAGACTATATTTCTTAAAGTTTTTGAGAGTAGGGTTACTGAACACAAAATGAGCAATATAGGGATTGGGCATTTGTCCTGAACCATACAAAAAGAAATCATCTCTTGCATCATCATTGAATGCATCAATCATGGCAATATTGCCATCCACTTTATATTGGATAGTTGTATCGGGTTCATCATTTTTCGTTCCGAGGTAAAACATACCTGCTGCGTTCATAAAATCTCTTTGACCATCAGCATTAATATCAGGAGTTGAAGAAGGAAAGAAGTTACGGGGCCAAGTAAATTGATTGAGTGTATCATCCGGTTTTGCGAATGCCCATGTATATACCTTATTGGGTTCTTGAATATCTGTATTGGGCTCTCTATAAGAAACAATAAAGCCATGAGGAATTTTATTGTTTCTGAAATTAGGGACATAGGCAAAACGATCACCTACACCAAGAGGGTTTTCAATAAGGTCAAAGCCATAGCTTTTAACGGTTGTCCAAACTTCAAGTTGAACGGGTTCTTGCGCTGTTGCAATGACACAGCAAAGCACAAAGGAAAGGATGAGTGTGATTTTCATGGAGATTCGATTCACAAAGTACAAAAACGTTGATTCAAAAATATGGCATTCTTTCAATTATCATGACATCGCTGCGAGATTCTTTCTCACCATTGATGCTTCACTTCTTTCCTATAATAAATGTATCCTGTTAATCATTCAATCGCTTCATTCCTCTCTGACATAAAGCCGTGAAGATTGTCCGAACCGAGTTGTATGGATTTGTAGCCATTACAGAATGAGACATTTTTTTCTTTTGCTTTTTATGTGACAAAGAGTAGTTTTGCATACACAATGAAACTTAAAAATGTATGAACAATAAGATAGCCATTGCTATTATAGGTCCGACGGCATCGGGCAAAACCGCTCTTTCATTGGCTTTATCGTCAGTATTGCCCTCGGAAATCATTTCGGCGGATTCACGACAAATATATAGATATTTGGATATTGGGACGGCAAAGCCAACAGAGGCGGAACGTGCTTGTGTGAGGCATCATTGCATAGATATATGTAATCCCGATGAAAAATACAGCGCTGGTTTATTTGCTAAAGAGGCAAAACCGATAGTGAATAGATTGTTCGATGAACATAAAGTTCCGATAATTGTCGGTGGTTCGGGTTTATATGTTCATGCACTATGCGAAGGATTGGCAGAAAGTGCGGTTGAAATTTCCGAAGAAATGCGACAAAAAGCAATGGATTTATATGAGCAAATAGGACGTGAGGAACTTTTTGCTTATGTGAAAAGTATTGATCCCTTGAGTGCAGAAAAATATTCCGATAAAAATCCGCATAGATTATTGCGAGTGGTAGAATATTATTTTGCCACAGGTTTGCGGTTTAGCGATTTTCATGCACAAGTCATAGACAAACCTTCATTTACAACATTATATTTTGGTTTGGATTATCCACGTGCTGCTCTCTATGAGATAATTAATAAACGCTGCGAAATGATGTGGGATAATGGTATATTTGAGGAAACGGAATCCGTGCTGAACATGGGATTTACTCCCGATATTCAATCATTGCAGACGGTCGGCTATAAGGAAGTGCTGAAAGTACTTCATGGTGAACTGACAAACAAAGAAGGGCTTGAAGCAATGAAACAATCCACGCGCCGCTATGCGAAACGGCAGCTCACATGGTGCAATAATCAGACAAAAGTGCAATGGTTAGTAAAGGAAACAGCAGTGCAAACAATCGTCAAACATTATGCTCAGTCGGTGTCGGCGGAATACGTAGAGCAGAGAGAATCGGCAGTTTCTCGGTGATAGATATAGGTGGGGGCATCGGTTTTTCCGATACTGTATCCTTGTTGGGAGCATCGTTCGTAAAATTCACTGTCATCGGCATAGCGTAAAGCAGCAAAGCCGCCGAGAGCCAAGGCGGTCGATCGTTTGATGACAAATGTACCGCCGATAACACATTCGTCGAGATGGATAGATTTTTCAGGGTTATTTTTGTCTTTCACAAAGGGATTACCAATCACGTTGACACCGCCATGCAGCAAATCAATGTCGGGATAGTCAAGAATAATGCTGCGTCTGATAGCAAGGTGTTCGGGTTCATATTCGTCATCGGAATCGAGAAATGTAACATAAAGCCCACATGCTTGCATGAGTCCTGCATTGCGGCTGAGTCCGGTGCCACGATTGGTATGGAATGAATAGCGAATGGAAGCATGGGGATTTTCTGCAATAATTGTTCTGACACGTTCGTTCGTGTTGTCATTGCTGCCATCATCAATAATGATAAGTTCCCAGTCTTTTTCCGTTTGACGAAGTAAGGATGAGAGCGCACGTTCAAGCAATGCAGCACGGTTATACGTGGGCATGATGACGGAAAAAAATGGAACGCGATGATGATAGACTGTCAACATTGTTAACCTATATGTGTAAAATAGTAAAGAAGCGAGTAGTCAAAAATAATTTTAGGTTTGTGATATGGAGTTAACAGAATTTTGGACAATATGTGGAGCTAATGCTATACCGTTGGATATTGAGCAACTGCAAGCAATCGAGCGATATGCCAATGAGATGGTGTATTGGAATGAACGTGTAAACATGATATCGCGTAAAGATTGCGAAAATGTGCTTGAGCGGCATATTCTTCATTCTTTAATGATTTGTAAATATGCTGAATTTGGTCAGAAATCATGGGTATTAGATATCGGTACGGGTGGTGGCTTCCCGGGAATACCTTTGGCAATTGCCAGACCGGATTTGCGTATTTTATTAACAGATTCGATTGCCAAAAAAGTAAAGATGACGGAAATGTTTGCTTCCCATACCGGTCGCAGAGATTTGAAAGCACGATGTGTGCGCGTGGAGGAATTACAAAAAGAAAAAGATATGATTGGCAAATTTGATACAATTACTGCACGCGCAGTTGCGCCAATACTTTCTTTAATGGATTGGTCTTTTCCTTTATTGAAAAAAAATGGTCAATATGTTTTATTAAAGGGCGGTAACCTTGATCAAGAAATAAGCGATGCCCAAAAAGCATATCCGTTTTGTGAGTTTACTGAGCATCGTATTGATTGTGTGGGATATAATTATTTTGCACAGGAAGAAAAAAAAGTAATTGTCATTAAGCAACAATAATTATTCGAGACAGTTATTATGAAATCGTTTTTCCTTCGAATTGTTTTATTATGCAGTATTGTCATAATATTGCCCGCTATTGCGACGGCTCAAAAAAGTCCGGTGACATTGGCGCGAGTGAAGTATAATGGCGGTGGTGATTGGTATAATGATCCTTCCGGTGAAGTTAATTTATTGAAATATATTCGTGCGAACACCAATATTAGCGTTGAACCCAAGTATGAATATGTGGATTTGAGTTCGGATAATTTATTTTTATATCCGATTATTTTTTTAACGGGTCACGGAACGATTAATTTTTCTGATGCAGAGGTGAGAAGATTGCGTGCTTATTTACAGAATGGCGGTTTTTTATATATTGATGATGATTATGGTTTAGATGCAAGCATTCGAAAAGAAATGAAAAAAGTATTTCCTGATAAACAATTTGTCGAATTACCGTTTAATCATGGAATCTATACATGCCATTATACATTTTCGTCGGGATTGCCAAAAATTCATGAGCATGATAATAAACCACCATTAGGTTTGGGCATATTTCATAATGATCGCCTATGCGTATTTTATACCTATGAAACAAATCCGAGCGATGGTTGGGCAGACCCTGAAGTGCATCAAGATCCTCCCGAAAAGAGGGAAATATCGTTTAAGTTAGGAACAAATATAGTAGTGTGGGCATTGACGCATTAATATCAGCGTATATGCAGTAGAACCGATGCAGCAATTGCAGCCGTTTCCGCTCTCAGCCGAGTTGTACCTAAAGAAACAAAAGTAGCACCACCATTGTTTTTTTGCAGTAATTCTAATTCTTCCGTTGAAAAACCACCTTCGGGTCCGATGCAAAAACATGTATTGTCCGTAGGTGATGACAGGGGAGTACCTTTCGCATCAGCGATAAAGATATGCACATCGTGAAGTAAAGAAAGAGCTTCCTTCACATTGTTCTTTATGATAATATGAGGTAATAAAGCTCTTTTACACTGTTTTATCGTAGCAATAATTTTTTCTTGTAATCGGAGGGCATCGGGTTTTTTTTGTGAACTGAATTGTGTTCGCGTTAGAATAAACCGCTTTATCCCGAGTTCTGTGCATTTTTCTATGGCAAATTCTAATCGCTCTTTGTTGTCAAGCCAGCCCAGCATGATAGTGGTGTCATAGGAAGATTCGCCGTACTTTTCCTTAAATTGCTTGCATTGAACCGAAATAGTATCGTTTTTATCATCAATACGGAGTACACCTAAGCTTGCTAAACCCTTACCATTCAATACAATGACTGTGTCGGAATCTTTCATTCGTCGGACTCGACAATGCTTTGCTTCCGCAGCTGATAATTCAATGATTGAATGTTCGGGAGTTAAATTTTCTGCATAGACAGCTTCCATACTCTTAGCAACTTTTCAAAAAACATCTCGTAGATGAAGTGCAATTTACACAAAGTGGAGAACATTATGTTACAAGTAGATTCAATTTCCAAAACTTTCTCCGGTGGTTTCAAAGCCGTGAATTCTGTGTCGCTTAGCGTCAATTCAGGAGAAATCGTGGGAGTTCTTGGACCAAACGGTGCCGGAAAGACAACAACAATCCGCATGATATTGAACATTATTGCACCGGACCAAGGGTCAATCCGCATAAACGGTAAGCATAGTACCGAATTGTCAAAAGATATAATCGGTTATCTGCCCGAAGAACGAGGATTGTATAAAAAAAGTACCATTGGGCATACTCTTGCCTATTTTGGCTCACTCAAAGGAATGGATGAGAAAACAATCAAACAGAATACTGCTTATTGGCTTGAACGCTTTAATCTTGGTGGTATGGAAAAGAGAAAAGTAGAAGAATTATCAAAAGGTAATCAGCAAAAAGTACAGTTTATTGCAGCAGTATTGCATAATCCGTCATTACTTATTCTGGATGAACCGTTTTCCGGTCTTGACCCGATAAATCAAGTCTTATTTAAAGAAGCTGTCAGTGAATTAAAAGAACAGGGGAAAGCGATAATCTTTTGCACGCATCAGTTAGAATCGGCAGAAACATTTTGTGATACTTTTTTTCTTATCAATAAAGGAGAAAGAGTATTGTACGGTACATTGCATGACATACGAAAAGATTTTTATCGTAATGAATGTGAAGTTGGTTTCTTGGGTGATGTCTCTTATTTATCACGTATTCCTCATACGACATTAAAGTCTGTGAACGGGCAAACCGCTATTTTGGAATATGACAGTACAATAGACTTTTCGACATTAGTAAAACAAATTGCCGATGTCATGACATTAACAAGAATTGCTAAAATAGAACCATCATTGTTACATATATTTATGTCGGTGATACAAGGAAATGTACAAAAATCAAACACAGGAGATTTTCAATGAAATTATCAAAAATATACTCTGTCGGATATTGGGAATTTACCGAAAAAGTTCGCACTAAATCATTCCTTGTCTCTTTGGTCTTGACACCGATAATTATGATTGCTATGGGTGTATTGCCGACACTTATGGGTTTGAAAGAATCTAATGAAGTAAAGACTTTTGCCGTATTAGATAAAACAACACAGTTAATGCCTGTGATTGAGCGGAGTCTCAGCAAAAAATATACTTTTGATGATGGTACGCCTATGTATAAGTTTAGGAACCTTGCATCAGATTTAGGATCTGAAAAAGCATTGGATAAGGTAAGAAATGAAATACTTGAAGAAGAGCTTACTGGACTATTTATTATCCCTCAGAATGTGTTTACGGAAAAGAAAGCAGAATATTATGGACTGAATGTTGCCAATGTACGCGAGACAGAGAGATTTTTTTCAATGCTCGAAGAAACAATAATCTCCCTTGAATTAGGAAAGAATGGTATTGATTCAAGTCTTTATGCAAAAATCAGTACTCCGATTGATAAAAAGTTAGTAAAAGTGACTCCGGATGGACAAGAAAATGAGACAGATTTTCTTCAACAATTTGCTTCCGGCTATGGTGCAATCATTATAGTGATGATATTAGTCATTACGTCGGCTCAATTATTAGTAAGATCATTATTGGAAGAGAAGAACAATAGAATAATGGAAATTCTTTTGTCTTCTTGTTCTCCTACAGAACTTATGTTCGGTAAATTGGCAGGTTTGGGAACTTTAGGGCTTTTTCAAGCAATAGTATGGATGGGAATGGCTGTCATTACAGGAATAGTATTTGAGAAGAATTTTATAAATATTGCTAATCTTCCTATTATTCTATTGTTTGGTATCAGCGGATTTCTTCTCTTTGCTTCTTTGATGATTGGTATTGGCTCCTCTGTGACTACCGAGCAAGAAGCACAAAATATTACAGGATATATTGTCATGTTGGCTGTACTTCCCGTTGTGTTTATTTTACCTATATTACAAGAACCAAGCGGTACAATTGCCACAGTGTTGTCTTATATACCATTTACTGCACCGATGATTATGAGTAGTAGGATTATGTTGCAAACGCCGCCATTGTGGGAAATTGCTTTATCTCTTGCATCAATTTATAGTTCGATGATACTTTTTATGTTTATATCGGCAAAAATATTTCGTGTTGGTGTTTTGGCTTATGGTAAGCGTTTGACATTACCGGAAATTATTAAATTACTTCGTGAGAAATAAAATTATAATGAAGAAGGAAGTAACTGAAGAAAATCGGTTACTTCCTTTTATTGTAAAAACTGCTCAAACTTTCTTCTGAACCAATCTCTTTTTTCTTGGGTAGTGCGAATAGAAATCATTATTGCTTCATCTGTGTCATGTCGTTCAATAACCTCGCCTGCATCATACAATTGACCGATAATATTGCTGTGAGAATATGGAATAGCGACAGTATATAATGCACTTTGCCGTTCAAATGATTCTTTCATTTTGTGCAATAGAGCATCTAAATGGATTTTTTTCTGTGCGGAGATGAGAACACAATTAGGAAATTCAAGTTCTAGAGCATGAAGTATTTCAGGGTCTTCCACTGCATCAATTTTATTAAATACTAAAATTGTGTCATGCGAGTGAACCGAAATATCGCTCAGTGTTTTTTCTACTGTTTCAATATGTTCTCTAAACGCAGGATTAGATATATCAACGACATGAATGAGTGTATCGGCTTCGATAGTTTCATATAATGTGCTCTTAAAGGATGCAATAAGATGTGTAGGTAATTTTCGGATAAAACCCACTGTATCGGAAAGTAATACTTGTTGTCCACCGGGTAAAGATAAAGAACGAACCGTAGTATCGAGTGTAGCAAATAATTTATTTTCAGCATAGACTTCGGCATGTGTGAGAGCATTCATCAAGGTTGATTTACCGCTGTTCGTATAGCCGATTAGTGCGAAACGATGTAATAATTCACGTCCTTTGCGTTGTTGTTCTTTTTGAATATCAATGGTCGCCATTTTATCTTCGAGACGATTTATCCTGTCGCGAATTAATCGTCTGTCGGTTTCGATTTGAGTCTCACCCGGACCTTTTGTTCCTACACCGCCATATTGTTTCGATAAGTGTGTCCACATACGAGTTAAGCGCGGCATCATATATTTCAACTGTGCCAATTCTACTTGTGTGCGAGCTTCGACAGTTCGGGCTCGAGAGGCAAAAATATCAAGAATTAAGCCACTGCGATCAAGAATTTTGACTTCTAATTCTTTTTCTAAATTTCTCACTTGCATTGGTGTTAAATCATCATCAAATATGACACAAGTGGCATGAGATTCTTCAATTAATTGTTTAACTTCTTGCACTTTACCGGAACCGATAGCTGTTGCGGGTACTTTACGTTGTAATTCTTGAACAATTTTTGCTATAATTTCAGCACCTGCTGTGTCAGCTAAGAATTCTAATTCGTCTAGATGTTCTTTGACTAATTGGCGATTAGTACCTTTAGGTACAACAGCAATAGCAATGGCAATTTCTTTTTTCTTCTCGGTAGAATTATCTGTCATATTGTTAGATCATGTTGAAAATAGACAAAAAATATGGGAGTAGTATCAAATGCTACTCCCATACGATATATTATTCTTGATTATCAATTTGTGCTCTTTGTAATTGACCGGAATAATCAACATAGACAGTTTTCCATTCCGTAAATATATCAAAGACCGTCCATCCGCCTTCACGATGTCCATTACCGGTTCCTTTAATTCCACCAAATGGCATGTGAGCTTCGGCACCAATCGTTGGCGCATTGATATAGGTAATGCCGGCTTCCAATTCACGCATAGCTACAAAAGCTACATGAACATTTTTAGTGAAAATTGAGGAAGATAAACCATAAGCACAATGATTTGCATATTCAATAGCTTGCTCGAACGATGATACTTTTGAAACAGATAAAACAGGTCCAAAAATTTCTTCATTAAATATGCGCATTTGCGGTGTTACATTCGTAAAAATTGTCGGTAACAGAAAATTACCATTTTTCAATGTTTCATCAGACGGTTCTACACCGCCGCAAAGAAGTGTTGCACCTTCATTTTTTCCAATTTCGATATATTCCTTAATTTTTGCAAATTGCTTTGTGTTAATAACCGGACCCATTTCTGTTGTATCGTCTAATCCGCTACCAACACGTAATTTTTCGGCTTTTGCTTGTAGTTTTTGTACAAATTCATCATGAATATTTTCATGGAGAATTAAACGGGAAGTCGCTGTACAGCGTTGCCCTGTCGTGCCAAAAGCTCCCCACAAGACACCATTAAGTGCAAGGTCAAGATCTGCATCATCTAAAACAATTTGCGGATTTTTTCCGCCCATTTCCAAAGAACATTTTTTATTTAATTCACCGCATCGCATCGCAATACGTTTGCCCGTCGCTGTGGAACCCGTAAATCCGATTAACTTGACATCAGGATGCTCTACAAGTGCTGATCCGGTGTCACCTTTACCGAAAACCACATTAAATACGCCTGCCGGCAATCCTGCTTCCTCTAATATTTCCGCAAAAATTATAGCCGATTCGGGAGAATCTTCCGAGGGCTTAAACACAATAGTATTACCCGCAACGAGTGCAGGAATAATTTTCCATGAAGGAACGGCAATAGGGAAATTCCATGCAGTAATGATTCCACATACGCCAATAGGCATACGGAATGATAAATTCATTTTATTATCCATTTCACTTGGAACAGTATAGCCGAATAATCGCCTTCCTTCTGTTGCTGCATAATAACAAGTATCTATGGCTTCTTGAATATCACCTTTGGTTTCAAAAACGGGTTTACCCATTTCTCTTGTCATAATTCGAGCAAGTTCCTCTTTGCGTCTTTCAAAAATATCACCTGCTTTACGAATAATATTGCCACGTTTTGGAGCAGGCATTAATCGCCATTGTTTATATGCTTGTTGAGCAGCTTTCACTGCATCATCAATATCGGATGAATTAGATTCCGGAAATTCACCTATGATATCAAGTGAGTCCGCAGGATTAATATTCTGAAAAAATGATGAGTCGGAACGATGAATCCATGCTCCGTTAATGTAGTTTGAAAATTTTTTCATTGAAGAAATAACATAAAAATTATAATAATGATTCATATAATTGCTCATATTGCGGAACAATCATATCCGTTTTAAATTTTGAAATTGCTTTTTCACGTGCATTTGCTGAAAACAGTTGCCATTTTTTTGAATTTGTTAATAATTCCACCGCATATTTTGCCATACGGTCAATGTCGCCTAATTCAGCTATATAACCTGTTTCACCATGCGAGATAACTTCCGGAATGCCACCCATGCTTGTTGCTACGACGGGCACGCCACAACTCATGGCTTCCAATGCCGATAAGCCAAAACTTTCAGATTGACTCGGTAATAAGAATAAGTCTGCACTTGAAAGCAGTTCCGGCAAAGCTGTTTGTTTACCAAGGAATCGCACATGTTCATTAATGCCAAGCTCACGGCTCAATCGTTCACATTCAATTCGTTCAGGACCATCACCGATGAGTACTAACTTTGAAGGAACTTTATCGCGCACTTTTGCAAAAATATGGATTGTATCGGCTACACGCTTCACAGGTCGAAAATTTGAGATATGCATCAAGATTTTTTCATTCTCCGGCGCAATCTGTCTTTTAAATGGCGTGCAGGGCTGTCTTTGATATAAGTCTGTATCAATAAAGTTGTTAATGACATGTATATTCCTTTGAACATTGAAACCGTTCTTTGTAGCTTCTGCCAAATAACGCGAAACAGCGGTCACTGCATCTGATTGCTCGATGGAAAAGCGGACTAAAGGAAGAAAACTGGGATCTAATCCATTGAGCGTGATGTCTGTGCCGTGCAATGTTGTGACTGTTTTCATTTTGGTCTCGCTACCCAATATCTGACGTGCCAAATAAGCACTGACCGCATGAGGAATGGCATAATGTGCATGAACAATATCTAAGTTTTCAAAACGTGCTACATCTGCAATTTTGCTTGCTAAAGAAAGAGAGTAAAGCTGGAACTCAAACAAAGGATAATTGGGTAATTCGACTTCATGATAAAACAAATTGTCTTGAAATCGGTCTAAACGCATCGGCTGCGCGTATGTAATGAAATGTATCTGGTGGCCCCGATGAGCGAGTGCTTTGCCAAGTTCAGTTGCTACTACGCCGCTGCCACCATAAGTAGGATAACATACAATACCAATATTCATAAGGTTGTAGATTAGTGTCAGAAAGTAAAGATACGTATTTTACGGTTAATGAAGAATATCGAGCAGAAATTAGTGTAAAAAGTTCGAGATTCATCGCAACATGCACTCCTATAAGTTCACGTGAAAGTGCTTTAGAGCGACTTACACGCATTCGGGCGGAGTTCTATGATGCGACCCATAATTGTTATGCCTATCGCTTGGGGCTAAGTGGTTTGGACTTTCGTTTCTCCGATGATGGCGAGCCGAATAGTACTGCCGGAAAACCTATATTATTTATGCTGCAAAAATATGAAGTAAGTGATGTATTGCTTATTGTTACCAGATATTATGGAGGTACAAAATTGGGTGTGGGAGGTTTATCAAGAGCTTATGCCGATGCTGCGGAAAATGTTTTAAAACTATGTAGTAAAAAACCTGTGTATAAAACAAACCAAGTTCGTGTAATGTGTATGTACGAAGATATCAGCGTCGTCAAAACATTAATTGATACTTATGCTGTTTCCCATGAAGCTGATTATCGTGATATCATTGAAATTTACTGTGAAATACCGTGTTCATTACTCGATGAATTTTGCCATGCTGTCACACAAAAAACCCATGCACGTGCAGGCACATTTATTGAGCAGAACCAGTAATGTTTTTTGGGGATTCGATAATCTGCTGTATATCGGATGTAATTTGATCTGTTGCACCTCTTCTAGAGTATATATAATTTTTTGCATAAAATCCACGTCGTAACCTTGCTTCTTTATTCATCACAATAATCGAAATCCACTGACGTAATTCTTGGGTATTTTCAATAATGGTCAGAGCTTTATCTTTTTTTAAGGCTATTGCATCCGGTGAACGCTCAATTTTTCTTCCACTGCAAAGCGGAATACCATAACCTGCAGGCTCTGCGCAACTGTGAACTCCTGCCCCAAATGCTCCTCCAATATATGCTGCATCAGCCAAAGAATAAATCTGTAATAATTTCCCGATAGAATCTACGATAATAATCGAAGGTGCTTTGTTCTTATACTTCATCGGATTATCTTCAATCTCACTCCACAGTACACAAGACTTAAACATTGTACGAAGTTGGAGTACATGTTCATCGGTTGGTTCATGTGGCGCAATAATAAGAGAAAAAGGCAGTTTCTGTTTATCGCTTATATACATTTGGAAAAATAAATGCTCATCTTCACGCCAAGAACTACCAACAACAATAATCGGCATGTGAGGAGGAAAATCCTCTTTCGTTAATGGTAAAGATTTTTGTTGTTCTACAATAGATATAATGCGATCAAATCGTGTATCTGATGAATTTTCATTATTTACAGAAGGATAATATTCTGAAATTTTTTCATATTCGTTTTTATTGGCAGAATACACTTTTGTACATAACTCAAATACTTTTTTAAGATAAAATGTATAGAGTGTGTTTTTCGGAATAGACGATGAAAGTGTAGCGCAAATACAAAATGTTGGGATATTGTTTTTTTTCAGGTAAAATAAATAGTTATACCACAAATCATAACGAATAAAAATAACACAATCAGGTTTAAGCGTTTCAATAAAAATCTTGGCATTGTTACCTATATCTAAGGGGAGATAGCATACACAGTCCACAAAGGCATAATCTTTATGAGCATTATATCCGGAGGGAGAAAAAAATGTTACGCACATTAGACTATGAGGATAAAACACTTTTAATTTTTCAATGACGGTTTTTGCTTGTTCAAATTCTCCTGTTGAAGCAGCATGTATCCAGAACACTGTATGGGTAGGGTGCAAATTACGAAATTCTTGTACTGCCGTGAATGATACTTTGGTATAGTTCTCGCGTTCTCTTAATTTAGGATTATTCCTTTTTAGTAAAGGTAAAAATAACCTTATAAAAATGAATACACACTTATAAAATAGTCGAAACATTATCGTCCCCCGATAATTGATAGTATCATCTTTTGCATAATCGCCTCAGTATGTGCCGCTGTCGTTTTTAATGCTATATCAGCTTCACGCATAGCAAGAAAAGCATTTGCCAAATCATTAGGGGAGTATCGTCGTAGTGCTGCAATATAATCGGGAATAAAATAAGAATTAATTTCAACAGAACGGCTTAATTCCATAGGATTTGAAGTGGTTGCCGATGCTTCCAGCAATTTAGATAAACTTGTAAAATATCGAGTAAGCATCGTAATGATTAATATTTCATTTCGCTCTGCAGATACCATTCGTAAAGTAATGTCAATTGCGCGAGCTAAATCCCGTTCCCCGATTGCTTTCTGTAATTCAAAGATATTATATGTTCGCGATTGACCGACGATATGAGTAATATCGTCGAGAGAAATTTTCTTTTTTTCGGGTGAGTATGTGATTATTTTTTGTAATTCATTGTGTAACTCACGTAATGATGTCCCTACCCGTGCCACTAATAAATCTATTGCCTCCGGCGAAATTTCTTTACCTTCAAGTTTTGCTCTTTTTGCTAACCAATTTGGAATCTCCCGTTCATAGAGTGTCCCAAATTCCATAGCAGCATGATTCTTAATCAAAGTATGAAATGGTTCTTTAAGGTTTGCCATTCTTTTTTCTGCCTTTTCTTTTGTTCGAGTATTGCGTAACTGTGATGTTAAATCATCCAATTCGGATGTATCGGCAATCATCAGTAAAAAGGTAGTTTGTGCAGGGTTCTGTAAATATTTTACTATTGGTGGAGTTTTATCATCTTTTTTTTTTGATTTGGTGACTGAGAGTTTTTCAGCATTTTTTACAATTACAACTCTTCTATCCGATACAAAGGGAAAAGCCGATGCCATTGCGACAATTTGCTCTTGTGAATTATTTTCTGCATCAGCAGTCTCTATGTCAAAATCATTGTTTATGCCTTCTGTTGCAGCTTCAATGATACGTAAAACTGCCTCGTCCTTCAAAAAATATTCTTTACCAAACAATAAAAGGACGGGCGGAAATTTTTTGTTCTTAATGACAGATTCAATTGATTCGATAAACATAATGTATTAACAATAGAGTGCATTGGTGATTTTTTTTAGAGCCACTTCATTATCGAATGGTTTTGCAAGAAAATCTACAATACCTAATTTTAAAAACTCTTGAATGGTCGTAATATCATTTTCAGCAGTACAGGCAATTACTTTGATATGTTTGCAATGTTCAAATTCTCTGACCTTTTTTAAGAATGATACTCCATCCATTTCCGGCATTTTCATATCAACTATGATTAGGTCAATATGCTCAACTATAGGGGATTGTAAGTACTCAAGTGCAGTCAGCGGATTGTTGAAATCAACAAAATCCAATTGCAATTTATGCGTGACAATGTTTCGAAAGATGAGTCGAATAGCCATCTCATCATCTACTGACATTACTCTTTGAGGTTGTTTATTTAAATCTGATAAAAACTGTTGATTATGACGTTTTATAGTGTCATAATTATTGAGGATGTTTTCTATAGAATGTTTAAAATCGTTATCATGAATTGGTTGATAGTGAATACCGTTATGACCTAAGCCATCTACAATATTTCTTGATTCGGTAGAATAATCATTCGTGCAAATAATAACAGGAGTCGCCGCAGATTCTTCATGACTTCGAATGTATTGCAATACAGATAGCCCATTGACAACTGGTATTTGAAGTTCCATGACAATAATATCAGGAATAAAATTCTTCATCACGTGAAGCATCAATAATGAGGACTCAAATTCACGAATTTCTATATCGGAATTGTTCTCCAAAATTCGCTTCATTTTATCTCGATGAAACTTATCTGAATCCAGAATAAATACTAATTTTTTTTTCATGTTTATCTTTGAATTGATTTTGGATCAACTGCATCACGAAGTCCATCGCCGAGTAAATTAAAACCATAGACAGCTAAGCCGATAGCAATACTCGGGAAAATCGTTAGTCCCCAATTTAATCGGGCTAATATATATCCATATCCATCTTGAATGAGTATTCCCCATGATGGTTCAGGTTTCTGTATGCCTAACCCCAGAAAGCTTAGACTTGCCTCCGTGATAATTGCGCTTGCAATTCCTGCTGTTGCAACAACAATTATAGGACCTAATGCATTAGGTAAAATATGAATAAATATTGTCCTAAATGTTGAAAATCCAAATGCTTTTGTTGCTTCAACATATTCCATCTCGCGTAATGAAAAAAACTGACCTCGGACAATCCGGGCTATTTCTACCCAACCTGTAATACCAATAACTATAAATGTTTGCCAATATGCATTGAGCGTAAAGCCAAATAGTGTGTCAACAGATTTAATCAAAGAAGAGAAAAGTATGGCAAGTAAAATAGTCGGGTAAGACCAGACAACAGTAATTATATATTGAATGACATTGTCCACCCAGCCTCGATAGTATCCTGCTAAAGCACCTAAGACAATGCCAATTGCTAAGGAAATAAGAACAGATACAACACCCACAGATAAACTTATTCTTGCACCATATAAAAGACGGCTGAATAAATCTCTGCCAAAATTATCCGTTCCGAGATAATATGTTGGTGTTATATGCCATTTGCTTTCTGTTGTTCCCCATAAATATTTGCTGTGAATAGTAACTTTGCGATGAGAAATATCTATGTATGTGATGCTGTCGCCGATGATTTTATGAGAAAGTATCGGCACATAGACAGGCGAATGAGGGGTCGAAGGATTATGCTTTAAAATGATATTGCCAACGAATCCCATTGGCTTGACCGAATATTCCAATATTTGCGTAGTTGGATCGAAGATTGTAAATAATGGAGCAAAAACTGCAGCAATTACTAAGATAGTTATCAAGATAATACCTGTAATACCTGCCTTATGTTTCAATAATTTTTGTAAAGCATGGCGGCTTAAGCTTTTTGAGTTGCTATGATGAGTATTCATTTATTTTAGCCCAATTTTACTTTAGGATCAACAACTGCGTATAAAACATCAACAATAAAATTGACTAATACGAAAATAATTGCGGCAAATAATACAGAACCTTGAATTGCCGGATAATCTAGTTTAAGAATCGCATCTATGGTAAACATACCTATACCGGGCCAATTAAAAATATATTCGATAAAGTAAGAACCGGCTAATAGTCCTGCAAACCAAGCACTCACAGTTGTGATAACCGGATTAAGCGCATTGCGTAAGGCATGGCGAGCGACGGTTGTAAATTCTGATAGACCCTTTGCGCGTGCAGTTCTGATATAATCTTGGCTTAATGTATCAATCATACTGCTTCGAGTTACACGCGCAATAATAGATAATGGCCTTAAAGCTAATGCCATGGAAGGTAAAATCAGATGATTCCAACCGCGGTCAATATAGCCGGATATGGGTAAGATATCAAGAATAACCCCAAATACCAATAAATATAATAAACCAAGAACAAAAGAAGGCATGGAGATTCCAAAGAGTGCAATTGCCATAACGCCGGAATCAAGAAATTTTCCTTGATATAAAGCAGCAATAACGCCAATAATTATTCCGAATATTGTTGAGAACAGTAAAGCGGTGATGGTTAAAAGGGCTGTTGCCGGAAAACGTTCTTGCAATGTTTCTATAATAGTTCTATTTGTTGTAAAAGATTTTCCAAGATCGCCTTTGAGTACTTTGCCAACATAATCAATGTATTGAATTATTTTGGGACGATCAAGACCTAATTCTTTTCTGAGAGCGATGACGGATTGTTCATCGGCTCTTTGACCCAACATTACACGTGCAGGGTCACCGGGGAGTGCGTAATTCACAATAAATGAAGATGTTATTACTCCAAGTAATACCACAATCATATAGAAAAATTTACGAATAATAAAAACTACCATAACTCTATATTACCACTAAAATTTTCATGGAAATTTCTTTGTTTTCTGCAAATCGAATTAACTTAGGTATGGTTGAATCTGTTATTAAATCGCCTTGTGAGGCAATGAGTAATCCAAATGATGTACGTAAGTCTTCGGCTAATCTCATACCGGGTTTAAGTTGATTAATCATTACTCTCATAAAAGATTTTCCGGCAAATTGTCTTCGTTCATTTTCCATAACGGCGTTAAATGCCGCTACAATTTTAGGGTCGAACATTGAACCGGCTCTTTTATTCACCAATGTCATGGTTTGTGCATGTTTTACTGTAATTGCTTCTTGTTGCATTTGTGGTGGTGGTGTAGAGTATGCTTCATGTCGTGACCCACGCATTTTGTACATGATATTGTGATAAAAATTGGTAACAGCAATAATTCGTGCACCGATGTGGATATCGTGTTCGCGTTTTTTAGAGGGAAATCCCATTCCATCATATCGTTCATGGTGTTGTGAGACGATATTGGCAATTGAGAGCATTCCTTCATGCATGCTTAATATACGATGCCCGGTTTCCACATGCGAAGCATAGTGCTTGAAGTCAAAAGAATTTAGCTCAGAAGACAATTGTGATAAAAATTGCGGAGGCAATGAAAATTTTCCTATGTCATGAAGGTATCCGGCTGTTTCAATTTCAAAAACCTCACGATCGGATAACATTAGTGCACGAGCTACTGCAGCTGATTTTTCGCCGACAAAAGCAACATGACTATTTTCATGGTATCGGTCGAATACTGTAACTACTTCAACAAGCATGTCCACCGTTTGCAGAAAACTTCGTGCATATTTTGTAGAAACGAGCTCTAATCGCTCCTGCAATTCTGTTATTAACTCATTATTATCCATATCGAAACTCTGAACTGTGAATGTCAGTTGAAATTGGTAAAGCATCGTTTGGTTCAATAATAACCCTTTGAGGCTGCGGTACGTGATACCCTAAAAACTCTTCGGCTATGACAGAAAAATTTGGTGTTGTATCTGTAATAAAATATTCTGTATGTTCAATGTGTGTCGGTAAAATTGTCGTTGTTACATTATTTGATTGGGTTAAAATTTCAAGGGAAATTTTGGCTGCATATTCGCCACAATCAATCAATGTGACATTCGGAAGAGTTGTTGAGAGTAAATTATGCAAAAGCGGGTAATGCGTGCAGCCCATAATTAATGTATCTACTTTGTCATGTATCATCGGCTTCAGATACTCTTGCGCGATAAGAGCTGCGGCTTGATGATGTTGCCAACCTTCTTCAGCTAATGGAACAAAAAGCGGACACGATTGCGCTGTGACATGCAATTGTGAATGAGGTGTCGGGACCATGGTATGAAAGATACGCAAAGCATCCTGATAGGCATTGCTGCCTATGGTTGCTCTTGTACCTATGATCCCAATTCTACCATTTGACGATTCTTGCAATGCTCCGCGAGCAGCTGGCGCAATCATACCAACGACCGGTACAGAGGAAAAATCCTGTACTTCATCAAGAGCATTTGCCGATACTGTATTGCATGCAACGACAATAAGTTTTACGTTTTTTGCCATTAAAAAGCCGGCACATTGTTGTGCATAGAGCCGTATGGTTTCCTTAGATTTATTACCATAAGGAACCCGAGCTGTATCGCCCAGATACAAAAAACGCTCATTAGGCATCATTTTTCTCAGATGTTTGAGGACGGTCAGCCCTCCGATGCCGGAATCAAAGACTCCGATAGGTTGATTTTTATTCATCATGAAGCAAAGATACGAACTTTTTTTTTCTCATTTTTTTGTTGTAACTTGTAACTATGTTCAATGACACATTCATTATATCTGTATGCGAATGAAAAACTATTTTTATATCATAGTTCTATCGGTAATTATGACATTGGGTATTACCCAAACAGTCTTTGCAAATAATAGCGCAAGTGACGGTCATGGTACTTTTGCTTACACATTTTTATGGATAGCTGTGATTCTATTGTTGTCCAAACTTGGCAGTGTTGTTGAAAAGTTTGGTTTACCTTCAGTTTTGGGAGAACTGACTGTCGGTATCATCCTTGGTAATCTTTCTCTGTTGTCATTTGACTTCTTTGAGCCAATAAAACAGGATACTACTTTACGATTTCTTGCAGAATTGGGAGTGGTTATACTATTATTTCAGGTCGGTTTAGAATCGAATGTTACGTCAATGAAACAAGTGGGGCTTCGTGCCTCACTTGTAGCGCTGGTTGGTGTAATTGTACCATTTGTGATGGGGGCTTACATTCTTGGTCCTTTCGTATTTACAGAAGGAACTCCACAACACATCGCTCATGGTTCTTTGTTCCTTGGTGCCACATTGACCGCAACATCTGTTGGTATAACTGCAAGAGTATTCAAAGATTTGAGAGCATTACATCTTAAAGAAGCACGCATAATTCTTGGAGCCGCCGTTATTGATGATATTGTTGGTTTAATGATATTATCTGTTATACAATCAATCGTCATCACCGGTCAATTTGAAATATTGGAGGTAATTCGTGTTGCATTTGTATCCTTACTTTTTTTGTTTGGGGGCTTGATACTGGGTCGTTATATAGGCATTCCAGTAGCTCGCATTATTTCGAGTATAAATAAATCTTCCGGTGCAAAATTAGGTTTAGCATTAGCCATGTGCCTATTCTTTGCATACATTGCGCACAGCATTGGTTTGGCTCCTATAGTGGGTGCTTTTACAGCCGGTTTATTACTGGATGAAGTATTTTTTAGTTCTTTTGACGGACCGTCTGTTATACCTAAAATCACTGCTGCATTAGGTGGAACTTCTAATCCTATAGCACAAGAAGTAACTCATGTACTTGAAGAGCATACCGAAAAACATTTAGAAGAAATTATTGAACCTATCGGGCAATTTCTTATGCCGATTTTTTTTATTGTTGTTGGCTTGGATGTACGACTTGATGTATTGTTTCAACCGAGCATTTTACTCATTGCATTAGGGGTGACAATCATGGCTGTTCTCGGAAAAATTGTCTCAGGTTTCGTTGCCGGTAAAGGCACAAATAAGCTCTTGATAGGATGGGGAATGGTGCCAAGAGGTGAGGTAGGACTAATCTTTGCCTCTGTTGGTAAAGGGTTAGGGGTTGTCAATGATGAATTGTTTTCGGTTATAGTGATCGTAGTTATTATGACAACGCTTCTCACACCACCAATACTTTCTTCAATCATTAGGAGAAATGTGCAACAATGATATATCATGTTATAGTCGGTATTTTTTGTGTTATTGGCTTTGGACGACTGTTGATATTATTCAAAAGATTTGGCAAACCTGAATATAACAATGAAAAAACTGCCAAAGAGTTTCTTTTGATATTTGCCTTTTTGTTTATATCCCCTTTTATTGTTTCTTTATTTGTCGCTGAGTAGTCGGAACTATCAGCACTCTATGATCTTTGCTTGTGTCATCGTCTTTAGATCATGAGGCGAAATCAGTATTTGCAGGCCTCTTAAGCCGGGGCTTATGCTTATAGTCTGATAACAGAAAGCAGATGTATCTATAAATGTTGGAAACATTTTCTTCATCCCGATAGGTGAGCATCCACCACGAATATATCCGGTCACGTTCAACAATTCTTTTTGTGGCAACATATTGCATGATTTATTACCGGTTTGTATTGCTGTTGATTTTAACGATAATTCCTTCACCGATTGTACTACAACGACAAAATAGGGCAATAAAGATCCTTGTAATACTAAAGTTTTAAATACTCTGTCGGGAGGTAACCCTATTTTTTTTGCTACGGTAAGCGCATCAAGTTCTTCATCATTTACAGAATATTCAAGAACAGTATATGGGATTTTCGACCCATCTAATATTCTGCAAGCATTCGTTTTTATAGAACCCATTTTAATCTATTCGATAACTTTTACCGTAACTGTTCTATGAAGTATTCGAGCTATCGCAGATGGATCATAATTCTGTTGAACATTATCATAGTTAATAATACACTTAGATTCATCTATACCGAGCAATTGTAGTGTAGATTTGATTCGTGATTTAGCAAGATTGAGATTATATTCAGGTGTTCCGAAGTTATCGGTCTTTGGGAATAGTTGGATTTTCTTACCTTTTTGTATCTCGGCTTTTATATATTGTAGAGTTTCAAAATTAATTGAAGAGAACTCTGATGCATTAAAATTAAAATAGCCAAGAATATAATCATTGTTCTCTGAACCGGAAGAATAGAACTTTTTGTTTTCAATAACAGTATTTACTGTAGGAGAAATTTTAAATTGTAAACCCGCAGCAGTTCTTCGATCGCTTGCGTCAGCAAGTGCATAATCAAAAACTATGCGCGTTGGTTGACCTTGCATAATATCATTTGTCGTAAATTGTAATGTCATATTTTTATCATTAAGATCGAACATTTTTTTCATTTCAAAATTTACTTTTCCAAATGCTTGATATGGTGTTGATTCTGCAATAATTTTAGGCTCAAAAAATAATGTAATCGGTGTATGTGTTGTTTGTTGTTGTTCAAATGTCACTGCAATCGTACGCATTTTCCCATTCACCATTATGCGAACAGAGCGATCTTCATCCAATAACTCTTCGCGCATTTCTCTTACGGTACCTTCTTGTTTAATAATTCGTTTTGCCACTTGAACATTATCCACCCCATTTTCAAAAAGAAATTTAGCAACATTCTCAACACGTTCATCAGCAATGCCTGACGGTTCATCAGGAGCAGAAAATCCGACTAACTCGACCTTAGTATCAACATTTTCTCGTAAAAGTGAGACTAAGCCTAATAATACAGCTGCTTGAGCATTTTCTTCCGATGAAGCCGAAGAGAGCGGAATTTGTGGAGGAATATCTGCCATATTTTTCTTGAAGAAAATAATAGGTGCAGCATCATGCAAATATCGTTTTTTGAGAATTTCATATTGTACTTTAATGCTTTCCCCATCACTTATTGGTGAACCATCTTGTCTTTTAACTACAATCGCCAGTTCTAACTTTTTAGGAACTTCAATAGGCGGCGGCGGTGGGGGAGGAGGTAATCTCTCAGGTTTAGGTTCGGCAAGACGATATTGAAACTCTAAAGATGGACGTATATGCAAAGCACTCCACACCAAATCTTGAACAAAAGGAGTTATTTGTGGTAAAACGCGTAGATTTGTAGCAAGTGCGATTTGTTCTGTCAGTGGTATATCATAACGTAACCCCATAAAAGGTGCAATAAATAAAGACTGAGTACTTGGAATTGTACCCGAAGCGGCACCTCTGATTGAGGAACCGGTTTCGACCCATTTGAGATTACTTGGCTCAATAATTTCCTGATTCTGACTAAATGTTTTTGTAATATATGTTCCGGCTGATGCACCGATTGTAATTCCGAAAGGAATATCTTTTAAAGGGAATAATGATATGAATGGGTCAATACTTATAACAGACAATGTAGTTGCTAAATTGTGACGAGAAATCACTCTGTTAAGTGAATTACCTGAAATCACATTAAATGAAAATTCTTCTGTTGTTAGGTCGCCGCCAACTCCCGCATAACCTAAGGAAATACCGTAGGTGTATGGCAAATTAAAAAGTAGATTCTCAGGTACAAATTCAATACCGGCAGAAAATGTAGGTGAAAATCCATTACCTTTTGTAAAACCGGAACAACAATTAGGAATCCCGGGTAATTCAGCAAAATTAGCAGTATGCAATGATATATTTCCGCCTAGAGAGGCTGTAATTTTGATAGGTTTTAAAATTGTACTATCCTTTTCACCATGTAGAAGATTAGTGAAACAGAAGAAGCAAATAAATATATACGCAAATAGATAATTCTGTAAATATTTCATAAGTAAAGTACTCTGTATTATCGAGTAATAAATAATGGTAATACTATATGTGAGTTATGCGTTTGTATGTAAACCATATACATCCCGTTCTGTAAGTTGTTTACAGGAAGAGGGATACTGTGCATACCTTTAGGGACTGTTACAGAATGTGTAAATACAATATGCCCCAACTGATTAAAGCATGAGATATTGTACGAATATTCATCTTGCGATTCAATATTTATTTCAATAGCATCATTTGCAGGGTTGGGAACAATAGTAGATAGTATTGTTCCATCACTAAAAACGCGAGGATCACCACAAATTCCTTCTGTTAAGGAAAAACTACCATTGTTTGCAGTAGATATATTTACCGACTTACCCCAGAAACGTGATGTGTTTTCCCAGATAATAGGTGATTCCAAGACTTCTGCCATAGCTGCATCACCAACAATTTCACCGACAATTCCCTTTGATGGGAAATTACCATTTATAGAAAATCCAATGATTCTCTTATCGTTGACTATTTCGTTTTTTATTAATGTTCCTGTACCAAATTGTGATTGTACGAATCTTGGGAGAAACATTCGAGGGTTCATAGAAATTTCAGCTGAAAATATACGATTTGCCCCGAATTCAGTAGGTTCAGTATTTGAAAATTCAATTGGAATAATTGCTTCACCTCGAGGATTTGCCTTGACATTTGGTAATGATACCGATGAAACAGCACTATAAGGTAGTACTTCAATTATTCTTTTTGTAGCGCATGGTGTTGCTGTAATTATTATTGTATCAATTTCGGTTTCTAATAATTCTCTCGTTAATGATAATGTTATAATTTGAGAACTTAAAGCCGGTATTGATATTGGGAGTGATGGCGAAGCACTGACTATACCTAATGGATTATTTTCAATTGAAATAATGTCAACTGTATTATTAGAGTTATTTTTTATTTCTATTGTACGAGTAAGAATTTCGGGTATAAAATACACCTTTGATACTACTGCAATATCTGCACCTACTCCTGTACCTACAAGAGTAAATTGCATTGAAATTTTAGTTTGATTTGAATGATAAATAATAATTCCGGCATTTATTTCACCTACATTCTGAGGTAAAAAGCTTATTGTTGCTGAGAGTGTTTGTCCCGGCTGAAGAACAGTATCCTTAATGATGGAAATTATACTAAAATTGGGATTATCTGATTGAATGGAGTTAATAATCAAAGGTATGGGATCATTATTCCTAGCAATAATTAAAGATTTTACTACACTTGTACCTGTACACGATTCACCAAAATCAGTATTGTCGGCAAGTAAACTTATATCCCTATTAAGACTATTAAGTTCTAAAGGAATACGGTACTCATTACCACAAGAACCGATGTACAGTGTATCGCGTATTATTCCTGTGTCAAGTGGCATGGTACGGAGCGAGAACTGTAAGCATTCACCAATTTTAATCGTATCAAGTGTATTTAATTCTTCAAGTAATGAAAAATGTACCCCGAATTGAAAGCGAGCATAATCAATGATAAATTTTACACTACCTGTATTGCAAATTCCGCCGATTATTACTGAATCTCTAATTTGTGATAAATATGTAGGTGGAATAGAAATTGTCTGAGATGTAATTATTGGTTTACGAATAGAAAATATTCGATCTGAAATATCTGTTTCCGGAAAAGTAATGCGACGAATCTTTACATTGTCCTGTGCATCTGCCGATGTCGCAATTGTTTTACCGTCAGGACTGAATTGAATGGAAGACATGTCTGTTGAGTGACCGGATATACTACCTAAAAATGACCCATTACCGGGTAATTCTAATACGGATACTTGTGGCTGATTTTTATAGCCTACCGCTAAATAACGGTTTGATTTACTAAATGCTAAACCTAAAGGATTTGTACCGGCACCAAGTTGATCATTGTATCGTACCACTTTTTTACTGGACATATCGCCAACCAACATTACACTTTTAGGGCTGTCATAGAGCGTTGCAACACCTACTCGTGACGCGGCACCGATTAAAGTACCATCGTTTGTTACAGCCACTGAATGGGCTATAGATAACTCAGGTACAATAATAGAATCAATCGGAATAAAACCGGGCAGAGAAAATGTCGTAATTTTTCCCGACAAAAATCCTGCAACAGCTTTCTGTTCATTCAGTGAAAATGCAGATATCGGCGCATCAAAATTAATTCTTCGTTGGATACTTGCATCTGTAGAACTTACAATAGTAATATTAGCCCCTAATTCTGGAACAATGACAAGAAAATCACCTGCAACAGATGGGACTACTTCACGAATTCTATAAAGAGGTAAATTATATGTCGCCGTAGGAGTAGAATTACCCCTATCAAAAAAAGCTATTTTTTGACTATTTGTTCCGTCACGATAAGCGACAAAAGGTCTTTGGTTTGCACCGTACCCAACACCTAAAATAGTTAATCGAACAATCGGAAAGCCAACATGATTGAGAGAATATTCTGCAAGTTTTGATTTATTGAGTACATCCCATTCCGTGACAAAACCATTATCATAACCACTAAGCATTGTCGAGCCATCTTTTATGAAATTCACTTTTTTTCCGAAGGCATCTTTTTGGTCTTGAAGGTTGGTTTCTTGAACACTGCTATAAAGTTGCCGAACCCTAATCATGGCATTTTCTGTCACATTATCTGGGACAGTCCATAAAAATGTACTATCATTGGATTGACCTATACTCTCCCAATCTGTGCCACCATTTGTGGAAATATCAATTAAAGTAGGAGAGTCCGGTGAATAGCCGCGCCACTTAACCATGATTTTCTGACATGGAGCAAATATTTCAGTGCCATTAGGGTATTCCAGAATCAACTGTTGTTGTTCGGGCAGTGCTTGTCTTGAAACAGTAATCGGTATTGTAACCTGCCCTCCCGCTTCAAAGTGGGCTGTCAGATACTCTCTCACATAGCCAATTGTTTGGGATTTATAATCAATATAAAAAAAGTTTTCAAATCCGGGTTGCATTTCTACAGGCGGTTCTTTTTGTGAGATTGCACTGCCTACCCATCGTATCGAAAAATCCGGTGAGGATATGCTGAGTGAATCTAAAAGTACCGTCGTTTGGGTTCCATCGGGATTCGTTTTTCCTACGAATGCTTGTACAATCATCGGTAAAGATGAAAGATTATCAAATTTGACTTCTTTGATAGGATTTTTCCCGGCATCCAGAAATCGTACCAAGCATAACCGAGTCGAGTCAAATCTGCCGATTGAACTCTCAGCATTTCCTTGATGGGTAACAATCACTTCCACACTGCTGCTGCCTTCTGATCTGCTATTAAAAAAGACATCATAATAATTATTGGCAGCAGGCTGTACACGGAAGGGGAGTGCTCTTTGTCCATTTTGCACAAAATAAATATTATTCAGGTCAATCGGGATAGAAGTTGCACCATTCGTTGCGCGAGCCGTGACTTTACATATTGGGTAACGGGAAGCATCAACCTTCCTGCCAAATGCGTCTTGATTTGCAAGTTGGACACTTAATTGTGCATAACCGGTTGTGACAAAAGTGAGTAAACTTAATAATCCGATTATGCTGTAACGATAGTGAGGTGACATAAGTAAACGGTGTATGGATATAATTGACACGGACACTTTCTGTGTCTAAAATGTTACAAAACTTCTGAGTAAACGATTGTTTTCAGTAATTATTGAAACAAATAAACCCCGTAACTATTAAAGTTACGGGGTTTAAGTGGCGCACCCTGAGGGACTCGAACCCAAAACCTTTTGATCCGTAGTCAAATGCTCTATCCAATTGAGCTAAGGGTGCGTTTATAGATACTTACGCTTTGTTGTTATGCTGCTGTTAATCTATTAACAAATCTTGCTAATGAAGATTTACGATTAGCTACTGTGTTTTTATGTAAAACACCTCGTGCTGCAACTTTATCCAATATACTCATTGCTTTGGTTAGAGCCTCTTTGGCAACATCCGCTGTTTGGGCGGAACGTACTGCTTTAACAGCTTCTTTTACCAATTTCTTATTAGCACGATTGTACAAATTGCGTTTGATGCTTTGACGATTTCTTTTCTCTGCTGACTTATGATGAGCCATAACTACGTTAAATGTTTGTTTTAAGAGCCGCAAAAATACAACAACTTACCATATTGAGCAAATTTCTCTGTCAATTTTTATCAATAACCGTACTTCTCAGCATACAACATCACTAATTTATTCCAACGCTCAGATATTCCTTCCGTCCCCTTATCATATTTGGTATCAATCACATACAAAATTTCATCCGCACTAAGATTCCCGCTCGTCTCACTCAACAACTTTTTTACACCACTACCACCACCTATATCGAATATCATATGAACTATCAAACCACCAACAGCATAGTACAACAACGACTCCTCTACAGGATGCTCAATAATATACTTCAAACTCGGCATCTCCGACCTCGAGCGCAACTCTCGCGCCGCCTTCTGCAACAAACCCCTATAACTATCATAAATGCTACCCCCAACAAACACCGCCAAACCTTCGAATAAAAATGGATGACTTCCCGAAAACTGGCGAAAAACTATATGTGCCATCTCATGCGGATACCACTCATTACCCAATGAACTCAACATCAAACGGCTCTTCGGATAAGCCAAACCTATCGGCGGCGAAGCAAAATACTCAACTCCGCACAAACTCGCCAACTCATCGCGGCTGCGAGCTATCACAAAATAACTCTCACGTATATCCTCAACATCATACAATGCGCTCAATGAATCGCAATAAGCAACCATTCGCTCAGCAGCTGCATAATTCAACTTATAATCCTTATCAATCACATAACTCAAACCACCAACCGAACGTCGCTTCATTCCCCGCATCGCCATCACAACTGGATTACACAATCGAGCAACACCATCGCCCCCCAACAAAACATAAGTCCGGGTTATCGCTATCGTCGCTGGATACAAATCGCCAGCCACACGCCTATACCACAATGTCCTCAACACAACATAATCATCTTCCGGCTCAGCACTCAAAACAACACTATACAAATCAACCGTCCCTGACACTCCCTTCGGCAACCAACAATCATACATATCCTCCGTAAAACGATCACCAAAAGGATCATACCAACCTTCATAAACCGCGCTGTCAACATAACGTGTACCAACATACAACTTCCAAACATCCAAAGCACGAACAACAGAAACATTACCCAAATCAACCCTACTCATAATGCCCGGCTCACGACCAAACAAATCACCAACACCCCCCAACAACAAACCAAACATCAACAAAAACAAAACTCCAAACATCACACACCACCACCCAGCAACAATCAAACAACCAAGCCCAAAACAACCACACGCTCCAATACCTCACCAATCACAACATCCAATCCACCATCAACCAAACGTGCCGCAGCAGCATGAAAATGACCCCCACCGCCAAACTCCACCGCCAAACGACGTGCCTCAACATCACCACGACTACGCATCGAAACCTTAACTATACCCTCAAATGGATGCTCAACAAACAACAAACCCAAAACAACACCCCTCACACTCAAACAATGATTCACAAAACCCTCAATATCATCCAAACCCGTCCCCGTCTCAACAAACCACTCACGACGAACACTCATCACACACACACCGCCACCAACAAACAAACGCATCGAACTCAAAGCACGACCCAACAACACCAACCTACTCACACTACCATCATTCAACACCGAGTCAGCAATCATCACCGGATCAGCACCCAACTCAATCAAACGAGCAACAGCCCTATGCAACGCAGCATCCGTTCTCGGAAAACGAAAACCACCCGTATCTGTCATAATACCCGTATAACAACACACAGCAAAATCCTTCGACAACACCCCAAAACCCCGCGACTCCAAAAAACTTCCAATCTCCCACACAAGCTCACAAGTGCTCGAACTATCAACATCAACCCTATAAAAATCAGCAAACTCCGCCGGCGACTCATGATGATCAACAACCAAAATCGGCTTCTCACGACGCAAAACAACCCCCTCCATACGCATCAAACGACTCGGAGCATTACAATCCAAAACCAACAACAAATCAGAACCAACAATCACATCATCATGAACACTCCCATCATAAAGCTCAACAAACTCCGCACCCGGCAAAAAACGCATATTACTCGGAACAGAACTCGTAAAAATCACACGAACATCCTTACCCAAACCAACCAAAACCTGATACATCGCCAAACTACTCCCGCAAGCATCACCATCCGGATTCACATGCGAACTAATCACAATACTCCCACAACCCTCAAACAAACCCGCCACATCGGCAATCTCAACAAACCTCATACAATCCTCCAAAGTTCAAAACAAAAATACGAATAACTCACCACGCTCAAAACCACCAAAAACAAAACTCCCACCCCAACAAATACAATGATAATAGTGAAAAAAGTTCCTCCTCTTGCCCAAAATACTGCCCAATCATCACCAACCCACACCAAAACAACATTGCCAAGATTAGTACTGTAACGTCAATGAACCAACCTTTCCCCAAAAACAACCGATTCACCACATACCCCAACTCATAAAATATATATTCCAACTCATAAAATATATATTCCAACTCATAAAA